>Ga0182011_10001395_pt1 | contig 21119 bp, 20 predicted proteins | sample 711E1DmetaG_FD_120481 | JGI IMG/M metagenome (GOLD analysis project Ga0182011, IMG submission 120481) | Permafrost microbial communities from Stordalen Mire, Sweden - 711E1D metaG | ecosystem: Environmental > Terrestrial > Soil > Wetlands > Permafrost | place: Sweden: Stordalen | collected... | reverse complement strand
AGGAGGTACCCGACCAGAAAGAGCATGGCTCCCGCCATGACACCATGGGTTACCAGATCGAGGACATATCGCTCTTTAAACCGGAATGGGCGGATCGAATAGGCCGTAAACAGGATGAGCGTGGCGGCGATACTGAAAAATGCCGGAACGCTCCAGAGAAGGGAAAGGCAGAGCGGGACGAAGGCGAGCGAGACGACGAGGATCCAGGTACCGCGGAGGGTAACAGACTGCGAAACCAGGGGGTTTTTTAGCATCGCGCATTTGCCCGTGTGTACTTTGTCGATCTCTACATCTGCTATATTATTGATAACAAACCCGAAGGCAATCGTACAGAAAGAGATAACGGCCACAGGAACGAGCAGGGGTGTGACACCGGCTGCTGCGATGCTTCCGATGCCGGGGATGAAAAAATACCCGAAGATCCAGTCCTGCACCCGAAGCATCCGGAAATAATCTGCAGCATTCCCCATGAATTGTACGATTTTCTCTTTGATTATATTGAATCCTTGGAATTGCATCTCCCGTGAAAGAAACCGGAACTAATTCATAAACACGGGTGTGATAACAGAGGCAGATTTACCCCCCCATCTCTCCCGCAGGGGGGATGAAAATCTCAGATAATGATTTCCATGTATTAAAAAAAGATTTTTTAAATGAACAGCGGCGCGAGCACGAGCGTCAGCGTAGCGAGAAGCTTAATGAGCACGTGGAGCGACGGACCGGCGGTGTCCTTAAACGGGTCGCCGACCGTATCCCCGATAACCGCTGCCTTGTGTGCTTCGCTCTTCTTACCGCCATGGGCACCGGATTCGATGTATTTCTTGGCATTGTCCCATGCACCGCCGCTGTTGTTGAGGATGAGTGCAAGGAGGATGCCGGTGATGGTCGCGACCATGAGGAAGCCAGCGAGGGCTTCGTGCTTCATAGTGACACCGATGATGATCGGGAACCCGATCACCAGGATTCCGGGGAGGACCATGTTCTTGAGGGCACCCTGGGTGGTGATATCGATGACTGCTGCATAGTCAGGTTTCTTGGTCCCGGCCATGATGGCGGGATCCTTGAACTGGATGCGGACGGCATCAATTACGGACTGGGCGGTCTTGGAGACCGCACGGATGGCGAAGCTCGCAAAAAGGAAGACAAGCATGGCGCCGAGGAGTGCCCCGACAAAGACCGGGACGCTTGCCAGGTTGACGACGTCAAATGCTTTGCCGGTGAGCTTGGCGATGTCAGCCATGTAAGCGTTGAAGAGCAGGAAGACTGCGAGCGATGCACTCCCAATAGCATAGCCCTTGGTGAGTGCCTTGGTAGTGTTGCCGGCTGCATCGAGCTTGTCCATGCGGTGGCGGACTTCATCGGGGGCCTGGCTCATCTCGACAATACCACCGGCGTTATCAGCGATGGGACCAAAGGTGTCCATGGTAAGGACGTAAGCACAGACCATCAGCATACCAATGGTTGCAACGGCAGTACCATAGAGGCCGCCGCTCGGGATACCGGTCATTGTTCCGCACCAGTAGGAGATAAGCAGGGAGGCGCCGATGAGGATTGCGGGAATCGCGGTAGTCTCAAGGCCGACCGAGAATCCCATGATGAGGTTGGTTCCCGCCCCGGTCTCAGAGGCGTTGGCGATGTCCTGTACCGGACGGTAGTGGTGGTCGGTATAGAAGAGAGTGACCCTGAGGAAGGCTACGGAAAGGGCAATACCAACGAGACCTGCAACGAAGAAGTAGATCCAGTTGGGTGTAGCACCGAGGAGCCAGTAGACTCCTCCTAATAGGAAGACTGCAGAGATAATGGCGGTGATGTAGTATCCCCGGTTCATTGCATCCATCGGGTCGGCATCGTCTTTTCCTTTTACGGAGAGGATACCGATCATGCTTGCAAGGAGACCGAGCGCACACATAACGATGGGGAAGAGGATACCATTCACACCGAAGATGGGGAAGAGCGCGACACCGAGGATCATGGCACCGATGTTCTCGGCAGCAGTGGACTCAAAGAGGTCAGCGCCACGGCCGGCACAGTCTCCCACGTTATCGCCGACAAGGTCTGCGATGGTGGCCGGGTTCCGGACATCGTCCTCGGGGATTCCGGCCTCAACCTTCCCCACAAGGTCTGCACCGACATCAGCGGCTTTCGTGTAGATACCGCCACCGAGCTGGGCAAAGAGCGCCACAAATGAGGCACCGAAACCGAACCCGATGATAACGAACGGGGTATGGGTCGGGTCTGCACCGAGCGCAATGTAAGTAAGCGAGACCCCGAGGAGCGACATCGAAGTGATGATCAGGCCGGAGATTGCCCCGCCGCGGAACGAGAAGTCAAGTGCTTTCCCGTCGCTTGTCTGGGCGGCTGCTGCCGTGCGGATGTTTGTCCTGACGGCAATCCACATGGCGACGACACCGGCAACTGCACTGCAGAATGCACCAACAATAAAAGCAGCTGCCGTAGATAGGGCAAGCGACTGCTGTCCGGTGAGGTAATAGACGGCAAAGATCACCACGGCCAGCACGATGGCCAGCATGGCGATAGTCGAGTACTGACGCTTGATGAATGCTTCCGCACCCACCCGGATCGCATCGGAGACCTCGCGCATCTTAGGTGTCCCTTCATCCTGTGAGAGAAGATTACGCGCTAAAACAGCTGCAAGACCCAGTGCGATAACACATATCGCAATCACGATTAGTAATGCAAAGTCGATCATTCCATGACCTCCCTGCTGTGCCAGAGGATGTCCTGCAACCCGACGGGACGAAACGTATTGACTGTACGAGATCGTACCGTCCGGAACGGATCCGGATAACACATCAGGTATGATAAATTGGCATCGGCAGGCTTCTGCCAGACTGGAACCAAAGGAGGGTGCAACGGTTCCCGGGACTTACCCTGAATACTTCCACAACCCATCCTAAGAGATCATTAGTGCATTTTTGGAACATTAAACTTTTATCCACGGATGCCGATTGCACCATGTCCGGAGAAGGGGAATCCGCAGAATTAAAAACCTCAATCAATCGGAGTTTTTAAAAAAGGAGGTTTTTATCCCGAGAAAAACGTTACGGTCACCGGAACCAGACCGGTTTCATTTTTCATGTATTTTTCATGAAAGCCGAATTTTTTTATCACATTTTTCAGGATTATCTTTATTCTGCCGGGCCTTCATGTGCAATTCAATATGATTAATAATGAAAAATTCCCAATAATCAGTTCAGGAGGGTATCTGGTGCAAATTCTCGATTTATTACTCTGTCTCATCCTGTTTCCGTTGATCGCAGCGCTTTTCCTGCTGGTTGTGCGCAGGGATTCTTGGCGTTCTCTTATCGTTCAGCTCTCTGCGGTTGCCATCGGGATTGTATCGCTGATGCTGCTGGTTCTCGGCTTTGATAAAGGGACACTTTTGTATACCGTTGGTTCAGAACCTGTCAGTCAGGTCATGTTCTTCATTGAGATGATCCTGGCTGTATTCATTGTCTGCCTCGGTATAAAGTACAGGAAATCGTTATCCGTTGTCCTGATCCTGCTGCAGGCAGGCCTGCTCGTCTGGTATGAAACGAACATGGCCGGCCACATATCTGTCGGAAACAACCTGTTTGTTGATCAGTTCTCCATTATCATGGCCCTTATCATCGGGATTATCGGTACTCTTATCTGCGTTTATTCCGTAGGATACATGGAAACTTACCATAACCGTCATAAGGAGATCAGGGATCGCCGGAACATCTTCTTCGGACTCCTGTTTATCTTCCTTGCCGCTATGTTCGGGCTGGTCTTCTCCAACAACCTGCTCTGGGTCTTCTTCTTCTGGGAGATCACCACGATCTGTTCGTTCCTGCTCATCGGGTACTCAGAGACCGAAGAAGCGACCAACAATTCGTTCCTCGCACTGTCCATGAACCTGCTGGGCGGTGTGGCCTTTATGGTGGCAATTATCTACCTTGCCATTTCTGATCCCTCAGGAAATCTGATGGACCTGAATTATCTGCTCACGACCGGTAAAGCAGTTGCACTGGTGCCGGCGGTCCTGATCTGCTTTGCCGGCATCACCAAGGCAGCCCTGATGCCGTTTTCATCCTGGCTTGTCGGGGCCATGGTAGCGCCGACCCCCGTCTCTGCCCTGCTCCACTCGAGCACGATGGTCAAGGCCGGAGTCTATATTATCGTGAGGTTCGCCCCGGTACTGGCCGGGACAACGGAAGGTCTCATTATCGCGCTTGTCGGCGCCACGACGTTTGCCTTCGCGTCCTTCATGGCAATATCCCAGAGCAATGCCAAGAAGGTTCTTGCCTACTCGACCATTGCCAACCTCGGGTTGATCGTTGCCTGTGCCGGTGTCGGGACTTATAACCTGATGTGGGTGGCAATCCTGCTGATCATATTCCATGCGATTGCAAAGTCGCTCCTCTTCCTCTGCGTCGGCACGGTCGAGAACCGGATCGGCAGCCGGAACATCGAGGATATGGGCGGGCTGATCGTCCGGATGCCCAAGATCGCTATCATGATGTTCATCGGTATGGCGGGCATGTTCCTTGCACCGTTTGGTATGGTCATCTCCAAATGGGCGGCGATCGAGGCGTTCATCACTGCCCCGTTCGGCCTGATCTTCATCGCGATCCTCGCATTCGGCGGTTCCGCGACAGTCTTCTTCTGGAGCAAATGGATGGGCAAGATCATCTCGGTGATGCGCGACCAGACGGTAATCGAGGATACAGTGAAAAAAGAGAAATGGGCGGTGCTTTATATTCTGACCGGGCTGGTCGTCGTCGTCTGCCTCATCTTCCCGCTCATCTCGTCGGTCCTGATCGAGCCTTTCGTCCTGAATATCTACGGCCAGACAGCCCGGCTTGCGCAGGCCAACCTCACGATCATGATCATGATGCTCTGCCTGCTGATGATCATGCCGTTCTCCATGCTTTTCTACGGGAAGGGTGCGCAACCACCTGTGCCACCCTATATGGGAGGGCGGCCGATGGACGATTCCATGCATTTTGCCGGTTCCATGGGGGTCTCCCGTGAGCTGGTACTCTCCAACTACTATCTCGAAAAGACCTTTGGCGAGGAACGGTTGTTCATGATCGGTGCGTCGCTGTGCTGGGGGTTGCTCCTCATTGCCGGTATCATGCTCTTGGGGGTGATCTTATGATTCCCGAACCCTTTGTTCCGGTCTTCTATGCACTGGTGTATATCCTTGTCGCACCGCTCCTCGGCGGCCTGATCGCCGGGATCGACCGGAAGGTGACCGCCCGCATGCAGGGCCGGGTCGGGCCGCCGCTCCTCCAGCCGTTCTACGATGTGGGAAAACTCTTCGAGAAGGAGAACGCCGTGGTCACGGCGACCCAGAACTTCTATGTCCTGAGTTACGTTGTCTTCATGGTCGTGGCGGGAGCCCTCTTCTTCTCAGGTGGGGACATGCTGCTCGTCATATTCGCCTTCACCCTGTCCCATATCTTCCTCGTACTTGGAGCGTACGCCTCGTACTCCCCCTACAGCCACGTGGGGGCGGAACGGGAGCTCCTCCAGATCATTGCTTACGAACCGATGATTATCCTGACCGCTGTCGGGATGTACATGGTCACGAAAAGCTTTTTTGTAAGTACCATCATGGCCTCTGCCGTCCCGATCATCCTCTTCCTGCCAGGGATCTTCATAGGATACCTCATCGTACTGACCATCAAGCTCCGCAAGTCACCGTTCGACCTCTCAACCTCGCACCACGCACATCAGGAAATCGTCAAGGGTGTGACTACCGACTTTGCCGGCCCCAACCTCGGCAAGATTGAGATCGCCCACTGGTACGAGTATGTCTTCCTGCTCGGGGTCATCTGGCTCTTCTTTGCTTGGAACCCGTTCATTGCAGTTGCTGCAATCCTTGTCGCCTACTTCTTCGAGATCCTCATAGACAATACCATCTCAAGGGTCAAGTGGCAGCTCATGCTCCGCAGTGCGTGGGTCATTGCAGGAACGCTGGGGCTCGTCAATCTCGGGGTATTATATTATCTCAGGATGGTGGTGCCATGACCTATTTACAGAAGTCCCCCTGGATTGTTCATTATAATGCATCATCGTGCAATGGTTGCGATATCGAGATCCTCGCGGCCCTGACACCCGTCTTCGATGTGGAACGGTTCGGGATCATCAACACCGGTAACCCCAAGCATGCGGATATCCTGTTGTGCACCGGCAGTGTCAACGAGCAGAACAAGGTGCCCCTGAAAAACGTGTACGACCAGATGCCGGAGCCAAAAGTCGTGGTGGCAATCGGTATCTGTGCCGCAACGGGGGGTATCTTCCGGGAGTGCTACAACGTCTCCGGTGGGATTGACAAGATAATCCCCGTCGATGTCTGGGTCCCCGGGTGTGCAGCACGGCCGGAATCGATCATCGACGGCGTGGTTACGGCACTTGGGATTCTTGAACAGAAGCGGTTAAAGATGCTTCAAAAAGGCAATTCTGACAGCACAAAGGTGGGTGAGGCCTAATGACTCCTGAAAACCAGACAACCACCAGTATCGATGTCGGGAAACTGATCGGGAGCGTGGAGCGGTTCCGGAACGAAGGTTACCGCCTCGTCCAGATAGGCTGCACCAAGGTCGGCGACCTCTACGAGATCAACTATTCCTTTGACAAGGACTACCATTTCGAAAATATCCGGATCACCATCACGGGCGATACCGAAGTCCCGAGCATCTCCGGCATGTACTGGAACTCGTTCATCTACGAGAACGAGATGCATGACCTCTTTGGCATCCCGGTCAGGGGCATGAACATCGATTTCAAGGGAACCTTCATCCGGACTGCCGTCAAGTACCCGTTCAGCCAGCCACCGGTAACCGTGACAAAGGGGGATAAATCATGAGTAAGCAGATCACCGTCCCGTTCGGGCCGCAGCACCCGGTCCTGCCGGAACCGATTCACCTCGACCTTGTCCTCGAGGATGAGACGGTGGTGGACGTGATCCCGTCCATCGGGTACATCCACCGGGGTTTCGAGAAACTCGTGGAGAAACGGGAATTCACCGATTATGTCTATATCGCCGAGCGGACCTGCGGGATCTGCAGTTTTGTCCATGGGGCGACCTATTGCCAGGGCATCGAACAGATCATGAAGATTGACGTACCCGAGAGGGCCCAGTATCTGCGGGTGATCTGGTCCGAGTACTCGCGTCTCCATTCCCATCTTCTGTGGCTGGGGCTCTTTGCCGATTCGTTCGGCTTTGAGAACCTGTTCATGAACGCGTGGAAGATCCGCGAGGACATCCTCGACGTCATGGAGCAGACCACCGGCGGCAGGGTTATTCAGGGGTCCTGCAAGGTAGGCGGTGTCCGGCGGGATATCAGCGATGAGAAGCTGGACGCGATGGCAAAGGACCTTGACCGGATCGACCGCGACATGAAAGAGCTGACCACGGTATTCCTGCAGGACAGCTCGATCCAGCACCGGCTCAGGAATGTCGGTGTCATCTCCCGGGGTGACGCGTACCACCTTGGTGCGGTTGGACCCACGGCACGCGGGAGCGGCGTTGCCATCGATACGAGAAAGCTGGGGTACGGTGCCTATGACCGGCTCAACGTTCAGGTTGTAACGGAGAGCTGCGGGGACTGTTACTCGCGCTGTGCCGTCCGGGCAAAGGAGCTCTTTACCTCCACCGATCTTATCCGGCAGGCAGTGAAGAAGATCCCCGACGGGCCCATCGATATTAAAGTGACGGGAGCGCCGGACGGGGAGTATTTCATGAGGGCTGAGCAGCCCCGGGGAGAACTGGTCCATTATCTCAAGGGTAACGGCACCAAGTTCCTGGTCCGGTCCCGGATCCGGACCCCCACCCTGACCAATATCCCGCCTCTGATAAAGATGCTGCAGGGATGCGAGCTTGCCGATGTCCCGGTGATTGTTTTGTCCATTGACCCCTGTATCAGCTGTACGGAGAGGTGAGAACCATGGCATTTTTCGAAATGGTTAAAACCGCACTCAAAACCGTCGTTAAACGGCCGGTGACTATCCTTTACCCTGCGCAGGCTGCGAAAAAGACTCCGATCTCCCGGGGGCATGTGGTCTTTGATGGGAACAAATGCATCTCCTGCAGCATCTGCCAGAGGAAGTGTCCCTCGCAGGCAATCGTGCTCAACAAAGAGGCCAAGAGCTGGCAGATCAATCGCTTCCGCTGCGTTGTCTGTAATTCGTGCGTCGATATCTGCCCATCCAAGTGCCTCTTTATGGACACCCAGTACACGGCACCGGCAATGGCAAAAGGTGTCGACACCTTCACTATTACGTATGTGAAACCGGCCAAGCCGGAATAAATGGATGAATCCAGATGATAATTTTTCCCCTTTTTTTGGATAACCTTCAAAAAATCCAGAGTATTTCTTCTCATCGATAAATATCAGTGTACTCTAATCCATGGAGTTCGAAGATGGGAGGCGCAAACCGACATTTGAAGAACGCTGATAAGGTTTTTTCGTCTTCAGCACTGCAAACCATTTCACGGAATTCAAAGAACGCTGATGAGTTCTTTTCTTCCTCGCAGTCCTAACGGACTACTCGGACTACCAAAGGTTTATGCTCTCTGTTGTGATAAGATGAAATCATTTAAAGAATGGAAACCGCCAGCGATTTAGCAGGATACCCAGACAGATGGTAACGAACTGGCATTCTGGAGCAGGATGCCGAAGAGTGCAGGCAAATCTAAAAGACTATCATGACAGATTCTTCCTGTTCCGTCAATCCAGTATCGAAGGGGGCATCTCTCCACTCTATCCCGGTATTTTTATTTTCAATCCCATGGATGGCTATTGATCGACCTGTGGGTCGTCGTCGGGATTCGGGCAGGGGCGTGTGACCTCTGATGCCGGATGCTGATTTTCTCATCATCCTCATGCTCAGTGTTTCAACGATCGTAACGGCGGTCACTGCAGTATTACAAAGAAATCTTATCCGTGCTGTTATTGCATTTGCCGTCTCCAGCGTTTGTCTTGCATCCCTGTTCTTTGTGCTGGACTCGCCGTATGCCGGTGCCCTTGAGCTCACGGTCGGCGCAGGCCTTGTAGCAGTTCTGTTTCTCGTAGCACTCGTCCTTTCAGGTGGCGAAGAGGAAAAGGTGCGCATATGAATCCAAAAAATGCCGCTGCGCTGTTTCTCGGAGTGACATTTCTTCTCCTCTTTATTGTTATCGTTATCCCGCATTGTGCTTACTTGCCGGTCACTCCCGCTCTGGTAATAGCGGCAGGTGATGCCCTGTGGAGAGGGCGCACCTACGAAGTGATTCTCCAGGGGTTTATCACGCTCGCCGGTGTCATGGCAATACTCCTGCTCTTCGGCCTGAACCATTCCCGGAGGCTGCAGCCATGATCCCCGCTGTAGTACCGGTGATCCTGCTCGCTTCCGGTGCACTTTTTGCCATCGGGCTTGCCAGCCTGATTGCCCGCTGCAATGTGATCAAAATGGTCATGGGGCTCGAATTTCTCGGAAAAGGCGTCAGCCTCCTCTTTATTCTCGGCGGATATCTTGCCGGTGATGTGGGAGTGTCCCAGGCGGTGGTCCTTATCCTGATCGCCATCGAGGCGGTCGTTGCAGGAGTCGCGCTGGCCCTCGTCATCCTCCTGCGGAGAGCGTTCAAGACATTCGATATTGCTGCCATCTCATGGCTTTCCCGGGGTGGTGACCTGTGACCGATGTCCAGCCATGGCTGCTCATTACTATCGTGGCAATGCCGTTCATCGGGACCGGTTTTGTGATACTGCTGCACAACCGCCCGGATGCCCGTGAAGCCGCATCGCTCGCAGCTGCTGTCCTGACGTTCCTCTTCTGTATCCTCACCCTCCCCTCGGCATTTGCAGCTCAGGCGGTCTCTACGCTGCCCCTCTTCATTCTTCCCGGCCTTTCCCTCCAGTTCACTGCCGATGCTCTCGGCCTCCTGTTCGCCTGCCTTGCCTCATTCCTCTGGGTCATCACCACCGTGTACAGTATCGGCTACATGCGTGGCCTCAGGGAACATGCCCAGACACGCTACTACTCCTGCTTTGCTCTCTGTATCGGGTCGGTCATGGGAATTGCACTCTCCACCAACATCTTCTCACTGTTCGTGTTCTACGATATCCTTGCCATGGCCGCATATCCTCTTGTTGTCCATACCGAGACGCAGGAAGCGCTTGCAGCAGGGATGAAATATCTTATTTACACTCAGGCAGGGGGCGTTGCAATCCTTGCGGGGATAATGGCACTGCTCGCCATGGGAAACACCCTTGACTTTGTTGCCGGTGGCAATCCCGGCATTGCAGCCATTGCTCCTGGCTTTGCCCGGCTTGCCTTTTTCCTCCTCATGGCGGGTTTTGCCGTCAAGGCAGCGCTTGTCCCGGTCCACGGGTGGCTGCCCAGCGCCATGATCGCCCCGACCCCCGTCAGCGGGCTCCTGCATGCCGTTGCCGTTGTGAATGCCGGTGTTTTCGGGCTCCTCCGTGTTATGCTGTACCTGTACGGGCCCGGTCTGATGGCGGAGCTGGGCCTTCAGGATATCGTCATAGCAGCAGCAGTCATCACGATTATTGTCGGTTCTCTCTTTGCGCTGCTGCAGGATGACTTCAAGCTCAGACTCGCGTATTCCACGGTCAGCCAGCTCAGTTATATGATCCTGGGTGCCGCCGTGCTGGTGCCACCCGGGATATCCGGGGTCTCCGATGCGGGGAGGGCTGCCGCCATAATCGGGGCAACATATGCCTTCTGTGCCCACGCGTTCGGCAAGCTGACCATGTTCTTTGTCGCCGGCGCTGTTGCCGTGGAGACCGGGAAGAAAAAGATCTCGGAGCTTGACGGTATCGGCCGGAAAATGCCCTGGGAATTTGGTGCCTTCACTCTTGCAGCCCTGAGCATGATTGGGCTGCCTCCCATGGCCGGGTTCATCGCCAAATACTATCTCTCGCTGGGCATTGGTGCCGGATCTATCAGTATGTGGTGGATTCTCCTGATCCTCATTTCAGCAAGCGTACTGAACGTTGCGTATTTCCTGCCCATCATCATGCGGGCATTTTTCCGGCCCTCAGAAGGTGAAATACCGGTGGTTCGCATGACACTTCGTGTCCCCCTTCTGGTGACCGCAGCGGGAGCACTGGTCCTTGGTCTCTGGACTGCGTATCCCCTAAGCCCGTTCGCCCTCTGTGCCCGGGTTGCCGCGAGCGTGACCCATACGGCGGTGCTCGTTTCGGGAACCCCGGCACCTGGCACTGCGGTCCCGCCATTCCTGATCTTCCTTATCGGTGCACCGCTCGTGCTGGCACTGAGCGGGCGTGCACGGCAGGCCGGGCTTATCGTGCTCGGCGGGCTCGCCCTTATTGATGTCCTTCTCCTTCCCGGGGGAGCCATTGCCGGCACGGCTGCTGCCGGCGTGATGCAATGGAACCTCCCCTTTGCCGGGTATACCCTGATCCTCCTGAGAGTTGACAGCCTCTCGTACCTGACAGGGGGCATCTTTGCGATCATCACGTTCCTCGCAATCCTCTATGCCGCAGCCGTTGCAGCACCCCGTCTCCACCTTTTTGCCCTGCTCTACGCCGGATCCTCGCTCGGCGTGGTCTTTGCAGGGGATTGGATCACCCTCCTGATCTTCTGGGAGATCATGGCAATCACCTCGACATTCCTCATCTGGCAGGAAGGCGGGGAAGCGATCCGGGCGGGATACCGGTACCTCCTCTACCATGGTCTCGGGGGATCTCTCCTTTCTGCCGGGATAGCATTGCTCTTTTTAGGGGCGGGCTCCCCCATTATCGGGCCTCTTTCGGGCATTCCCAATGCGACATACCAGCTATGGGCAACCTTCCTGATTGTGCTGGGTATCGGCGTGAATATGGCGTTCATCCCGCTGCACACCTGGCTTCCGGATGCGTATCCCCGGGCCAACTTCGTAGCAAGTGTCTTCCTTTGTGTGTACACAACGAAAGCAGCGGTTTATCTCCTTGCACGGGCCCAGCCGGGGACAGAATATATTGCCTTTATGGGAGCGCTCATGGCCGTCTATGGTGTAACGTTTGCCGTATTCCAGAACGATATGCGTCGTCTCCTCTCGTACCATGTCATCTCCCAGGTAGGCTATATGATTGCCGGGATTGGGATCCTGGGATGGCTGGGAGCAGCGAGCGGGATCGGTCAGCTCGGCCTGGATGGCGGCATGGCCCATCTCGTCAACAATATCCTCTACAAGACGCTCCTGTTCATGGCAGTCGGCGTGATAATATGGAAAACCGGTGAGAACCTGCTCAGCCGTATCGGCGGGCTCCAGAAAAAGATGCCGGTCACGGCGTTTGCCTTCTGGGTCGCGGCATTCGCGATCTCGGGAGTACCGCTCTTCAACGGCTACGTGTCCAAGGGGATGGTGCTCATGGCGGCGGAAAACACCAGTTTCTGGCTCTGGGTACTCCTTGAGATCACGTCCTTCGGGACATGCTTATCCTTCCTCAAGCTGGGATATTTCGCATTTTTACGTCCGGGCAGCAACTCCGGGGCTTCGGACCCGCCGCTCCTCATGCAGGCAGGGATGCTCGGTGCTGCTGTATTATGCATCATCATCGGGATTTACCCTCAGATTCTCTATGGGCTCCTTCCCTACCCGACCACGTACCTGGCATATGACCCGGAACCTCTGGCTAGTGCCCTCCTGGTTCTTGGCGCTGCAGCGATATTCTTCTTTGCAGTCGGGAGGAAGATCCTTGAACCCCATGAAACGCATATCAGGGACGTTGATGTGATGTACAGGGGACTGGCTCACGGCATCATCGCGTTTGCCGGTATCCTCCAGACGCTGTTCGTGCAGGTCTACCGGTATGCAGTTGCTGCAGCCCTTACTCTCTTCACTGCCGGGAAGTATGCCATGAGTATGGAAGACCATGATGCGAACTGGAACCTCGCCATATTCGGGGGCGTCCTTGTTGCGCTCGTCACCGTTGTCATCCTGGTGGTGGGCTGGTGATACCCGCGGATATTGCCGCTGCCACGCCTCTTGTTGTCGCAATGTGTGGCATAGCGATCTATTTCATTACGAAGATTCTTCCACGGGACCTCCGCCACTGGAGCGGGACGCTGACCTCCCTGATACTCCTCGGAACCTTCTTTATCCTTCTTTCCGTGATTGTCCGGCATGCCACGCTCACCCATCTCTCTTTTGTTGGCATTACCGGGGGTCTTCTTGTCACGGGGATTGGTGCTGTGTCAGCATGGGTTTCCGAAGGGAACCTTGACCCGAAAGGGCCGATCCACCTCTATTACCCGCTCCTCCTCTTTGCACTGGCCGGTGCGATGGCCATAGGGTTTGCAAACGACCTCTTCACCATTTTTGTGATGGTCGAGCTGTCGGCTATCCCGGTATATGCCCTGTGCGCCTACCGGCACAAGGAAGACCCGGCAGCGCTCTCGTCAGCCATGAAGTACATGCTGCAGGGAGTTGTGGGGACACTGACCGCCCTTTTCGGGGTGGCAGTCCTGTATCTCATCGGGCATACCCTGGACATAACAGAACTCCAGAAAGCCCTTGCCGGTGCAGACCCGTCTTCTGTCATATTTGCATTTGTCCTGATCCTGCTCGGGTACGGAGTGAAACTGGCGATCATCCCGCTGCATACCTGGCTTCCCGATGCCTATGCCCGGGCACCCGTGGGTGTAACCGCGATCATGGTGGGCCCGACAAAAATAGGCGTCCTGATTGCGATGTTTCTTTCCCTCTCAGCCCTGCCCGCAGGGGGTAATATTCCCCGGACCCTTGGTATCATCGTCATTTTTTTTGCAGTCCTGACCATGACCGTGGGAAATCTCCTTGCGCTCAACCAGCGGGATCTCCGGTATGTCCTTGCCTATTCAAGCGTAGCCCAGATGGGGTATATCCTCCTCGGCTTTGGGATCGGCATGGTCTATAACCTGCCCCTGGGGTTCACCGCCGGCCTCTATTATGCCATCGCGTATGCGATGATGAAGGCGGGTGCTTTCATTGCCGCAGATGCATTTGCATACGATGCAGGGTCGTTTGAGACGGATAAGATGAAGGGCCTGGGAGCCAGACACCCGTTCCTGGGAATCTCCTTTGCCATATTCATCTTCGGGTTGATCGGAGTACCTTTCACCAACGGGTTCCTGGGCAAGATGCTTCTTGAACAGGCAGGCATGGTCACCTCCATGATGAGCGGTGTCGTCCTCGCGCTCATCCTCGCGCTGAATAGCGCTCTCTCTCTCGGGTACTATGTCCCGGTAATTTCGACACTGCTGTTCTCGAGCGGGGAGGGTGGTGTATGTCCTGTCCGTCTGAAACCCATTCCCTCAGGCGCCATTACAGCCGTGGTATTTCTCGCGATTGTCACGGTCTATTTCGGGCTTTTCCCGGAATCGTTTGACTGGATCTCGCATGCATCGGAACAGATCTTCACGTGGGGGGTGGCATGAATGCAGTTGTGGGATCTCATGGCATCGCCGATTGCCATCATGGCGGCAGCTCTTGTGATCGGGTATATGATTTACTGGTGGTCACGCACCATTGCACCGGCATCGGTTCCGTCCGTCAACAAGACCATGCCCTACATCGGCGGCGAGGTTGCACAGGCACAGGTCTGGCAGCCCGGTTACCAATTCTTCTACGTGGCCCTGTTCTTCACGGTTGTGCATGTGGCAGCACTCGTTCTTGCAACCACCCCTCCCGATGCACCCATCTGGGGGCCTCTCGGGTACCTGGTCATCATGGCGGTTGCGGTAACGGTCCTGAGGTGGGAGCAATGAGAGCATGCGTCTGTCGGTATAACGGGGTTATGGATGAGCAGCTGCAGGATGTTTGTACCCCATGGTACAATATAGGTGGGACTGTCCCGATCCATGGGTTTTTATTTTCCCCCGGAGGTGATGATTAACCATGGCAGTCACGGCAGCCGGCCTGAGCCAGCGTCTCGTAAACTGGGCGCGGGCCAGATCCCCGTGGATTACGGTCTTCAACAGCGGGGCATGCAATGCCTGCGATATCGAGATCATTGCCTGCCTGATGCCCCGCTTCGATGTCGAACGTTTCGGGATCCTTGTCAAGGGTTCGCCCCGGCACGCGGATATCCTGATCGTCACGGGGCATGTCACGCTGAAACAGGCGTCCCGCCTGCGCCGTGTCTGGGAACAGATGCCGGAACCGAAATATGTGATCGCCATGGGAGCCTGCGGTGCGTCCGGGGGAGTATTCCACGGCCTGTATCATATGATGGACAGCGTAGACAAAGTAATACCCATTGATGTCTATGTTGCCGGCTGCCCACCCCGCCCGGACGAGATCATCAACGCGGTTGTGACATGCCTGAACCTGCTTCGTGAAGATGCCCTTCATGGCGGGAGGGAGTGGCGGAAAAAGGCTGTCCCTGTTACCCGTACGGAAGAAAAAACCTGCGGGGTGATACCATGACCGGCCCGCTGACACTGGAGAGTATCGCAGAAAAAATGAAGGAATTCGGGGTTTCGGAACAGGCCCGGAAAAACCGGATCAGGGTAACTACGACACCGGACAAGGTCCACGATACGATTCGGACGGTCCAGGCAATGTTCGGGTTCGACCGCCTAATCACCATCAGTGCCGTGGACAACACGAGGACGCTTGAACTGATCTACCATCTGACCGGTCCCCACCGTATAATCGTTTCGATCGCGGTTGAACTTGAGCGGGATCAGCCGGCAATGCCGACAATTTTCGATATTCTTCCCCCGGCAGGAATCTACGAACGGCAGATCCATGACCTCTTCGGGATCGTCTTTACGGGCAATCCCAACATGAAACGGATCATGCTGAACGAGGACTGGCCGGCGGACGAATATCCCCTGCGGAAGGACTGGAAGCCTGACCCGGATACCTTCTATGGCGGTATAAAAGGGGAGAGGAGCTGAAAATGCCCGAGGTTGTTGTCTCCATCGGCCCGCACCATCCCGCCCTCAAGGAACCGGTAAATTTCAAGATCATCGCCGATGGTGAAAAGATTGTCCGCCTCGAACTGGACCTGTCGTATAACCACCGGGGGGTCGAAAAAGCAGCCGAGCAGCGCGACTTCATCCGGGTCCTCCCCCTGCTGGAACGGGTCTGCGGGATCTGCTCGCATTCCCATTCAACAGCATTTGCCCAGGGAATCGAGGAGATCATGCAGATCGAGATCCCGCCGCGTGCCCGGTACATCCGCACCATCATTGCGGAACTGGAGCGGATGCACAGCCACCTCCTGTGGCTCGGTGTCGCAGCTCACCTGATCGGGTTCAATACCCTCTTCATGTGGACCTGGCGCGACCGGGAAGCGGTCCAGGACACGGTCGAAGAGATGAGCGGTAACCGCGTCCACTATAACATGAACGAGATCGGAGGCGTCCGCTGTGACCTTACACCGGCTCAGGTGAATGCCGCCCTTGCGAGGCTGCCCAATCTCGAAGAACGGGTGAATAAATACGTGGACATGGTGAACTACGAGGAGACCATGCTCCTCCGTTTCCGCGGTGTCGGCAGGCTCTCAAAAGAGGAGGCTCTCCGGTACGGGACTGTCGGGCCGACGGCACGTGCAAGCGGTATTGATTATGATACCCGGAAGGATGACCCGTACCTGGCCTATGCAGACGCGCCCTGGAACGTGGTGACCGATACGAACGGGGATGTCTATGGCAGGACCCGGGTCCGCGTATGGGAAATCCAGGAGAGCCTCAGGATTGTCCGCTATTGTCTCGAAAACCTCCCGGAAGGAGCAATCCGCGTGCCTGCACCGAAAAATGCGCCGAAAGGGGAGATCCTCTCCCGCTACGAAGCACCGCGGGGAGAATTGGCGCACTTTATCCGGACAAACGGGACTGACAGGGTGGAACGTGTCGATATCCGCACGCCGACCCTGGCAAACTGGACCTCGGTGGCAATGTGCCTTGTCAACCAGAATCTTGCTGATATACCGGTGATTGTTGCCGCTATCGATCCCTGCCTTTCCTGCACATCGAGGATTACCCTCGTGGAAAACCAGACAAAAAAAGCAGGAGTAATAAGCTTTGATGAGCTGATACGGCGCTATCGTTCCCGTAATCCGGAGGAGGTTTGACGATGACCGACCCCGTGTTCGGCCTCATTTACATCTTCATATTCCCGGGCTTTCTCTTCCTGTTCATCTATGCCCTGTTCTTCGCGTTCCTGGATCGTAAGATCGCTTCAAGGATGCAGCAGCGGGTGGGCCCGCCGTTCTTCCAGCCGTTCGCAGATTTCATCAAGATGCTGGGAAAGGAGGTCATCGATCCGGCCGGTGTGGACCGGGTGATTTTCGATGCAGCACCCCTTGTCGCACTCGCAGCAGTCATGACCGCGTATCTTTATGTCCCCATCATCGGGAACAGCCCGCTCGCATTCCAGGGGGACCTCGTCGTCGTCCTCTACCTCCTGTCGCTCCCGACCCTTATGCTCTTCCTCCTGGGCTGGCTCTCCCGGAACATCTTCTCTGCCATCGGCGGGATCCGGGCGATCACCCAGCTCTTTATTTATGAGGTACCATTCTTCCTTGCCCTCCTGACTCCGGCCCTCATGGCAGGTACCTGGTCAATCTCGGAGATCGTTTTCTGGCAGCAGAAAAACCTGTGGTTTGTCTTCCTCCAGCCGATCGGTTTTATCGTTGCATTGATCGGGCTGCAGGCAAAACTGGAGAGGACGCCGTTTGATATTCCCGAAGCGGAGACCGAGATCGTTGCCGGGCCATGGACGGAGTTGACCGGGCGCAGGCTCGCCATCATGGACCTGACGATCGATGTGTCGCTGGTCGTCGGGAGCGCACTGGTTGCGGCCCTCTTCCTTGGCGGCCCCCTGATCTCCTGGACGATCACACCTGCCTGGCTTGAAGGGATTATCGGTTTTCTCCTGTTTCTTATAAAGACCCTTGCCGTGCTCCTGATCCTGTCTTCGATAAAAGTGGCGACCGGCCGTATCCGGATCGACCAGCTGAATGATATCGGCTGGAAATATATCGCCAGCGCCTCCCTCGTGCAGGTGGGAATCGTCCTCGTGATGAACTATCTCTGGGTGTACGCATGAGCGTCCTTGGCGAAATGTTTGAAAACTTCCTGTCTCGTCCGATTACGATCCTCTATCCGAAGGAAAAGGTCCCGATCCCGGCAGCATTCCGGGGGAGAGTCGCAATAGCCGACGACAAATGTATCGGCTGTTCCAAATGTTCGCTGGTCTGCCCGGCGCAGGTTATCACCATGATTGACGGACCCCGGGATGTCGAATTCAAGGGAAAAAACCTCGCCCGGAAAAAACGGCCACAGGTAAAACTGTTCAAGTGCATCCGCTGCGGCCTCTGCGAGCGTCACTGCCCGACCGGGGCGATAGTGCTGAAAAATGAGCTCTCGTGTTCAGGTACTGACGGGGAGATCGTATTGACGGAATGAACTATGGACCCGGTATTTGATATCCTGCAGCGCAGGATACAGGATGCCCGCAGGCTGGTGATAGTAGGTATCGGGGATGAACTTATCCCCTCCGACCGTCTCGGTATGTACGCGGCACAGAAGATCGGTGAGGAACAGATCCCCGGTGTGACAATTTTTTTGGCCGGTACCGTTCCGGAGAGTATCACCGGCCCCCTCCGCAGGTCCCGGCCGGAACACGTGCTTTTCCTCGATGCTGCCGATATGGGCGCAAAGCCCGGTACGATCGCGCTCATCGGACCGGAACGGATCCGGGCAAGCCTGATCACGACGCACGTTCTGCCGCTCTCTGTTGTTATGGATTATATTGAACGGGAGACTGGTGCGGGGGTTACCCTGCTGGGGATCCAGCCCGATTTTACCGGGCCTGACAAAGACCTGTCAGAAGCGGATCTGGCGTACCTGGGCCGGAACCTGCGGTCGTTATCGCAGATCCTCAGGGACCGGCAGACATTATACACAGGGATGTGACGAACCCGGATTCTCTGGCGCTCCTGCCGGTCATACAGTGCAGGTCATAAGGAGACGATGAAGGAGAACCCGGGTCCGGATGCGGATGCCCGGCCGGATGCCTGGCGATAAACAATCAGCACGAACCGGCCATGACTGCCCGCCGCGATCCCGGAAGTTTACCGTCCGGGCTCCGGAAGAGGGAACCGGCAGTCGCCTGAGGGTGCACAGAAAGGAAACGAGTATCTTTTTTTTATACCTTCTAGTACTCTTTATTAATAACAGTGAATGCCGGGTCAGCCGGTATCAGGAAATCATGGATGAAAGATAAAAAGAAAGCACGGAGGAAAAGCGTACCGGTAACAGATAGTGCCCCGGAATTTCTGAACCACGTAAGAAACCTTGCGATACGATTTGATTTCCTTATCCTTTTTATCCTGATTTATATTGTTTACAATACCGTTTCCCTCATGACGATGAGCGGCGATACCAATCCCGCAGCATTTCTTCCGCTCTCCCTGATCCTCCACCAAACCCTGAATTTTGATGCCTTTGTCGGGGCCGGGCTCGGCCCCAATGTTGCGTATGCCTTCCCGCTGGTGAACGGCCATTACGTCTCGCTCTTCCCTATCGTTACCCCCATCCTGATCACGCCGGTGTATTTCGTTTCTTATCTGCTCTATACCGTTTTCCAGATACCGTTTGATATAACGGGCATCATGATCCTGGCAAAAACATCAGCCACGATCATTGCGACCCTTTCCTGCGTTTTCGTGTACCTTGCCGGAAAAGAATTATTCTCAAAAAAAATCGCTCTTGCAACCGCGCTTGTCTATGCATTTGCCACCAGCACATGGTCGGTGAGCAGCCAGGCGCTCTGGCAGCATGGTACCGTCGAATTACTGCTCATCCTTCTGATCTTCCTCGTGATCAAAAACGAACGGCAGCGATCGCGGAATACTGTCATTTTTATGGGGCTCCTCACCGGCCTGTTCCTCTTCAACCGCCCGCCCGATGCAGTCCTTCTCCTCCCCATCATCGGGTATATTGTCTGGTATGAAAGGCAAAACCTGCCGTTGTACGCGATATCCGCTGCAATTACCGGCCTGCCATTCCTGGTGTACAACCTGTCGATCTTCGGCACCGTGTTTGGCGGGTACAGCCAGAATCTTGGTTTTTTCTCATTCAGCCTTGATAGCATCGGGAATTTTGCAGGTCTGCTCGTTGCTCCCAACGTGGGGCTGCTCGTCTTTTCCCCGGTACTGCTCCTGTCCGTTTTCGGGTACCTGAAGCTGCATACCATTTCCTCTGTGCAGATCCGGCAGGTCCTTGTTGTTTTTGGCCCTGCAATTGTTCTGGAAATTCTGGTTTACAGCTTTTTTGGATTGTGGGAATCATCGGTTGCATTCTCCTACGGCCAGCGGTTCCTGACAGGATTTGTTCCCGTGCTTGCGATCTTTGTCGGGATTGCCTTACAGGAATTTTTTATCGCAGAGCCGGAAACGTTCAGAACGCGGGTTATCCGGGCTGTCATTGTTCTGCTGATTGTATCATCGGTTATTATTCAGGCGATCGGGGTTTTCTGCTATCCCCTCCTTCCTGACCGGAGTACGAGTTCTGAGAGGACATGGGACTGGGAACATAACATTGTCATTGAGAGCTACCAGTACGGGATTTCCCATATCGATTCGATCACAACATACTCCTTCCCTCCCCTGCCACCCCTGCTTCACCTGCAGTTTGACAAAACGGGGGCAACTTCTCCATAGCCTGGTTACCGTACTGTCGCCGGGGTAACGGGAAATTAAAAAAGTGCTCTGGAGAAATCATTTGATAGTAATTATGACGCTCTTTCGGGCTCTGCCCCTGCCGCTATGGCATCCCCCGATTGCGATTGTGCCGTATTACCTGTACGCAATCGTGGAGAAATTTCCCGTTCAGGGAATACCGGGGAATCGCAATGCGTCCCCGCCCCCTATAGGAGGCAGGGTTGGCGCAAGGGGAAGATCATCACTTGAAAAGAGGATTTTTACAGAGCAAAAAAAAAGATCATCTGCAGGGACAGCCGCAAGTCTGTACTATACCTGATTACCCATCGACAAACCCCGCATTCAGAAAATTAAAAAAAGGGTATCAGGTCCGGTACCTGCAGGTTCCCTTATACCACCCGTGAGGTGGTTGAGGCCTCGATACCCCGATCAGTGATGATGAACGGGAGAAGACGCTGGGGT
>Ga0182011_10001392_pt1 | contig 21129 bp, 18 predicted proteins | sample 711E1DmetaG_FD_120481 | JGI IMG/M metagenome (GOLD analysis project Ga0182011, IMG submission 120481) | Permafrost microbial communities from Stordalen Mire, Sweden - 711E1D metaG | ecosystem: Environmental > Terrestrial > Soil > Wetlands > Permafrost | place: Sweden: Stordalen | collected... | reverse complement strand
GGCCTCGCGCAGTTTCGCGATGATCTGCTCGGGGCGGTAGCGCTTCTGGGGCATGATCTGACTCCTCCTCTTCGGTCCGAAACCATAACTTGAAGGTGGACCGATTTTCGGGGGTCAGGTCAAGAAGCTCCTCCGTCTACCAGCCGTCTACCGGGAGCAGACGGAGCCCAAGGGACTCGGTGCATCTCCACGGACACGATGCCGCGTCCGAGCGGGACGGAGCGGACTGGCGCGTACACCCCGAACGCCGTTCGCCTCACCCGAATCGCTTCCTAACTGTCTCAAACGGAGGCCACCGGGCCTAAGGCCTATTGGCTGCGCCAGCGCGTCGCAGTGGCACCCGAAGCTAGAGTCGCCTGGGCGAAAGCGCGGGAATATACCCCGAAGCTTCGACGAGTCCGAACACCCGAGCGTCATCAGTGTGGCCGCCCCAGCTTCAGATACGCGATACCGCCAAACGGGGTCAACAGGAAGATGACCACAGCCCAGAACTCAGCGGGAAAGCCGAGGACGACGTCGGCACGCGCCAGTTCGCGCAGGCAATAGACGTCAAAAGCGATGGCCAGGATGAGTACGACGATCGGTATGAGCGCACCTTGGGGAGTCATGCAGATTCGGTAGCCCGCCTCATCGCCGTATCGAGCACGTAGAGAGCGTAGCGACCCTCGTGTGGGCCAGTGTTCAGGAATGTCCCTTGGAACCTCGGGCCCTGGCGGCAGTCGAGTCGTTTTCTCTATAACGAGCTTTAGCTGTCTCGCGATTTGACCGACTCCTCCAATGGTCAACCCATGCGCCGCTCTCCTCCCCTGATAGCAGCCGTCGCTCTAGTTCTCGTCCTCTCCGCGCTCGCAGTGGGCTGCGGAGGATCCTCGCAGAAGAACGACAAGCCCGGCCTCGTCACGAGCTGGGGCACGGACGGGGTGGTGAAGCTAGTCGGCTTCGAGGTCAGGCAGACGCTCGAGGACGGCTCGGGGCGGATAGTCGCGATCGGCGACCACGGCGGTCATGCCCAGGTCGTGCGGCTGCTCCCAAACGGCTCCCTCGATCCCTCTTTCGGTGAGAGCGGCCGCGTCCGCTGGCCCTCTCAACCGTTTCAGGGGCGCTTTCCGCCCGGGATGGACTACCTCGGCTGGGACATGGCCGCTCTCCTCCCGGACGGAAGGATCGTCCTCGCCGGGACGAATACCTTCGGAGATATCTACGGCGCGGGGAACGACGAGTCGACGCTGGTCGTTTCGGAGATCGACCAAAGCGGCAGGGTCGTAAAGGCTTTCGGTCAGAACGGCTACTTCACTGCCGACAAGCGACTCTACAGCTGCCCTCCTACTGCTTCTTCGAAGGTAGACGAGGCTTGCCAGCGCCACCTCGTCGCCCTGGCACGAGAGAAGACGACCTGCACGCGCGGCCCCGAGGGCCTCGCCGTCCAGGGAGAGAAGATCGTCATCTCGGCCACTCGCTTCTGCAACGAGTTCGAGCCCCACCACATAGTCGTCCTGCGCCTGAATGCGAACGGGACGCTCGACAAGTCCTTCGGCAAGAAGGGAGAGGTCACCTTTGGAACTGCTTCTTGGACGGACGACGCCCCGCTGCTCGCGCTTCCGAACGGGCGTCTGGCGGTAGCCGGAACGACGCCAAAGGGCGGGATGGTGCGGCTGACCAAACTACTCCCCAACGGAGCGATCGATCGGCGCTTCGGAAACAAAGGGGTCAGCTTCACCCGCGTCGCATCCGACTCGCGGGAAATCCAAAGAATCGACGCGCTTCTGCAAGGCAGGCACGGGAAGATCAACCTCACCGGGGCGACAGACGACGGACCCTTCTTCCTTCGCTTCTACAGCACAGGGGACCCGTACTGCTTCTGGGAAGGTTCCCCCTGGGTCGCTTTCGGCGAGTGCAGCAACTACGAAAACTTCGGCGGCGCCTTCGGTCGCGACTGGCCCGTCTTCGCGCAGCTCGGAAATGGCGAGCTCGCGGGCGCTGGAAACCTCCTCGAGAGGGTCATGACCGACGGCTCGATCGACTACCTATACCCGCCGCAGCGGGTGTACGGAGCTGGCGAGCTGGTAACCACAGGCATCATCGCCGCTTCCGACGGCACCGTGCTCGTCACGCTGCTCAATCCGAACTCCTCGAGCACCGAGACCGTGTTCCTCGCGCGCTACCGCTGAGTCGAGTCGCCAAGATCACGAGCTCGGCGGTGGCAGAAGCACCGCCTCCTGGCCGACACTCGCAACGCTTGACCTGCGTAGCAGAGCTTCTCTTGACCGCACGAATCGAGGACGGGTCCGACGGCCGCCTTAGCTCCCCGTGGATTCACGGGAGGGCTCGGAGAGGCCTCTCCGGCCATGTCGTTGGGGCACGCGTCCGACGCAGTGCCATCGGCGGTCGAGACCGTGACGCTGGAATTCGCGAGGGATGTCAGGCGCTGCAAGAGTTGCGTCGCCTCGCCCAGCGGAAGCCAAGATACAGTGAAGCGAGATCAGGCCGGTACCAGCCCAGCGAGATACGGAGGTAGTGGGAATGGCGAAGAGCGTCTGCCCGTGGTGGCTCGGGTGCTTCCTCACCTCCCCGATACGCCGGCTCTGGCAGAACCCGAAGGAGATCCTCCGCCCCTTCGTCACGGACGGCATGACCGTGCTCGAGCCCGGTTGCGGCATGGGCTTCTTCACGCTCGAACTGGCACGTCTCGTCGGGGATCAGGGAAAGGTCGTGGCTGTGGACATCCAGCCGAGGATGCTCCAGGGGCTGAACAGGAGGGCCCGAAGGGCCGGTCTGGGACAACGAATCGAGACCCGGCTGGCCGAAGAGAAAGGACTCCCTACTCGAGACCTCTCGGGCCAGGTCGACTTTGCGCTCGCCTTCTGGGTCGTTCACGAGCTGCCCGACGTCGAGCGCTTCTTCGCGGATCTGCACGAGTCACTCAGGCCCGGCGGAAAGGTTCTTGTGACCGAGCCGAGGGGCCATGTCAGCCAGAGCTCATTTACCGAGGAGCTCGAGCTGGCCTCTCGCAACGGCCTCCACGTCAGTAGCCGCACGGAAACCAGATCGAGCTTTTCAGTCGTGCTCGAACGGGCCTAGCCGCACTCGCGGCGACCCCGTTCATCGACAGCAGGGTCGTACCTTGCTGGGATCGGTCGCCGCGCCCGACGTACACGGTGGCGAATCCCGGCTCGTTGCTCGTCGCGGCGATCGGGCCTTTCGGGCCGGGCGATCGTTAGCATTGGTCTTCTTGTCCTGCGAGGTGGGGGTTGACGTGGCGACTAAGAAGCAGAAGGCACGGGCAGCGGCTGCGGGGAAGAACGTCCAGGCCAAGCCCAAGCCGAAAAAGAAGATCTCGCGCGGAAAGTGATCGCTCGCCGGCGCCGCCGTGCGCTACGTCTAGGCGACAAACCGCACGCCGCAGCGCCAGCGGGCCGCCCAGCATCGCGCGGCCGCGCCTCTCGCACCTGCGGGGCTAGGCTCTCGTAGGTGCAGGAAAGCGATCCGCAGAACACGCTGCCGGACTTCGAGCGCTTGATCCAAGACGCGCTCGACTCGCTGCCGCCCGATCTTCGCGAACGGATCTCGAACGTCGAAGTCGTGGTCGAAGACGAGCCGCCGCCGGGTCAGCGACTGCTCGGTCTCTACCAGGGCGTGCCGCTCACGCGAAGGGGCAGTAACTACAGCGGGGCGCTGCCGGACAAGATCACGATCTACCGTCGCCCGCTCGAACGCTCCTCCGGACATGACCCGGAACTGCTCAGCCAGCAGATCAGGCACGTTGTGCTGCACGAGGTCGCACACCACTTCGGCATCAGCGACCAGCGGCTGATCGAGATCGACCGCTACTAGCCCGAGCATGTCTTCCCTCCCGTCCGCGGCGGGGTCAGCTGCGGCATCGCCGACGATCCGCATGATCGTCTCGTTTTGCCCGTGCGACTCCGGCTTCCAGGGTTCAACGTAACCGCTCTTGATGAAGTGGAAGAAGCAATCCGACTCAACGTGAACGGCGCGATTCTCTTGCGCGGTGAGAAGCCGGGCGACCGTTGTCTTTCCCGACCCCGGTGCCCCTGTGAGGATCAGGACAGGATTGTCGTTACGAACCATTCCCTCATGCTGGCACACCGCCTGGACACGACCGCACTCTGGCGTCATTCTCGTACGCTGGCGCACGCGATCACTCTGTTCCCTAACTGGTGCGGCTCCATACCCTCGTTGTGATCAGAATGCGTGCCGTGAACCTGACCTTCGAACGAGCCCAACCAAACGAGCTCGAAGAGCTCCACGCGATCCTGACCGCGGCAGGCCTAGATATGGAGGAGCGGTGGGGGCTGTCTCACTGAGCCCCCGCGTACCCACTGTCTCTTCTGCAGACCGCTGCCGATGCCGGTCGTGTCTTTTCGGTACGGCGAGCGGACTCGCGGATCGTCGGAACATTCACGCTCGGGAGGGATGCGGCGGATTACGTGCCTGCGGAGGCGTGGTCAGCAGATCCGGTTATGTACGTCACGCAACTCGCTGTGCACCCGGACTACCAGGGGGTCGGCATCGGCCGAATCTGTATGCAATGGATTGAGGGGAACGCAAAGCGAGACGGGCTTCGATCGGTTCGCTTTGATGCCAGCGCGGCGCATGAAGCACTACTTCGTTTCTACCGCGGTCAAGGTTACGAGGAGCGTGCTCGGTTCTGGTTTCGCGGAACACACCTAGTTTGCTTCGAAAAGATCCTCACCCCTGCAGGCTAGCGCCCTTCTCAAGCTACATTCCTGAGCACTCGCGCAGGCGACGGCTCGACACCGGGCGGCGGCTAGCCGACTAGCGATTCGATCTGCTTGGCGAGCTTGCTCTCGATCTCTAGATTCCAGGCCATCTCGGCCACGTCGACGACGAGGAACAAGTCGGACAACAGCAAGGTCTCCAATGCTGCCACGCCGAGATGCTCCAGCCACTTCCCGATCCCGATCCGGACCGTGAAGTCGTTCGAGTCGCCAGAGACCAGGATCGACAAGGCACGGTCAGCGGCGATGACTCCGCTCAAGAACCCACCCTTCTTCGCCTGGATCACCGTCCCTTGCGAACTCGCCGCTGAGGTCTGAACCGTGAACCCGTCGGACTTCAGATAGCTCGCGATCTTCTCGTTCAGCGCGCTCAGGTCGGTACCCTTCCCCTTGAACTGCTGCACCTTTTCACCGATCATCGTGTCTCCTAACGGTGGAAGTGTGTCGTCGGTCGCTATCGATCGTGACGGTCGTCCCATTATGGCCGGGAACGCGGTCGTAACCACGCCACCGCGATCTCCCGCTCACCCCATGCTCTGACGACGGCTCGTCGAAGGAGAACTAGACCGTCCCACTCACGCTCTCCAAGTCCAGCTCGGACACCGTGCTCAGCACCGTCTTGGTCACACATCGAGCAGCAGCGCCGAAATCGAGAACGGGAAACTCCTCCGTCTACCAGCCGTCTACCGGGAGCCGACGGAGCCCAGAGGACTCGGTGCGTCTTCAGGTACGCCATGCCGCGTCCGAGCGGGAGGGAGCGTACTGGCGCGTACACGCCGAACACAGTTCGCCTCACCCGGATCGCTTCTTGGGCATCTCTGACTCCTCCTCATCGGTCCGAAAACTTAACTTCAAGGTGGACCGATTTTCGGGGGTCAGGTCACCCAAGGTGCGCGGTTTTCGGGTCCTCCCGACGATCCGAAAGCCAGCGCTCGGCGGTGACCGCGCATCATCCAGAGTGGATCACCGACCGTGCCCGTGCCCGTCGACGGGCTACGGTTGGGCACCCTCCCGTACCCCGGTCGCCTTCCAGGCCGGCTTCCGGAAACGGTGCAGCAGTAGCGGGGGGAGAACCCCGAGGACGAGAATCCCGGCCGCGATCAGCCCGGCATACACGAGCGGGCTCGTGTGGGCAAGCTGTGACGGGGACACGAAACCGATCAGGAACGCGATCACCGATGACAGCCCGCCGACCAGGCACAGCAGGCTCAGCGCGGGCGCATGGTATCCGCGTGGATGATCTCGCTGCGCGCGGCGGAGACGCACTGCGGCAATGAACATCAGGACGTACATGATCACGTACACCTGCGTAGCCAGCGCCGTGAAGATCCAGTAGGCACTGGAAACGGTTGGGATGAACGCGTAGAGCAGCGCGATGACCGTGATCACGACGGCTTGTGCCGTCAGGATGTGGACCTCGATGCCGCGACCATTGACCTTCTGGAAGTACGGAGGCAGATAGCCCTGTTCACGTCCGATCCGCACAAGGCCCTCGGACGGACCATCGAGCCAGGCCATCATGCCGGCCAGGGCCCCGACCGCCAGAGCGATCGCGACCAGCGGCACAGCGAAGCCGATCCCGAAGTGCGTCATGAAGCTGTTGAAGGCTTGCATGACGCCGGCGGTGAAGCTGATCTGGCCCGCCGGAATCACCCAGGAGATCGCCAGCGTCGGGAAGATAAAGACCGCCAGCACGAGCGCCATCGCGACAAAGATCGACTTCGGATAGTCCCGCCCCGGGTTGCGAAGTTCGTCGACGTGCACGGCGTTGATCTCGACTCCGGCGTAGGTGAAGAAGCTGTTGACGATCAGGACGATGCTGGCCAGTCCACTCCACGCCGGCAGGATGTGATGAGTGTCCATCGGCGCCGCCGAATGGTTGCCCTGTGCCACGTAGATGACCCCGAGGACGACGAGGATGGCTCCTGGGATTAGCGTTCCGATCACGGTCCCGCTCGAGGAGAGCTCGGCCACGAGCGAAACGCCCCGTGAGGACAGCAGCACGCCGCCCCAGAAGAGCACGATGATGATCGCAGCGGTGTAGACGCCGTTGCCGGCCAGGCGCGGGTCGATCACGTAGGCGAGCGTGCTGCCGACGAAGGCGAGCAGCGCCGGGTAGTAGAAGATCGTCTGGGCAAACTGGCACCACACCGCGAGCAGGCCCATCGGAGCCGAGATGCCCTCGCTGACCCAGTTGTAGACGCCGCCCGGCCACCCGGAGGCGAGTTCTGCCGCGACCAGCGACACGGGCACCAGGAACACAAAAGCGGGTAGGACGTAGAGGAAGACGGAGGCGAATCCGAGCGTGGCAGTCGCCGGCGCCGATCCCAAGTAGCCAACCGATCCCACGGTCATCATCGCCAGCGCAGGCCAGGTGATGAACCTCCGGGTTGGTCGGCCGGCATCCGAGGCGAGAGCCAAGGCGCCACCGGCCCGCGGATGACGTCGCCTGTGCACCCACATGAGGTCCCAGTATGACGCTGAGCTGCTCACCGCGATTGGCTGTCCGCGAGAGCCTGATCACCCGAACCGTCCATTGCCGCTGGGGCGTTCGCCCAGCGCTGCCGTGAACTTCCGCAACGAGATTCGTGACCGCGTAGGGTTCGTTTAGTCGAACTACCTGCAAAATTGGTTAATTCTGGCGACGGACGAGTTTCTGAACCCTACGCGCGGCTGAGCTCGTTGGCGGGTCAAGAGATCGACGGAACGTTCGACCTGCGTAGCAGAGCTTCTCTTGAGCACGCGAGACGCGGACGGGTCGCCCGGCCTCGCATCCGCTGATGAGCGTTTGCTGCCCCGGCGATGGAACCTATTTAACGTCGTCGCGCGGCGCTGTTAGCTTCAAGTGGGCACAAAGCTCGCCGTTACGTGCGTTCAACTGGAAAGGGAGTCCGATGAAGAAGATCTTGGGCCGTAGGCCATCCGCATCTATGGTTGTGGCCATGGCGGCGCTACTCGTCGCACTATCTGGCACGGCAGTTGCTGCGGGGCATCTCGCCCGCGGAGATAGTCTCATCGCGAAGAAATCGCTGTCGGGAAACCGGCTGCGCAACCACACTCTGAGCGGCACACAGATCAATCTCAGCAAGCTGGGGAAGGTGAACAGCGCGAAGAAGGCCGACACAGCGACAAACGCAACCAATGCCACCAACGCTACGACTGCGGCAACCGCCACCAACGCTACGACTGCGGCAACCGCCACCAACGCGCTATCACTAGGCGGGATCGCCGCTTCCGGCTATACGCGTAACGACTGCAGTTCGATCACTGGCCAGATCAAGGGCTTTGCGCTAGTCCCCGCCAGCACGTCTTTCTCGTCGACTTTGACGGATGTGGCGGGTGCATACAACTGCAGCGGTCAAGCAGTTCAGGCGAGGAGGATCGGCCTCGGTGATTACGAGGTGAAGTTCCTCGGAAGTCCGGTCACGATCGCTCTCGGGAATATCGTTGACCCCTCGACGTTCACGGACCATGCATTTGTCAGCTTCAGGCAGATCGGCGCCGGCGATTTCGAAGTCCTGGTGTACAACGCGTTCCTAGCCGCTGCTCAAGACCGGCAATTCTCGGTCGTCACGCCATAGATCGCTCGGTGCCGGTTCCTTGCTCTTCGAACGAAGCGAAGAGCGGTCTCGTCTACCAGCCGTCTACCGGGAGTCGACGGAGCCCAGAGGACTCGGTTCGGCGTCACGTACGCCATGCCGCGTCCGAGCGGGACGGAGCGGACGGGAGAGTACATGCCGAACGCCGTTCGCCTCACCCGAATCGCTTCCTAAACCACGTGCGCAGGTCCGATTCCTGCCGGGGGCATTTCGCCCAACGATTCGCTAGCGGGATGCGTTCAGACGGGCCCCGAGGTGAGGTTGCGCGACTCCTTCCCCAGCGGGTGTTGTTCTGCCGTCTTTGTGCGCGACGCAAGGAGGAAGGCGCCGGCGACGACCGCGGCGAAGGCGACGACGCGAACCGCGCCCACCCAGCCCGCGGGCAGCGGCTCCCGGAAGACGGTCATCCCGGCGGCGATCGGCAACGCGTTTGTCATCAGCGTCGCGAGCCCCACCGTCGTGAGTGCACTGCCTTTCTGGAAACCGGCCTGTAGAACGGCCGTGCCGGCACCGTAGAACACGATCAGACAGGCCAAGAAAGCAATGTTCTCGGGCCCGCCCGCGACGGCCATCTTCGTTGAGACGTCGCCGGCTGCGAAAAGAATGCCTGCGGCAATGCCCCAGGCCGGGCCGCCGCCGATCACGCTTCCGAGCAGCCACACGCAGACCACGGCGCCGGCCAGGGAAGCGGTAAGCCAAATGCCAAGCGAGAGATAACCGGCGGCAGAGCCCTTGCCGTAATCGCCGAGCAGGCTGACGCCGAGCAAGGCGAGGCCCGCGACCGACACCCCCGCTCCGATCCGCTCGCCGGCGGTCAGCGGAAGGCCCGTGAAACGGGAGACCATGATCGCGAGGATGCCGATACCACCGGCGGCGGTAGCCTGCACGAGCGACAGTGGTGCCAGGGCCAGCGCAGCGACGTACAGGAGCCAGCCGACCGCCTCGACGCCGATGCCCGCGAGCCAGCGAAGGTTGCCCAGCAGCGATCTCAGCGAGGCGACCGGCCGTCGAAGTGATAGGGCAGGTAGCTTCGAGGCAACGCCGTGCTGGAGCAGATACCCGAGGTTGAGGCAAAAGGCCGAGACCACCGTAATCGTGAGCGCGAGCGCGATCTGCATCAGCGCCCACCAACTCTCTGATTGGACCGCGCTCTAGTTGCTCTCTCGCTGCTCGTAACGGCGCGCACGGCACCCAGTATCGCCGCGCACGCGGTCGTGGTCACGCGACCGCGACCCTGTCCCTTTCCTCCCGGCTAAAGCCGGAGACTCTTTCTTCCGACACTCGCTAAATAGAAGGAAGTCGAGCCCGAGCTCTTGGGCAGGCTACCGCCAGCACCGTGAAAAACCATCGCTTCCCCATTGCTGCCGCGCTCCTGCTCATCGGAGCCCTGGTCCTCGCGAGCACCGAACTGGCACTCCGGCCCGAGGGCGCGCAGGCTGCGCAAGCGAAAGCCGCCTGCACTAAGCGCGCCCCCTCTGCTCCGCGCAGCGCCAAGAAAGCCCAGAAGCTAATCCGCCGATCCACGGCGCAGCTGGCCAGGAACTACGCCAAAGGTCACGCGAAAATAGTCTGCACCAGCCTGACGGCCAAGGCGCTCAAGTCACTCGGCGGTAGCGCGAGCTGTGTTCTCAAAGTTGAGATCGAGGCCGAAGTCAAGCCGATCTCGAAGATAACCATCAAGAAACTCGTTCTCCGCCGTAATCGCAGCTGGGTAAACGTCAGCGGCTATCTGAACGGCAACCGCAAGCAGCGCCTCGCCGTGGCCTTCAAGTGGGAGCGCGGACGTTACCGCCTCGACCACTCGCTCTCGACGCTGAGCGGGCTGTTCGGCTGATCGAGCTCGCGAGTCGACCCCTCAATTCGTCGGCGCGCTTTCTCTCTGCGCCGCCCGCGCCGAGCCCGTGCTCCCGCGCGGAGTCAGTACGCCGCGCGGTGTCACGATGTCGCCGGGAGAGTGACCGTCGATTGTGGCGAGCAGGAGCTTGGTTGCGGCGGCGCCGTAGGCCGGAATGTCGCGGGTCACCGCCGTAAGCGGAGGATGCACCAAGCCGCACATCAGAGAGTCGTCCCAGGCGACGATCGAGATGTCGTCGGGAACCGCGAAGCCCATCTGGTGGGCGACGCCCAGGCCGGTGACCGCGAGCAGGTCGCTGTCGTAGACGATGGCGGTCGGCGGCTCGGGCCTGGACAGGAGCTTGCGCGTGGCGCGAGCGCCGCTCTCGGGCTCGAAGTCGGTCTCCACGACCTCGGCGGCGAGCCCCAGCTCGCTGGTCACGTCGAGAAACGCGGCCGTGCGTGTCGCCGTGTGCACGAACTCGCCGAGGCCCGCAACCCTCGCGACTCTCGTGTGCCCGAGCGTGGCCAGGTAGCGAACGACGTCGGCGACGACCGGCGCCTCGTCGTGCCAGGCGGACGGAAGACCGTCGTCGCGCACAGGGCCGCCGACTACTACCGCCGGTAACCCGAGCCGGCGCAGTTCCTCCACACGCGGATCGTTCGTGCGCAGATCGACCATCAAGATCCCGTCCACGCGCCGCTCGGCCCACCAGCGCCGGTACACGGCGATCTCCTCCTCGACGGTGTGAACGAGCTGGATGGTGAGCGCGATCGAGCGCTCCGACAGCTCCGATTCGGCACCCGAGATCAGCTCGACGAAGAACGGCTCCAGCGCCAGTATCCGCGCCGGCCGCGCCAGCACCAGACCGCAGGCGCCGGCCTTAGCAGCCGAGAGAGCGCGCGCGGCCCGGTTCGGCGACCAGTGGAGCTCCTTCACGATCGCCAGGATGCGCTTCCGTGTTTCGTCGGAAACGCCCGGCCGGTCGTTCAGGGCAAGCGAGACGGCACCCTTCGACACCCCGGCACGCTTCGCTATGTCACTGATCGTGACTCTGTGCGTACCTTCCGAGCTATTCGCCACCGCACTCTCCCAACTACTGACGGTCGGTCTGATCCGAATCGACCGGGCCACGTGTCGACCTAACTTAGAAACCTAAACGAAAACCCGGCTCGAATCGCGGCATTCGACGTCTCGGGCTATCTCGCTTGATTCCCGGATCGGCGCGGCGGCGGCGTAGTCGCTATCTTCAGCGCCATGCCGAAGACCGTTCTCTGTTACGGCGACTCGAACACCTGGGGCTTCGTGCCCGGCAGCGAGGGCCGGCGCTTCCCTCTGGAGGTGCGCTGGACGGGCGTGCTGCAGGCCGAGCTCGGCTCGGAGTATCGAGTGATCGAGGAGGGGTTGAGCGGGCGGACGACGGTACTCGACAATCCGCTAGAGCCGTATAAGAACGGGCGCGAGTACCTGCTTCCCTGCCTGCAATCGCACCAGCCGCTCGATCTGGTCGTCATCTTCCTGGGCACGAACGACCTCGGCGATCGCTATTCGCTGCCGCCGCTGGATATCGCGCGCGGCGCCGCTCAGCTCGCCCTGCTGTCGCTGAGAAGCGAGGCCGGGCCGGATTATGGAGTGCCCGCGACGCTGCTTTGCTCGTTGCCGCAAATCGGCGACACGACCTCCATCGTCGACACCTTCTCGGGCGCTGCCGCCAAGGCTGCCGATCTACTTCGCTGCTTCCGGATCGCCGCGGATGAGGTGGGCGTACCGCTGCTCGATCTCTCTGCGGTCGCCTACGACGACGCCGACGGCGTCCATCTGAATCTCGACGGCCATCACGCAGTGGCGCTGGCAGTAGCGCAGGCCGTGCGCGAGATTCTCGGCTAGGACGACTCGCCGCGCTCGACCGGGCCGCTGCGTCCGCAGGCCCAATCCTCGCGCGGATCGTTCATCTCTACCTTGATCACACCGCCGGGGAAGCGCTTCTGGAGTCGCTCGTACTCCTGCGCCAGTCGCTCGTCGGGGTGGCTCCACTCGTGCAGGTAGTAGACGGCGTTGACCTGAGCCTGCAGCAGCTCCTTGGTGCAACCGAAGCAGGGGCGTGTGGTGGTGAAGAGGTCGGCGCCTTCGACCGGGGTGCCGAAGCGGGCCGCCGAGAGTAGCGCGTTCTGCTCGGCGTGGACGCAGATGCAGATGTCGTAAGCGGTGCCCGACACGTAGTGCTCGCGGTTCGCGCAGCGATCGCAACCGCCCTCGTCGCAGTTGGGCATGCCCGAGGGCGTGCCGTTGTACCCGGTTGCGATCACGCGCCGGCCCAGGATGAGTACCGCTCCCACGCGGCTGCCCAGGCAGTTGGCTCGCTCACGCACTGCCATGGCGATGTTCATGAAGTACTCGGGGTATTCGGGCCGTTTGGGGTTCTCTGCCATCAAGGTTGGATTCTAGGGAGATATCGCGCCTTCGCGACTCGCACTCGCTCGCGTGCTAACCCGGGGAGTGAAAACTTCGCCGCGAATCTGAAACATGTTGGTAACGGAGCCCTTCGAGCCGTGCCGCCGGTGCAAAGCTGTCTTTGATGGCATTCGCGCTCGTAGCCCACTCGGCCACAAAGACCAATCTCGCCTTGGCCTCGGCCTGGCGATCGAGCAAGTCCTACGGCGTGCTCGATCCGCTCGAAGCGCTCCGCTTCCTACGCCCCGGCGACGTTGTGCTCGGGCGCCTCGACGTACGCCGGACGCTGGACGGCGTGGAGCACGGCCTCTCTGAGCTGGTCGAGCTCGAACGGCGCGGAGTGCGCGTTCTCAATCGGCCCGAAGCCCTGCTCGCCGGGCACGACAAGCTTCTGAGCGCACGCCTGCTAGAGAGCGGCCTCGTGCCGACGCCTTGGACGCGATTTTTGGGCGACGATTGGAGCGAGTTCGCCTCGCGCCTACCGCTGGTGATCAAGCCGCGCTTCGGCAGCTGGGGAGCCGACGTTTTCCGCGTCGACGAGATTCAGGAGTTGAATCGGCTGGCGCGAGAGCTTGCGGGCCGCCCCTGGCTCGCGCGTGGCGGTGCGATTGCTCAGGAGCTGATTCCACCAATCGGGTTCGACCTGCGCATCCTCGTCGCTCACGGAGTGGTCGTCGGAGCGGTGAGGCGGCGAACGAAAGCCGGCGAGTGGCGCACAAATGTGTCCTGCGGCGCCCAGCGCATCGCCGAGACCGTCGAACCGCGCGCCACCAGGATGGCGCTTCAAGCCGTTGGGATGACATGCCTGGATTTGGCCGTAGCCGATGTCATGCCGCTGCCGGGAGGCGGCTTCTGCGTGCTCGAAGTAAACGCAGCCCCGGACTTCGGGCTCGATTACAACAACGGCGAGAACGTGTTCGCCGCCGTCGTCGAGCGACTCGAACGTGCCGCTGAAGCCGGTTCGCGACTCAGCGCGCTCGATGCCGCCTAGCTGACTCTGAGCACGATCTTGCCGAGCACGCGTCGCTCCTCGATCATTCGGTGAGCCTCGGCAGCCTGCTCGAGCGGCAGCTCGCGATCGACCGCCGGCTGCAGCTTGCCGCGGCCGGCGAGCTCGATCAGCTGCTCGAACCGCTCGCGACTGACTGCTGCCGCCCCGACGCCGATGATCGTCGCTCCCTTGGCGACGAGCGTCCAGATGTTAACGGGTGCGATCGGACCTCCCAGAGCGCCCGGCGTGACCAGCTTGCCTCCACTCTTCAGCGCGTTGAGGCTGCTCTCGTAGGTGTCCGCGCCGACGGGATCGAAGACGACGTCCGCCTGCAGCTCGCCGATGCGCGGGTCGTTGTAGGGAAGCGGCTCCGCGCTGAGGTCGCGCAGACGGTCGAGCTTGTCGTCACTCGCGGTGGCGTAGACCTTCGCGCCGAACGAGCGGCCGATGTCGATACAGGCCTGGCCGGTACCGCTCGAGCCGGCCTGGACGAGCAGTGTGCCGCCCTCTTCCAGCCCGCCCGCCTCGAGCGCGGCCCAGGCCGTCCGATAGGCGACTCCCAGCGCGGCCGCTTCGGCCGCGTTCAGACTGTCGGGAATCGAGTAGACGAGTTCTTTCGGCGCGGCGACGAGTTCCGCATAGCAGCCGATCTGCCCGCTCACGATCACTCGCTCGCCACTATCGACCCTCGTTCCGGCGGCGTCAAGGCCCGGTGTGAAGGGCAGCGGGGCGCCCATGCCTGCGCGCTGGCTGACGTCGATGTGGTTGACGGCCGCCGCCTCCACCCGCACCAATACGTAGCCCTTTTCGACTACTGGATCCGGTACCTCCTCGAGCTTGAGCACTTCCGGGCCGCCGGCCTCTCGAACCACGATCGCGCGCATTCGAAGCCGCCTTCCTGGTCGGCGTCGAGCCGGCCGCTAGGTATTTACTTGTCCCTAGGTATCTGCGCGAATCTAGCTCGAGCGAAACGTTTCGAGCGAACCCGGGCCCTAGTGGCTGAGGAACTCGTCGATCGCCGCGGCCGCCTCGCGACCGTGGTGAATCGCGGTGACGACCAGCGTCGCTCCGGTGTGTGCGTCGCCGGCGGTGTAGACGCTCGGAACCGAGGTCGCGTAGTCGGCGCAGGCGATGTTGCCGCGCCCGTCGAGCTCGAGCCCGAGATCTTTCACCAGCTTGGAGTGCTCGACGTGGACGAAGCCCATGGCCAGCAGCACCAAGTCGGCCTCGACGCTGAAGGCGCTGCCCTGCACTTCTTCGGGACGGGACGGGCCGCCGTTCGCGGCGGGCTTCCACTCCACCTGTACCAGCTCGGCCTCGCGCACGTGCCCGTCCTCGCCGGAGAAACTGCGCGCGGTCAACGACCAGTCCCGCTCGCAGCCTTCCTTGTGCGAGCTCGAGCTGCGCAGGATATTCGGCCAGTAGGGCCAGTTGGGGTTACCGGGCTCGGTCCACTCCTGCGGCTTGGCCAGGATCTCGATCTGACGCACCGAACTGGCGCCGAGCCGATTGGCGGTGCCAACGCAATCCGAGCCGGTATCGCCGCCGCCGATCACCAGCACGGACTTGCCCTCCGCCGAGATGACTCCATTCGCGTCGATCTCGCCTGCCATGAAGCGGTTCGCCGGTACGAGGAAGTCCATCGCAAAGTGAATTCCGCCCAGCTCCCTTCCGGGCACGGGCAGGTCGCGCGGCTGGCCGGCGCCGAGCGCTAGCAGGACGGCGTCGAACTGGCCGAGAAGCTCGTCGGCGGGAAGGTCTTCCCCCACCGCTACGCCGGCGCGAAACTCGACGCCCTCGGCCGCCAACTGCTCCAGTCTCCGGTCGATAACGCTCTTTTCGAGCTTGAAGTCGGGGATTCCGTAGCGCAGTAGCCCGCCCAGCTGTGGTGAGCGCTCGAGCAACGTCACCCTGTGCCTGGCGCGGCGAAGCTGCTGCGCCGCGGCGATCCCGGCCGGCCCGCTTCCCACCACTGCCACGCTGCGTCCACTCTCGTGCTCGGGAGGGAGCGGAACGACCCAGCCCGAAGCCCAGGCGCGCTCGATGATCGCCAGCTCGATCTGCTCGATCGTGACGGCGTCGGTGTTGACGGCCAGCGTGCAGGCCGCCTCGCAGGGGGCGGGGCAGATGCGGCCGGTTATCTCCGGCAGGTTGTTGGTCGCGTCTAGGCGCGTGAAGGCCTCCTGCCAGTCACCACTTTCGACCAGAAGGTTCCATTCGGGGATCAGGTTCTCGACCGGGCAGCCGATCGCATGGCAGTAAGGAATGCCGCAATCGATGCAGCGTCCGGCCTGCTCGCGCAGCACCTGCTCGGGCGGAAGGGTGGTGAACTCCTTCCACGTCTTCAGGCGTTCCTGGACGGGAAGAAAAGAAGGGCCGACGCGCGGCCTGTCAACAGAGCTGATCTCTTGTGTCATCGATCGTTCTCCAAAACGAACACCGAGAGTAGCTTGCCGACGCCGATCGTCGCAACGTGCCACCGTCTCCAAACCGAGCTCGTCGACCGGGCAGAGGGTTTATCGTGCCGGGGATGAAGCGCATCAGGCGCCCGAGTCGACGAGTGACGATTGGCTTGACGTTGTTTGGGATTGCCTTTCTGATCGCCGCCGCCTGGGCGGGAGGGTTCTTCCTTCACGACTCGAGCCAGGCCGCGCCGATCTCGGAGGCGCTGCGCCGCTATCGGGCAAGCGATCATCCGTCAGGAGGTCTGAACGGCGTCTACGTTTACGCCACCAAGGGCAGCGAGTCGATCAGCGCTCTCGGCGGCGCGACGCACGCCTATCCGGCCAAAACGAGCATCACGGCAGCCAAGGTGCCCTGCGGAATGCAGTACCGCTGGGCCGCGCTCGAAGGGCGCTCGACGAGCTGGACCTTCTGCTCGACGGCGGCCGGAATCGAGCTTCGCATCTCGGATGAGCGGCACACCTTCTTCGGGCAGGGAGATCGCGCGGTCTACCGATGCTCGGGGAGACTCCTCATTCCCAAGAAACCGACTGCCACTGCGGCCAAGCCCTTCACTTGTCGGTCGGATCGGAATCTCGAGGTCGGCACGACGCGCGTTCTCGGCCGCTCCACGATGGAGATCGGCCTACAGCGCGTTCCCGCAATCCGCGCCAGCACCGATCTGACCATTCGCAGTCGCGACAGCGGCAACGAATGGGTTGATTGGTGGCTCGACGCCTCAAACGGCCTTCCGCTTCGCGTCACGCTACGCAGCCGCACGAGTCGCGAGATGTGGATCGGCCGCGTCCAGTATCGCGAGGACTTCAGCCTGCGCCTGCTTTCGCTGACGCCGATGCACTGACAGCCCGGGGCTTGCGCAATCAGGAAAGACTTCGCCGGCGCAATTCGGCCGAGGCTAACGATGGCGGTTGCCAACCTCGATCGATCGGATTGAACGTCGTGCCGGGCGGGACGATCTCGTCGATTCGATCGAGCAGTTCCCGGTCGAGCTTGACGTCGTCGGCGTCAAGTTGTCCTTCGAGTTGCTCCAGCGTACGCGGCCCGATGATCGCCGCCGTCACGGCGGGATGCTCGAGCACGAAGGCAAGCGCCATCTGAACGAGCGAGAGCCCAGCCTCCTCGGCGAGTGCGGCGAGCCCGTCCGCGGCTTCGAGCTTGGCCTGGTTGACGGGCAGCGACATGTCGTAGCGCTCCGCGATCCGCTTTCCGCGGCTGGAGGTCGGTAGCTCGGCGTTCTTTCGGTAACGGCCCGAGAGCCAGCCTCCCGCCAGCGGGCTCCAAGGGATCACGCCGACTCCGTACTGTTCGCATACGGGCAGTACGTCCTCCTCGATTCCACGCACCAGGAGCGAGTAAGGCGGTTGCTCGCAAACGAAGCGCTCGAGCCCTCTCTTCTCGGAGGCCCACTGCGCCTCGACGATCTCGTGCGCCGGGAAGGTCGAGCTGCCGAAATAGCGGATCTTGCCGGCGCGCACGAGATCGGTCAGGGCGCTCAGCGTCTCCTCGATCGCGCAGGAGGAGTCGGGACGGTGAATCTGGTAGAGGTCGATCCAGTCGGTGCCGAGGCGGCGCAGGCTCGCCTCGACCTCGCGCATGATCCAGCGCCTCGAGTTGCCCCGCTCGTTCGGGTCGTCGCTCATCTCTCCGTGCACCTTGGTGGCCAGGACGACGTTGTCGCGCCGGCCGCCGGCCAGCGCCTTGCCGACGATCTCCTCCGACTCGCCGCGCGAGTAGACGTCGGCGCTGTCGACGAAGTTGATGCCCGCGTCCAGCGCGCGGTGGATTACCCTGATCGACTCGTCGTGGTCGGGGTTTCCCCAGGCGCCGAACATCATTGTGCCGAGGCAGAGCGGACTGACTCGCACTCCGGTTCGACCGAGAACTCGCATCTCCATCCCGCTCATCTTATGGCCATCCAGCGCGGAGGGGAAACGTTGCAAGTGAGTCGCTCGAGAGCGAGACGCGCAGGCTCACGTTGAAACCGCATCTAAGTTGCGTTCGCGTACTACGCTAATGGCCCAAAGGCGGAGTAGCTCAGCTGGTTAGAGCGACGGACTCATAACCCGTAGGTCGCCGGTTCAATTCCGGCCTCCGCCACTTCTCCGCGAAAAGTCCGCCGGCAAGGCCGGCGAGGACTTTTCGCGGTATTACCTCTGTGTACGAGTCACCGCGCCTACGGTGCGAGTGCCTCGTCTGCTCTTAGAAGCGCACTCGGCTGGCCGTGGATGGGTTAAGTGTTCGGAGTGGAGAAGCCGGGGGATGGCATCTGTGAGCCGCGCCCGCCATGTCGGTCGCGGCGGCTGGCGTACTGCCGCGCTGAATCCCTCTCTCCTCCGGGCGAGCGCTCGCCCAGCTACGCAGATTCTTCAGGCAGCGGCTTCGGCTGGAGCGCCGACTTTGGCTTTCGCTCGCTTTTCGCTGTCAGCTCCGCGCTCGTGTCGGAGTGGCCAGGCCACCAGATCATGTGCCCGAGTAGCGCCGCGATGCTCGGTATCAGCAGCGCCGCCATCACGAAGGAGACGATCACGATTCCGATCGCGATGGTGAAGCCCATTTGAGAGAGCAGTCCGATACCGCCGAGCATCAGCGAGGCGAAGGTGCCGGCGAGGATCGTGCCCGCCGCCATGACCGTCGGTGCGGCGTGCTCGACTGCGAGCGCGGCCGACTTTCGCGGGTTGTTGCCCTCACGCGCCTCTTCGCGCAGGCGCGTCGTCATCAGGATGTTGTAGTCGGTGCCCATCGCGATGACGAACAGATAGACCATCAGCGGCAGGAAGAAGCTGACGCCGACGTTGCCTTCGATTCCCTGGAAAACACCAACCGAGGCGCCCAGAGTCGCCACGAAACCGAGCGCGACGGCGATCAGCAGCAATATCGGCGCGATCAAGCTGCGCAGCACGATGCCGAGGATCAGCGCGATCATCAAGGCCGCGACCGGGAAGACGACGCTGTAGTCGCGGTTGAGCGCCGAGCGCACATCGGCAAAGACCGAGGTCTGGCCACCGACGAGCACCGTCCCTGCCTTCTCACCCGCGTGCGCTGCGCGTCGTAGCGGTCCGGCCGCCAGATCGAGCGCGGAGTTGTCGTAAGGGCTCGTCTTCAACTCGACCGAGATGACGGCCGCTTGGCCATCTTTGCTCGGCTGCGCCGGGGTGACTCTCGCGACACCCTTGACCGCGCTCAATCGCTTGGCGATTCGGCTCAGTTCGGCCTTATCCGTGGCCTTGGCACCGACGACGTAGACCAGCGTCGGGTTCAGAGCGCCCGCCGGGAACGATTGTTTGAGCGCCGTGAAGCCCTTCGCCGACTCGGTGTTCGTGGGGAGCTGGTTGGAGATGTTGTAGTCGGCAGTGAAGAACAGGGCGCCTGCCGCGAGCGCGATCAGAAGCGGTGCGACAATCAGCACCATCCGCCCGGGGTGGCGGCCGATGAACTCGCCGACCCGACGCGCCCTCTTCGCGTCCGGCTCCTTCTTCCAGCTCTTCGAGGGCCAGAAGGCATGCGTGCCCAGCAGGGAAAGCAGAGCTGGGATCAGCGTCAGCGCCGCCAGCAGCATCAGGGAGACGGCGATAATGAAGCCCGGTGCCATGTTGCGCATCGAGCCGAGTGACGAGAGTAGAAGCGCAAGGAAGGCGGACACGACGACCAGCGCCGAGGAGGTGATCGCCTGCCCGACCCGGGCAATCGCGAAGGTAATCGCCGTCTTGTAGTCGTCGCCGGCGCGCAACCGCTCCCGGTAGCGGAAGAGCAGGAAGAGCACATAGTCGGTGCCTATCCCGAACAGGACGACGACGAGCATCGTCGTCAGATTGTCATCGAGCGTAAAGCCGACCACCTTGGCCAGCGAGGCGAGCAGCGCCGTCGTCAGCTCGTAGATCCCGGCGATGGCGATGACGGGCATCAGCGCCGCCAGCGGACCGCGGAAGACCGCGCCGAGCAGGATGATGATCAGCAAGATCGTGGCAATGCTGACGATCGTCAGCGCCGACTTGGCCGAGTCTATGGTGTCGGTCTGGATCGCAGCTTCGCCCGTCAGCAGCGTCGACAGGTTGCTGCCTACGAGCGACGCTCGCGCCTTCAGGCGCAGAGTCTTGACGGCGGCCTGAACGGGTTTCTCGTCGGCGACGCCCTTGAAGGAGATCGAGACGAGCTGCGCGCGCTTGTTCGGTGAGAGCTGCTGGTTGCTGGTCGCTACAGCGGTGACGCGCTGAATGGACGCGCTCTTGAGGTCGCGAACGAGTTTCTCGACGCGGGCTCGATCGGCAGTGGTGAGCTTGGTCTGGTCGGTGCGGCGGACGATGAACATCGCGGTTGCGCCCGATCCTGCCGCGAAATGCTTCGTCGCGACCACATTCGCCTTCGCCGATTCGTACTTGCCGGGAACGAAACTGCCTTGATTGGCGCTGGTGACCTCGGATAGTTTCGGCGCAATCGGTACGATCACCGCGATTGCCAGTACCCAGAGTGCTATTACACGCCACGGGTGGGCGACAACGTATTTTCCGAGTCTTTCGAACAGGGCGCGCTCCTATCGTGAGGGGAAGTGGGACATCAGTGTCCCGTTACAGCTCAGCATAGAGGCGGGACAACGATGTGTCAAGATGGGACAATAATGTCCTATACTACGACAGATGAGCATTAGTGGAAACACCGCGGCGACGATTCTCGAAGCCGCCTCCCACGTGCTCGCTCTGCGAGGCGAGGCCGGCAGCATGACCGAGGTCGCTTCCGCCGCAGGCGTCGGTCGTTCGACTCTTTATCGGCACTTTCCAACCCGGGAGGCGCTACTCGAGGCGCTGATGCAGATGGCGCTCACAGAAGCTAGTGATCGGCTCGCTGAAGCAAAGCTTGAGAGCGTTCCCCCGCTCGAGGCGCTCGCCCGTGTGATTCGCACGATTGTCGCCGTCGGTGACCGCTACATCGTTCTACTCGAGGCCCAGGTGCCGATCGCACCCGGCGCCGGCGAACGCGTGGTTGGAGTTCCCCTTCGGCGCGTGCTCGAGCGTGGCCAGGCCGACGGCGTCATCCGGTCGG
>Ga0182011_10001390_pt1 | contig 21155 bp, 19 predicted proteins | sample 711E1DmetaG_FD_120481 | JGI IMG/M metagenome (GOLD analysis project Ga0182011, IMG submission 120481) | Permafrost microbial communities from Stordalen Mire, Sweden - 711E1D metaG | ecosystem: Environmental > Terrestrial > Soil > Wetlands > Permafrost | place: Sweden: Stordalen | collected... | reverse complement strand
TTGGTGTACTTCGGCGCGCTGCCGCCGATCGGCTCGAACATCGAGGTGCCCTCGGGATTGATGTTGCCGCCCGCAGCGATGCCCATGCCGCCCTGGATCATCGCGCCCAGGTCGGTGATGATGTCGCCGAACATGTTGTCAGTGACAATCACGTCGAACCACTCCGGGTTCTTCACAAACCACATCGTCGTCGCGTCGACGTGCGCGTAGTCGCGCTTGATGTCAGGATAGTCCTTCGCGCCGATCTCGTGGAAGGCGCGCTCCCAGAGGTCGAAGGCGTAGGTGAGCACGTTGGTCTTGCCGCAGAGCGTGAGCTGCGCCTTCCTGCCGGCGGCGACGTCATCGGGTTTCAACCCCTTCCAGGGCTGGCCACCCCGACGCTTGCGGGCGCACTCGAACGCGTAGCGCAGGCAACGCTCAACCCCTCGCCGGGTATTCACGCTTTCCTGGATGGCGATTTCGTTGGGAGTTCCTTTGAAGGTGAACCCTCCGGAGCCGGTGTAGAGGCCCTCGTTGTTTTCGCGAACAACGACGAAATCGATGTCCGCGGGCTTCTTGTCCTTGATCGGGCAGAAGCGGTCGTCGTAGAGGCGGACCGGGCGCAGGTTGATGTATTGCTCCATCTCAAAGCGCATCCGCAGCAGGATACCCTTTTCGAGGACGCCCGGCTTCACGTCGGGATGGCCGATGGCTCCCAGCAGGATCGCGGGAAACCGGCGCAATTCGGGGATCGCGCTGTCTGGCAGCACCTCGCCGGTGCGCAGGTAGCGGTCGCCACCGAAATCGTAGGGCGTGTAGCTCAGCTTGACGCCGAATTTGGGGGCGGCCGCGTCAAGCACCTTGATGGCTTCCCGGACGACTTCGGGGCCGGTACCGTCCCCACCGATTACTGCGATGCTATAGCTTTTCATATATGGTCAATACCGTCCGGCAAGAACGCTCGAACGGCGGGCGGATGCTACCGACCAACCCCGCTCGATCAAGCCCAGAGCTTGTGCGTGATTCCATTTGAGCCTAGGGCTCCGGCAGGTATGATCCACAATGCCATCAGCGCTCTGACCGCCGCCCCTAAAGCCAAGGGACCGGCTTCCCGGGTGCCCGCATGGGTGGTTTTCTCCTCCTGTTGCGGCTTTTTCATCCCGCCCCCCATCTATTTCTTCCCGCAGTTCTGCAATCCAGCGGTCCGCTTCCCGCCATGCCCCCTGCCTCTGAGACCCTTTCCTATCAATCGAATTTCGTGTCAGCAGAGCCAGCTTCCCATCAGTCAGGGGGCGCGGCGGTGCCCGACAGGCTGTTCGAATACAACTACTTTGAATACGGCGGATTCGATCTCGAACTGTACTTCGTCCGAGAGATCCTGGGATTGGAATCGCTTCATTACGGCTGCTTCGAGCTTCATGAACCACTGACACTCGAGACCGTGCGGAGGGCACAGCACCGGTACACGCAATCGCTCGTCGAAATGCTGCCCTCAGACGTGGAGCGCGTGATCGACGTGGGCTGCGGGATGGGCGACGTGGCCCGCGCGATGGCCCGTCGCGGCAAAACCGTGGTCGCTCTCTCGCCGGACCGCAACCACGGGCAATACGTAGCCGGAAGCCACCCCGACCTCACCTTTGTGAACGAGAAGTTCGAGACGTTCATGGCCACGGAGCCCGCAGACCTGGTGCTGATGAGCGAATCGCAGAACTACTTTGACACGGTTGCCGGACTCCGGCAGGTGCGGCGCTGCATCCGGCCGGGTGGCTACTTGCTGATCTCCGGCATGTTTGTGAAGGAACCTTGCGCGGAGTTTCGAGATATCATCAACACCGAAGGCGGATACTTCGAAGCCGCGGCCGATCATGGGTTCGACGTCATCAAACGGAGCGACATCACGGAGGAGGTGTCGCCAACTCTGGAATTCGCCCGCCGCTCCCTGGAGCAGTTCGTCGAACCGTTGCCAAGGTTGCTCGACCACTACATGCGCGCCCGATCGCCGGTGAAATACTGGTTTCTGCGGACCTTCTTCCGTCGCCAGTTCAAGGATTACCAGCGCACGCTGGACTATTACCACAAGCGCTTCGACCAGGCTCTCTTTAAGGAGAAGGTTCGCTACCTGCGCGTGCTGTTCCGCCAGAGCACGAACGGGAGCCGCGCAGGCCTGGACCCGCATACGGAGGCCGCGATTACCGGACGCCGCGCTCCGGCATGATCCGCAGGAACCATCGGGTCTGGCCGGCGTCTTCGCGGTTTCAAACTGTCCTAGGCGAACGGGTTGGCCACATCGCCCTGGCTGGCCGGTGCCCCCAGCGTCATCCCGAATTCGGAACAAAAAAAAGCAGAAAAACACGAGTCTTGGCCCCAAGATTCGTCGGCCGGACTGTAAGCAAGCCATCTGTAATAATTTGACTTGGATTTCACCGGACTGTTTCGCATTGTTGCTCGTCAAAAACCGATGCCAACGCTTAAACACGGGAGGAACGACGAACTTCTGCAGTGCGCCTCCTCACCCTCCGTGGGTACCGATGTCGTCCAAGAAGGGGAAAAGCCTTTGAGTGCGAGGACCGGGCCGCGGCCGCTTCCCCTTTTCGACAAAGTCAGGAATTTCAAGGGCGCCGACCAGGTGCGTGCGTTGGGCCTATACCCCTATTTCCGGACCATCTCATCGGCTCAGGATAGCGAGGTTATTATCAATGGCCGGAAGGTCCTGATGCTTGGGTCGAACAGCTACCTCGGTTTGACCAATCACCCCAAGATCAAGGAGGCGGCCAAAGCCGCGATCGACCGTTATGGGACAGGCTGCGCCGGCTCGCGATTTCTGAACGGGTCGTTGGACATCCATCTTCAGTTGGAGCAGGCCTTGGCCCGGCTCGTCAAGAAGGAGGCCGCATTGCTCTACAGCACCGGTTTCCAGGTCAATCTCGGCGTCATTAGTGCGCTGGTCGGAAAGGGCGATTTCGTACTGGCCGACAAGAGCGATCACGCCAGCATCGTCGAGGGTTGCCAGGTTTCGTTGGGCGAATTCGTGCGCTTCGCGCACAAGGACATGGCCTCGCTGGAAAGCCGGCTCCAGAAGATCGATCCGGAAGCCGGCAAGCTGATCGTCGTCGATGGCGTGTTCAGCATGGAAGGCGATATCATCCAGCTGCCCGAACTCTGCCGGCTGGCCGAACAATACAATGCCGCCGTGATGGTCGACGACGCGCATGCCATCGGGGTGATCGGTAAGAATGGCTCCGGCACCGCCAGTCATTTCGGCATGACCGACGAGGTGCAGCTCATCATGGGCACGTTTAGCAAGTCTCTGGCGAGCTTGGGAGGGTTCATTGCCTCGGACGCCCAGACCATCGACTACCTGAAGCACAATTCCCGGCCGCTGATTTTCAGCGCCAGCATGAGCCCCGCCAACGCGGCCGCCGTGAAAGCCGCGCTGGATATCATGCTTTCTGAACCCGAGCGCATTGCGCAACTCTGGCGCAATACGGAGCGTATGCAGCAGGGTCTGGTGTCGCTGGGCTTCGATTTGGGTGCATCCGAGACCCCCATCCTTCCGGTATACTGCCGCAGCTTGATGACAGCTTTTAAGCTCTGCAAACGGCTCGACGAGGAAGGAGTGTTCGTCAACCCGGTGGTCTCGCCGGCGGTGCCTCCCGGCCAGGAACTGATCCGGGTCAGCCTCATGGCGACGCACACGGCCTCCCAGATTGATTTCGCCCTGGACAAGTTTGGCAAGGTCGGCCGAGAGCTTGGCCTGTTGGTGTGAGCGGGGTTGATCCGTTTTCCTTAAGTCGACCGCCGACTGGTCGTGAAGGATTCAGTTCCTGTGCGCCCATGAAGGTTCTACTCACCGGGGCCAACGGATTTGTCGGCAGCCACATTCTGGACAGTCTTTGCGCTCAAGGCATCGCCACAGCGGTGCTCCTCCGCCCTGCCAGCAACCGGCGTTTCATCGAAATCCACCTGCCACAAGTGGAGGTGCGGAATGGTTCCATTGGTGATCTGGCGAGCCTTGGCGCCGCCATGCAGGATGTCACCCATGTGATTCATTGCGCCGGCTGTACCAAGGCATTGCGCGCGCAGGATTTCCATGAGGTCAATCACCACGGCACGCACAACGTCGTGGCAGCGGCCAACCAGCGGTCGGAGCAGATTAAGCGGTTCGTGCACATCTCCAGCCTCGCGGCCGGCCGGCCCGCGCTCCCGGGCGACCCGGCGCGGGAAGACGACCCGCCGGGCCCGGTCTCGGAATATGGCCGGAGCAAGCTCGCCGGCGAGCAGGCGGTGCGCAACAGCTGCAAAACGGAGCACGTGATTCTCCGGCCCCCGGCGGTTTACGGGCCGCGCGACGGTGAATTCCTGCGATTGTTCAAGGCAGTGAGGGCGCACCTTCTGCCGCGGATAGGCGGGGGCAGGCAGGCGCTGAGTTTTGTTTTCGTGAAAGACCTAGCGGAAGCCGCGGTGACCTGCCTGACCCACCCCGCTGCGGCCGGAAAGACGTTCTACGTTGCCTCCCCCGAGATTCAGACCGCGATCGCCGTGGCGGACGAGATCGCGGCCCAGATGAAGACGTGGACAGTATCGCTACCGCTGCCGATCGCAGCGCTATGGCCCGTGTGTTTCCTTCAGGAGGCGGTTTCACGGCTGAGCCGGAAGCCGAATGTGCTCAGCCTGCAAAAATACGCCGAGCTGCGCGCAGCGGGCTGGGTCTGCGACCCCGGGCGCTTGCGGCAGGAACTCGATTTCGTCTGCGCCACGACCCTCAGGAGCGGAATCGCCGAAACCCTGGCCTGGTACCGGCAGCACGAATGGCTCTAGGAGGCTGGCGGAGTTGCGTCTGGCCAGACTCCCGCGTTCCGCGGATCCCGCCGTCAATCAATCACCCAAGCGTGAAGCACTACACTTTCATCGACTGCGCCACCCAAGGTTACCTCGCCTTGGTGGGCCTGATCATCCTTTGTCTGCATGGTCCGTCCGTGCCGCATTGGCCGCTGCTGCTGCTGGCCCATGCGGCAGGAATCGGGCTCATTCACACGCTGATCCGATTCCAGGCAGGCCACCAGGGCAGCGGCGTGCTCAATTTCCTTCGTCATTTCTATCCGGTGTTGCTCTATACCGGGTTCTATTGTGAGACCGGCGAACTGAACCACCTGCTGGTCCCGGGGTTTCTTGACCCGTTTTTCATCCGGCTGGAGGCCCGCCTCTTCGGCGGGCAGCCGAGCCTGGCCTTCATGGCCCGGTTGCCCTACCTGCCGGTGAGCGAGCTTTTTTACGCAGGCTACTTCTCCTACTACGTCATGATTGTGGGCATCGGCCTGGCGTTGTTCCGCCAGAGTCGGGAGCAGTTCTTCCACTACGTGTCGGTTATCTCGTTCGCGTTCTATGTCTGCTACCTCATCTATATTTTCACGCCGGCGATGGGGCCATGTGTCTTCTTCCCGGACCACGGCGGCTTTCAGCTGCCGGCTGACCTGCTGCCCGCGGTGCCGCCGACTTTCCCGGCGGCCGTCACGTCCGGTCTGTTCTACCAGCTGATGGGCTGGATCTACCGCACGTTTGAGGCGCCGGGCGCCGCGTTTCCCAGCAGCCATGTCGTGATCGCCATCGGCACCGTGTTTTTCTCCTTCCGTTATCTGCGCTCGATTCGCTGGCTGCACTTTGCGGTGGTGATCTTGCTCTGTCTGGCGACGGTTTATTGCCGCTATCACTATGCGGTGGATGTCGTGGCCGGGGGCCTGACAGCCGCGGTGCTGATTCCGCTGGGCAACCGGCTCTATTTCAGCTTCGGCCGGATGGGCGGACCCGGGAAGCCCTTGGGCGGATCATCTCCGTCGTAGCACCTGGACCGCCAGTACACTTCGCGATTCACCGCTTCGCCGGTCCCAGCCGGGTCCATGTATCTGTAGGAAGCGCGCTTCGGCCTTCGCATAAAGCTACGGCCGACATGTGCGCGCGACCTGTCCGCGTAGGCTTGGCGAAGGAGGATTGCAGAGGAAGAATCGCCCGCAAGCGGGCTTCCTACACGATCCACTGACGGTTTGATTCTCTGCGAGGAGGATACGGCTCCATTGTCTGAGTTGCCTCAGACCTCCCGGTCATACAGCCGGTAGGTCTTGTACACGTAGCCGCCAAAAGCTGTCAGCACCCGGCACATCATCGTGTTGTCCTCGAGGATCCAGGACCCCTCGACATCTTTGCAGCCGAGCTTGACGGCAGTGCTGAATCCTTCCGTGAGCATCACCGCCTCGATGCCTCTGTTGCGATATCTCTCCTTGACTCCCAGCGTGATGCAGCGGACTCCTCGCGGGACTTTCCATCCGAAGAAAAATGGCAGGAACCCGAGCAGCTTGGGTGTGAGTAGTCGCCCCTTCAGCGGCTTGAGGGGAAGATTGTAATCCGGCAACGCCAGCTGGAATCCCACCGGTTCCGATGGCGTTTCCGCCAACCAGGTCAGCCCCTCCACAAACAGGGGCTTCAGCCGGTCCGCCATGAAATCGATCTCGGCATCCGTCATCGGCACGAAGCCCCAGTTCGCCTGCCACGCAGCATTGTAGACCTCCTTCACCTTGGCCAGGTCGCTTTTGAGCGTGGCCTTGCGCAGCGGCCGGAATGTCAGCTCGGGGTGACGTTTCCGGGTCTTTTCCGCAATCCGCGCCAGCCGGTCGAGCGGGCACTTCGTGATGTCCATGTAGTAGGCCAGCAGATCCTTCGTCTTGCGGAATCCCTCCGCGGCCACGAGATCCACGTAATAACGCGGATTGTAGGTCATCATGAACACCGGCGACGAATCGAAGCCATCCACCAGCAGCCCGCATTCGTCATTGGAGGTCGGATTCATCGGCCCCAAAACGCGCCGCGCGCCCTGCTGCCGCGCCCAGGCATACACCGTGTCGAACAGCCGCCGGCTGACCGCGGGATCATTGATGCATTCGAAGAACCCGAAGAAAACCGCGTTGTCTTTTTGCGTCTGATTGTGATGGCGGTCGAGAATGGCGGCGATGCGCCCTACGTCCTCGCCGTCGCGGGTCGCCACCCACAGCGCCATCTCCGCGTGCTCGAACAGCGGATTCGCGTCCGTGAACACCTTTCGCAAATCATCGAGCAACGGGGCCACCCAATAGGGGTCATCGCGGTAAATGCGATAGGCCACCTTCAAGAAGCGGAGCACCGGCTTTGCGGTGCGCGGCAACGGGACAATTCTGATTTCGGCGTCCATGCGGATTGTGGTCAGCAGGTGATCTCGGCGCGGCCTGCCTGTGAACAGAGTCTTGGGGCGTCCTGGCGGCATCGTCAATGGCGTCGTCATCGCCGCCGTCCCGCCGGTTTCCTGGCGGGCTTGCCTCCCGGAGAATTTCAGCGGATCTTGGCGCCATGCACGATTCCACCTTCGGCCTCGTGATTCATGGCGGGGCCGGCGTCATTGTCCGCCCGGAGCTGACGCCCGAGTTTGAAGCCCAGTACCGGGCCAAGCTCGCGGAAACCGTCGACACGGGTTACGCCGTTCTCGAGGGCGGGGGCACCTGTCTTGATGCGGTGGTCGCCGCGATCAAGGTCATGGAAGACTCGCCGCTCTTCAATTCCGGCCATGGCGCGGTCATGAACGCGGAGGGCGCCTGCGAACTCGACGCCTCGATCATGGACGGCCGCACGTTGGACGCCGGGGCGGTCGCCGGCCTGCAGCATATCCGGAATCCGATCGTCCTGGCGCGCGACGTCCTGGAACGCACCCCGCACGTCATGCTGATAGGCGGCGGCGCCGAAGCCTTCGCCTGGCAGCTCGGTTATGATTTCGTGCCCAACCAGTATTTTCAGACTGACCACCGCCGCCGGCAGCTGGCGATGGCGCGCGAACTTGAGCAGCGCACCATTGGGGCCCCCCGGTCGAGCCATGAGCGGGTCACTTTTGCCACCGTCGACGACAACAAGCTCGGGACGGTCGGCTGCGCGGCGCTCGACCGCCAGGGTAACCTGGCTGCCGGCACCTCGACTGGCGGCATGACCAACAAACAATATGGCCGCGTGGGCGATTCACCCATCATCGGCGCCGGCACCTATGCCAAGAATGCGACCTGCGCGCTGTCGGCGACCGGCCACGGTGAGTTCTTTATCCGCTCGGTCTTCGGACACAACGTGTCCGCGCTCATGGAGTACAAGGGTCTGCCCCTTGACCAGGCCGCCGCCGAGGCGGTCCGGCAGATGGCGGAGCTCGGCGGCACCGGTGGTCTCGTCGCCATCGACCGCCACGGAAATGTTGCCACGCCCTTCAACACGCCCGGCATGTACCGTGGACACCGGGTCGCCGGTCAGGCACGGGTGGTCGAAATCTTCGGCCCGGCGGATTGCTGAAAAGGGCGCGTCGCGGGAGGATTTCCGGGCCGGCTTGGTGGTTCGATTGCGCGTTCGCGTCCGTGAGGAGGCGGACCTTCTGGACTCTCACAACTTCGGCGATCGCATCAGCCACCGACCCCCCGCTTACGATCCCGCGAGCTCGCGCTGGGCGGGAAAGACCGGGCGCAGGGCGAGGCTGAGCCGATCCTGCAGCGCCTGGAACTCACGGTAGCGGGCGGCGTTTGCCTTGTCCGGCCGGCAGCGGGTCGCCTCGTCGAGCGCCACGATCCCCTCAGTGAAATCAGTGAGCTTGGTCTTGCGACCATCGAGCAACGCCGTGCACCATGCGGCCTGCAGCGCACCACCCAACGCTGCGCCTTCGTCCTCCACCATCGCGACGACCGGCACGCCGAAAATGTCGGCCATCAGCTGACGCCAGACCGGAGACTTGGCGCCGCCGCCGGTCACGCGGATTTCCCGCGCCTTGACCCCGAGGCCGGCGAGCCGTCGCAGGCCGTAGTTCATGCCCATGGTGACGCCCTCCATCGCGGCGCGGGCCAGGTGCCCGGCCGTGAACGTCTTGGCGTTGATGCCAAAGAACACGCCCGTGCCCTCCGGCACGTTGGGGGTGCGTTCGCCTTCGAGGTATGGCAATAGCAGCAAGCCGCCCGCGCCCGCCGGCGCGGCGGCCACGGCCGCGTTCAGTGCGGCGTGATCGTAACCAAAGAGCGTCCGGACCTGCTCGGTGACGGAAGTCACGTTCATCGTGCAGAGCAGCGGCAGCCAGCCGCCGGTGGACGAGCAGAAGGCCGCGATCTCACCCGCCGGATCGACCACCGGTTTCTTCGCGAACGCGTAGATTGTGCCGCTCGTGCCGAAGCTCGCCGTGACGACGCCGGGGGCGACGTTGCCCGTGCCGATGGCGCCCATCATGTTGTCGCCCCCGCCGGCGCTGACGACCACATCGATCGACAGGCCGTATTTCGCCGCCACGTCGGATCGAAGCAGGCCCGCGGCCCGCTCTGAACCGGAGAGTGTCGGCAACCAGTCAATGAGGTTGGGGTCAATGGCCGCAATGACGTCCCTGGACCAGCAGCGCCGGCGCACATCCATCAAGGCCGTACCGGACGCATCGCCGCATTCCATGAAGAAGTTGCCGGTCAGGTAGAAATTGAGGTAGTCGTGCGGCAGCAGCACGTGGCGCAGGCGCCGGTAATTCTGCGGCTCATGGCGCTTGAGCCAGAGGATTTTCGGCGCGGTGAATCCGGGCAGGAACAGCAGGCCGGCCTTGCGGATGGCGGCCTTCGGGCCGCCGAGTTTTTTCGTAAGCAAGGTGCACTCGGCGACCGTGCTGGTGTCGCACCACAGTTTGGCCGGGCGAATCACCTCCCCTGTCCCATCGAGCGGCACAAAGCCGTGCTGCTGGCCCGACACGCCGATGCCGCGCACCCGGGAACGATCCACCCTGGCCAGAACCTCGAGAACCACGGCGTCGAGGGCCGCCGTCCAGTCCTGGGGGTGTTGTTCCAGGTGCCCGACGGGCAGGCCGTCAATCAGCCGGTGAGGCGCGCGGGCCTCCGCGATCACCCGCTTTTGCTCAAGGTCTAGCACGACAGCCTTGGTGCTCTGGGTGCCGGAATCGATGCCGAGATAGAGTGACATGAAGAGTGAGGTTTGAGTCCGAGAGTCGAAGGTCGAATGCCCGGCGCGGCAAACACGAAAACAACGCCTCGTCTGATCATCGCGTCTGCCAGCTGGCTAACGGCCCGCCGCCGGCGACGACGACGTCGCTCCTCCCGAGTCACCCCCCCGGGTTTCACGACTGGCCCAGCGTCCTACATCTGTTTGATCATTTCGGAGGCGAACTCGCTGCATTTGAGCTCGACCGCCCCGGGGATGAGGCGCGCGAGGTCGTAGGTGACCTTCTTCGAGTCAATCGCCGCCTCCAGACTTTTGACGATGAGATCAGCCGCCTCGGGCCAACCGAGATACCGGAACATCATCTCGCCCGAGAGAATGACCGAACCGGGGTTGACCTTGTCCAGGCCCGCGTATTTCGGCGCGGTGCCGTGCGTCGCCTCGAAGACGGCATGCCCCGTGACATAATTGATGTTGCCGCCGGGCGCAATGCCGATGCCGCCCACCTGCGCCGCGAGCGCGTCGGAGATGTAGTCGCCATTGAGGTTCAGCGTCGCGATGACCTCGTACTCCGCGGGACGGGTGAGAATCTGCTGGAGAAACGCGTCGGCGATGACGTCCTTGATCACCAGGCCCGCGCCAGGCCTCCCCTCCGGGATGCGGCACCAGGGGCCGCCCTCGATTTCCACGGCGCCATAAAACTCCTTGGCCACCCGGTACCCCCAGTCGCGAAAACCGCCTTCGGTGAACTTCATGATGTTGCCCTTGTGCACCAGCGTCACGCTCCGGCGGTTCTGCCGGATGGCGTAGCCGATCGCGCTGTGCACCAGGCGCTCGGTGCCGAGATAGCTGACCGGCTTGATGCCGATGCCAACCTCGAGACCCGGCTCCCGATGAGGTGCGCCGATCCCTTCGAGCTGCCGCTGCCAGGCCTGCACCTTCTCCGCGGAACCGAAACGGATCTTCGCAAATCCCTTCGGAAACTCGCGGGCCATGAAATCGAGCATCTTGGCCGCCTCGGGCGTGCCGGCGGCGTATTCGATGCCCGCGTAGATGTCCTCCGTGTTCTCGCGGAAGATGACCATGTCGATGAGGTCCGGGCGTTTGACCGGCGTCTCCATGCCCTTGAAGTAGCGCACCGGGCGCAGGCAGACGTAGAGGTCGAGCTCCTGGCGCAACGCGACGTTGAGCGAGCGGATGCCGCCGCCGACCGGCGTGGTCAGCGGACCCTTGATGCCGACGAGGTATTCGCGGAATGCCGTCAGCGTGTCCTCCGGCAGCCAGGTCTGGAATTTGTTGAACGCCTTCTCCCCGGCATAGACCTCGAACCAGGAAATCCGGCGCCGGCCCCGGTAGGCTTTCTCGACCGCGGCCGCGAACACGCGGGCCGCCGCCCGCCAGATGTCGGGCCCGGTGCCATCACCCTCGATGAAGGGCAGCACGGGGTCATCGGGCACCTGCAGCCGGCCGCCACTGATGGTGATTTTGCCGCCAGCGGGAGGAGTTATATTTTGGTAGGGCATGTCGTTGTCGTGATGAATTCGGGTGGTCGCGCCGTTCGGACGCTGGCCGATGAGGCGAGATTTGCGGGCGGGAGACAGTCTGCGATTCCGGTGGCCGCGTCCGCCTCAAGCGGGATTGCCGGACGCGCAGCGGGCGCGTTCCGCCGTGTCCACCTAAAGCGCTTTGCAGAAATGGGCCAGCCGGTCGAGGCCTTTGGCGATGGTTTCGTCGCTGGTGGCATAGCTCAGGCGCAGGAAGCCTTCCGCGCCAAATGCGCTGCCCGGCACCGCGGCGACCTTTTCCTTCTCCAGCAGGCGCGCGCAGAAGTCCTGGGAGCTGATCCCGAACTTCGAGATGTTCGGGAAAAGGTAGAACGCCCCCTGGGCCAGCAGGCAGGAGACGCCGGGAATCCGGTTGAGCCCGGCGTGGAGGAATTTCCGGCGACGGTCGAACGCGGTCATCATGCGGGCCAGTGATTCGCGGGCCTTCTCCTTCTCCCGGAGGGCGGCCAGGGCGCCATATTGGGCAAAGGTGGTGGCGTTCGAGGTCATCTGGCTCTGGAGCTCCGCGCAGGCCCGGGCAATGGGCGGCGGGGCCACCAGCGTGCCGAGACGCCAGCCGGTCATCGAATACGGCTTGCTGAAGCCGGAGACGACGATCGTCCGCGCCTCGGCCTCGGGACTGAAGGTCGCCACGCAGCGGTGCTGAACGCCGTCGTAGATGAGATACTCGTAGATCTCGTCGGACAAGATGTAGAGGTTGTGCTTCAACGCCACCGCCACCACCGCCTCAAGTTCCGCTCCGCTGTAGACCGCGCCGGTCGGGTTCGAGGGCGAATTGAGGATGACCAGCCGCGTGCGGGGAGTGATGGCGGCTTCGAGCTGGTCCGGCGTCAACTTGAAGCCGGTCGCGTCGTCGGCCAGCACCGCCTTGGGCACGGCGCCGGCCAGCTTCACCATCTCAGGATAACTCACCCAATACGGTGCCGCGACGATGGCCTCGTCGCCCGGGCTGCAGGTGGCGAGCACGGCGAGATAGCACGAGAATTTCCCGCCCGGGCTCACCACCACCTGCCCCGGTGAAACTTTCAGCCCGTAATCAGCGCCGTAGCGTTCCGCGATCGCGAGGCGCAGTTCGTCAATGCCGGGCGTCGGGGCATATTTGGTCTTGCCGGCCCGCAGCGCGGCGACGCAGGCCTCCTTGATGAAATCCGGCGTGTCGAAATCCGGCTCGCCGGCGCCAAAGACGCAAACGTCCTCCCCCGCAGCTTTCAACGCTTTCGCCTTGGCGTCGACCGCCAGCGTCGGGGATGGGGTGATATTGCGGGCCCAGCTGGAGAGTGGCGACGGAGGTGGGTTCATGGGTGACGGGTGATCACTAAAGAATCGCCCTCCCCAAAAGCAAGCCGTCACGCAAAATTGGCGGTGGTTCCTTCGAACCGCCCCCAGCCCGCCGCTGCAAGGTCCGGGGCGCATTGGAGCCCGACACCAATGGGTCGCCCACTCCAAGGCGCACCGGGGAGGGGGCCGGAGCCCCCGGGTGACCAGGGCTACTTCTTGCCCTTGGCGGCCTTTTTCTTAGCCGGCTTCTTGATAACTTTCTTGGGCATGTTGCTTTCGTTTGACTGCGGTTGGCGATCCGCGCCTGCAAAGGCAGGTCGGATCGAAAGGGACTCGAGGGCCGCGCGCAGCAGTTCGCCCGCACTCACCTTCTTCTGCCGGGCGCTCCAGAACAGCAACCGCTTCTGGTCCGGAGCCAGTCGCACAGAAATCTGGCATTGGTCGCGCGGGGGCGGCTGGAAGGCCTTGTAGTCGAAGCGGGCGAGCGCGTGACGCACCACCTCGCTGGCCGACTTCAATCCCAGGCGCCGACGACAGGCGTGGATCTGGTCCACGAGCAGACTCGGAAGTTCAAACGTCAGCGGTGTCGATGCGAGGAGATGATGGGAGGCCATGCGCGGAAAGGTGGATAAAGCTCGCGAGGGGGTGTTCTCGCGCGCCCCAATTGGAGCCGGACCTGTCCCCGGAGAGCAACGAAAATCTTCACCCTGTAATTGGTTGACTCACCATGTTCCGGCGCGATGTTCACCGGTCAAGCGCGCCCCACCCGCCGCCAATATGGCCAAAGTCGTCATCGAGAATCTGCTGAAAATCTTTCCCGAGAAGAACGGCCCCGGCGTCCGCGCGGTCAATAACCTCAGCCTCGCCATCGAGGACCGTGAATTCATGGTGCTGGTGGGCCCGTCCGGCTGCGGTAAATCGACCACGCTGCGCATGATCGCCGGTCTCGAGGAAATCACCGGCGGCACCATCGCGATCGACGGGCGCACCGTCAACCAGGTGCTGCCGAAGGACCGGGACATTGCGATGGTTTTCCAGAACTACGCACTCTATCCCCACATGTCGGTCTACGACAACCTGGCATTCGGATTGAAGCTGCGGGGTTTCCCGAAGGCGGAGATTGCTGCGCGCGTGCAGGAGGCCGCCGCCATGCTGGGCCTCGAGGCTTACCTCGAACGCAAGCCGAAGGCGCTCTCCGGCGGCCAGCGCCAGCGCGTGGCCGTCGGGCGCGCCCTGGTGCGCAAGCCAAAGGTGTTCCTCTTTGACGAGCCGCTTTCCAATCTCGACGCCAAAATGCGGGTCTCCACCCGCACGGAAATCTCCAAGCTGCACGCCCGGCTCGGGATCACGATGATCTACGTCACGCACGATCAGGTCGAAGCCATGACGATGGGCGACCGGATCTGCGTGATGAAAGACGGCAATATCATGCAGGTGGCCGAACCGCTCGACCTCTACAACCATCCGGAGAATCTCTTTGTCGCTGGATTCATTGGCAGCCCGCCGATGAATCTCTTCGCGGGCACCGTCGCGCGTGACGGCAGCCAGTTGTTGTTTGTGGAGGCGGGCAATCCCGGCCGGCCGCTGCGGATCTGGCTCGATGAGGCTCTCGCCAGAAAGGCCGCCGCGCACGTCGGCCGCCCGTTGGTCTTTGGCATCCGCCCGGAGGACGTGGAGGATGTGCTGCCGGCCGCCGAGGCTGACCCCGGCCGCACCGCCGAGGTGGGCATTGAGGTGGTTGAGCCGATGGGCGCGGAGACGTATCTCTACCTGAATACCGGTATCAACTCCTTCATCGCCCGCGTTCGGGCGAGTGACCGCTTTGACGTGAATCACCGCCTGAAGGTCGCCTTCAAGGTCGGCCGGGCCCATCTGTTCGACGCGGCGACCGAGCAGGTGCTGAAATAGATCCCCGCGGGCCGCTCCGAAGCCCGGCGGGAAGCCTGCCGAGGATGGCTGCTTACGACGGAGCAACCGAGGCGCAGCGGGAATCAATTTGAGTGCCACACTGCGTTGCCTCGGGATGAATCCGAATGCAGTTTCGCCGCGCCAGGTCCCTTCCATGCTACCGCCCGGCCAGCACGATGGTTTTTACCCAGCCAAAGGCCGCCGCGGGCGTCGCCACGATCGCGACGGGGCGCCGCAAGGGTCCGGGGGCGATCCGCCGGCCATGATCGATCGCCAGCATGGGCACGCCGGCGGCGCAGCCCCCTTCGATGTCCTGATCCGAGTCACCGACGAAGAGCACCTGGCGGGGCCGCAACCGCCAGTACTGGACGATTCTCAGCAGTCCCGCCGGGTCGGGCTTGTGCGAAGGAAGATCATCTCCGCAAATCACCGGATCGAAGCAGTATTCCCAGGACAGCGCCTGCAGCCGTGCCAGGGTCGAATCTCGCTCGCGCCCAGTCCAGATGCCGATCCGCACGGACGCAGCCTGCAGGCGCCCTAGCAACGTCCGCGCCCCGCGAAACGGCCGCGCCACGTGATCTTTCTGCCGCAGGAATTCGAAATAGGCCGCGAGCGCCACGGCAACATGCGGGGTGCCCCCGAGCAGGCGCCGCACGCAGGCATCGGAGGGCCCCCCAAGACAGCTCATCACCTCGTCGGGTGTCGGCCGGCGCCGGTAGGGCGCCACCGCGGTTGCCAGCCCTTCGAGCACGAAAGACATGGTGTCGATCAGCGTGCCATCGAGGTCGAAAACGACCCCACGATACCCGGGCTGACCGCGCCTCATGGGGTCACCAGCTTCACCAGTTCCGCCGGCGTGGCCGCCGCTTCCGGCAGTTGCGCGGAATCGAAAACGGCGGCGGAAAATGACTGGTTCAACGCCGCCGCCGTCACGGCAAACCTGGTCTTGTTGCGGGTGGCCTCGTTGCGAAAGTCGACCGTCTTCGGGATCCATTGATCGCCGACCTTCTTGAGATCGAGGAGACTGAGGACTTTCAGCGGCCGATCGTCCCCGCCGATCAGCTCCGCCTGAACGAGCGCGCCATATTGCGTGTCGAGATAGGTCCGCACCCCGCGGAGCAGCGGGTTGTGTTGGGCGACATCGGCGGGCGGATAGAACAGGAACTGATGAGCCGGCCGGCCGTGCACCCGGGCGAGTCCCTCGTAGACAAAATCCGGCCAGTAAAGAAAAGGCATCTGCAGGTCGAACGCGGTCAGGTCGGTGCCGCCGACCGGTTCGAACAGCGCGTCGATTCCGACCAGTTCCGCCTTTGCCCCCGTACCTTTGGTCCAACGCCACAACGCCGGGTTGGCGCCGCCCTGCATGAGCAGCCGCACTTCCGGCGCGGCGCCGGCCGCCGACTCCGGCACGCTGATCCGGGCGATGGGACCGGCCGCGTTGCGGGATCCCCAGAGCCTCCCGGAAAGCACTTGCTCGGTTCCGTGCCGGGGCAGCACGTGCAGCTCGAACTCGAGATAATAGTCGCCCGCGATTCCCTGGCGGCGAAATGCCTCGAGAACCTCGCGGCCTTCCTTCTGGTCGGGCTCGCCCAACTGGACATAGGCGGGCGGCGGCCGGTTGCCCTTCTGGGCGTGGGCTGGCCGCGCCAGCCCGCACCAGGCCACCAGCGCCAATCCGCAACCCAGGCGGAAAGCAGCGGATCGAGGACGGTGTCCCGTCCACTCCCGATCAAGGCGTCTTCGGGGACGTGCTGCTCGTCGTGGAAGTCTTGGCAGCATCGGGGGCGGCAGTGACCGGTACCGAGACCGTCGAGGCGGCCGGCTGTGCCGTGGAGGGCGCCGGGACGCTGGACGCAGACGGCGTGGTGGCAGCCGGGGCCGAGATGTTTGGCAACGCTCCCTTCGCACCAGAACCATGGCTCCGCAGGTGGACGTACCCGAGATAAAGCAGGAAGCTCAGGACGAAAAACGCGACGGTCGCCCTGATCGTGGTGCGCACCAACACGTTGCTGGAATCCGGGCCAAAGGCCGACTCCATCATGCCGCCGCCCATTGCCGCCATGCCGCCGTCGGACTTGGCGCGCTGAGCGAGCACTAGGAAGCTGAGGACCACCGCTACGATGATGAGCACAAACGTGCCAATACCGATGAAGACCGAGATCATAAAGGGCGCATGACAACAGGCTCAGGCACGCAATGTCAACCTGAGTTCTAGCCCGCCCATCCCACCGGCTCGGCCGGTGCCAGGATCATTCTCGCTCCCCCGATCGTCGCGCGGGCGGGAATCGCAGAATCTGCGGGCTAGATCACGTAGTCCTCCGGCGAGGGCGCCCCGGGAGCGGCGACTCCCGGGTCCGTGGCCTTCTCCTGTTGCTTGCTGTAAAACAGCCGCACGTCGGCCTTGCGGGTGTGCAGAAGCTCGGTGGCCCGCCGCAGCGCCCGCTTCGTGCTCATGGTAAGATTGACCTCCGCGGGGAAGACATTCTCCGGGCCGATCTGAGCCAGCACCCCGCTTCTCCTCAGGACGTTCAGCACATCGAGGTTGCAGCCGCTGATCAGCATGTACCGGTCGTTTCGGCGCAGATAATCGTGCAGATTCTCCATGGCCATGACCGTCGAGGCGTCGAGATGGCGCGCGTTCTTCATCCGCAGGATGAAGATCCGGATATGGGCATCCTCTGCCAGGCGCCGGATCTCCTCCTGAAACAGATCGGCGGCGCCGAAGTACAATTCGCCTTCGACGTGGATGATTGAGATCTGCGGGTTGGAGCGGGCGGCGGGGTGCTGCAACTCGGCGAGCTGGCCGCTTTCGTTGAAGGCGTATTCCACGAGGGAAGGCGTGCTGGTTTTCTGCAGGAACAGCACCAACGCCACTCCGATGCCCACGTAGATGGCGGTCTCGAGCTTGAAAAAGAGCGCCGCGCCAAGGGTGACGGCAAACACCACGGCATCGGACCGCGTGGAGCGCAGGGCCACCCGGATCTGCGGTTTGTTGATCAGGCGGAAGCCCACGCGCATCAGGTGGGCCGCGAGGGCGGCCACCGGGATGTAATTGAAGACCGGCGTGACCAGGAACAGAATCAGCAACACCACCACGCTGCTGAACATGGAGGAAAGCTGCGAGGTCGCGCCGCTCTGGTAATTCACCGCCGATCGGGTGAAGGAGGAGGAACCGGGTGTCACCCCAAAAAGCCCCGCCGCCATGTTTCCCACCCCCATGCCCAGGAGTTCTTGGTTGGGTTCGAGGTGCTGGCCGCTCTTGGCCGCCAGCGATTTGGTGATCGCAGTGGCCTCCAGCATTCCGATGATGGCGATCGCGATCACGGTGCTGGCCAGTTGCGGCACCACCGCCCACTGTGTTGCCAGCGACGGCAACCATTCCAGCTTGGGAATCACCGCCATCAGCGCCCCTTCGTCCTGCACCATCAGGAACGGCACCGCCGTGAGCCCGAAAATGTGATCACGGGCGACAAAAAACGCGAAAACCTTGGCGGCCACGCCGAGGATGGCCAGCCCGATAAGCGCCTCCGGCCACGACTCGCGCCAGCGTCTGATGCCCACGAAAATCATCAGGGTCAACAACCCGATGCCAATGGCCCACCAGGAGAAATCGTCGTCGCGGACCGCCTGGACCACCTTCGTCAGCACCGTCAGGACCCTCTCGCCGGCCGGCACATGGAAGCCCATGAAATTGGGGCCTTGCGTCGTGATGAGGATGAGGCCGATCGCCGTGGTGTACGCAATGACGACCGAGCGCGAAATGAACTTGGTCACTTCGCCGAAGTTGAACAGCCCGGCTAGGAACTGCGTGAGGCCGATCAGAAAAGCCATGTAAGCCGCCAGCGCCAACGGGTGGAGCCCGAGATTTGCGTTGCCCGTGATCGTGGCCGCCATGATCAAACAGACCGACGTCGTCGGGCCGAACACGTGATAATGCGAGGAGAAGAACAGTGCGCTGAAGAAACCGCCGACCACGACCGAGATGATCACGGGCATCGGTGGCAGCCCCAGGATCAGGGCGAAGCCGATCGCTTGGGGGACCGAGACGAGCGTCAGGGTCGCCCCGGCGATGATATCCGCACGAAACCTCTTCCAACTGTAGTTCCGAAACTCCCCGACAAAAGGGAAGCTCACCCGGAACATCTTGGCCCGCATCGCCTGGGCGTCCGACAACGTCTCTCTGACAGTTTCCGCGACACTCATGCAGGCAAAGGCAAGACTTACGACTGCATGCCGATCTTCTCCAGGATGCGCTGCAAATCGTCGTTGCCGGCGTATTCGATGACGATCCGTCCGCGTTTCGGCGAATGGTGGACTGAGACGCGCGCTCCCAGATGCGTCGTCAGGCGTTTTGCCAGATCGGTCACCGCGGCCGCCTCGGAGAGCGGCACCGCGCGGCCGGCGCCCCGGCCCGTACGGGCGGCCGGGTGGCCTTGCGCGAGCTTCTCCAGCACCCGTACGCTCAGCCCCTGTTCAATCACCCGGCGGGCGAGAATCGTGCGCTGGGCGGCTTCCTCCACCCCGAGCAGGACCTTGGCGTGGCCGACGCTCAGGAGACCCTTGGCGAGAAAACCCTGGATTTCGGCGTCGAGCGAAAGGAGCCGGAGGGAGTTGGCGACCGTGGCCCGGCCCTTGCCGACCCGCTCGGACGTCTGCTCCTGGGTAAGATCGAAATCGCGGATGAGGCTCGCATACCCATAGGCCTCTTCGATCGGGTTCAGCCCTTCGCGCTGCAGGTTCTCAATCAGCGTCAGCGTTGCGGAGGAAGCATCACTGGCCTCGAGCACGCGCGCCGGGATTGACTTGAGCTTGAGCTGCTGGAAGGCGCGCCAGCGGCGTTCACCGGCAATCAGCTGGAACCGCCCGCCGACTTTGCGCACGACGATCGGCTGCAGCAGGCCCTCGGCGCGGATGCTTTCGGCGAGTTCGCTGAGCTGCGCGGAGTTGATGTCCTTCCGGGGTTGAAAGGGGCTCGGCTCGACCAGGTGAACGGGAATTTCTTGGAAGCCCGGAGCCTCCGGCCCGCCGCCGGGGGATGGACTCCCCGCTCTTGATTCGATCTTCGGAGCGGCGGTGGTTCCGCTGGCGATCAATGCTCCCAATCCCCGGCCCAGTCTGGATTTTGGTATTGCCATGGCGGGTGGTTACTTGGCCTGCGGGATGAACAACGTCTGCCCGACCTGCAATCGGGTGGGGTCGGTGATCTTGTTGGCGTTGATGATATCCTGCGTCTTGGCGTTGGTCTTGTGCGCGATGCTGGAAAGCGTGTCCCCCCGTTGCACCGTGTAGCTGACGCCTTCCTTGGGGTAGTCCTCGGTGAACGTCGGCGTGCTCACCGCCGGCCGTGTCACCGCGCCTTTGGCGAGGGCGTTGATCGCGGCCTGCGTCTCGTTCGCCAGTTTTTCCAGTTGCACGCTGACCTGCTGCAGCGTCTCGCGCTTCTGCTCCCGCAGGGCGGCCTGCATCGTCTTCTGGGCGTCCGTAATGGCCTCGTTCAACTGGGCCAGCGTGACATAGGTCTGGCCGGACTTGCTGCGGAGTTCGCCATTGTCGCGTTCGAGTTGCTCGACGCGCAGGCTAAGCTCGTTCATCCGCTGGCTGAGGAGGCGGACGTCCTCGCGAAGGCTGGCCAGCTCAAAAGCCGGGGAATTGGGCTGGGCCGGCAGTCGAATTGGAGCGAGCGCGAGCGCAATAATCAGCCCGGCAACACAGCGAAAACAGGTGTGGTGCGGCATATGCCTGCCAGCATTGGAAAAAACCGCGGCAAAAACAAGCGAAGGTTTTGCCCTGCAAACCCCGCTCAGTTCGGAAGCATGCCTCTGTAGGAAGCGCGCTTGCGCGCGATGGCAGAGGGAAGATCGCCCGCAAGCGGGCTTCCTCCCTCATTCACCAAACGGTTTATGTTCCTCTGAGGACGACTGCGGCCCAACTGCATGGCCCCGCTCAAACCCTTGTGCCACCCGGGCTCCGCGGAAAGGGCTGGCTCAGAATCAGCGGCTGCGTTGGTCGTGACGGCAAGACCATGCCGGCCGCCACGCTGAATCCCCGCAGAAACTCCGGCGCCACCAGCATCTTCCCGCCGGGACGCTGCAGCCTGCGCAGACGCAGGCTCCCGCCGCCCGCCGCCACCAGCAACCCCTCGGCATCGGTGCCCGTCACCGTGCCAGGGGCCGCGGCATTGCCGCCCGGGAGGCCGGCGTGGTCCACCGCGTCGGCCAGCCCGAGTCTTACGGCGATACCGTTGATCTCCACCGCGCAACCGGGCCAGGGAAACAAACCGTTGATCCGCGCGGCCAGCGCGGCAGCCGGCGCGGAGAAGTCGAGCCGGCCGTCCTCCTTGACCAGCCGTCGGCAATAAGTCGCGCGTGCTTCGTCCTGCGCAGTGAAAACCAGGGAGCCCTCGCACAGCCGGGGCAAGGCGCGCCCCAGCAGCCGCACGCAAGCCTGCGCCAGCTTGGC
>Ga0182011_10001389_pt1 | contig 21159 bp, 12 predicted proteins | sample 711E1DmetaG_FD_120481 | JGI IMG/M metagenome (GOLD analysis project Ga0182011, IMG submission 120481) | Permafrost microbial communities from Stordalen Mire, Sweden - 711E1D metaG | ecosystem: Environmental > Terrestrial > Soil > Wetlands > Permafrost | place: Sweden: Stordalen | collected... | reverse complement strand
GTTCTCTTTTCGCAAGCCAACTTCGGGCCGCAGGTGCTGGCACGGGCGCACGAAAGAGGCATGGGCATCCTGGCGCTGAAGAGCATGGCCAAGACTACCTGGCCGGACGCGCAGAAGCAGCATCACCCCGACCCCAAGTGCTGGTATCAACCTTCCGCGCTTCCTGATGAGGCGGCACTCGGCTTGCGCTGGACCTTGTCGCACCCCATCACCGCCGCTGTGCCTCCCGGCGATGAGAAATACTTCCGGCTCGCCATGGACGTTGCACAGAAGTTCGAGCCCATCAAACCGGAAGAAGAGAAGGACTTGATGGCGCGCGCCCAGGGAGTCGAGCCGATTTTCCATTTGGCGAAAGCGTGAGAATGAATCGAAACTATTTCTTCTCCACCCGGACCGAGGACCGGGTTTGCAAAGTTCTGGAACACGATGAGAAGCAGACCGACGATGAAGCGGTCGCAGAAGACGAGGTCGTTTTCCGGCCGAAAGGCAGACTGCGAGCGTGGTTCCCAACAGCCTCGCCCGCAATAAATCCCGGGTCACGAGCGGGAGAGAGGGGTGATATACTCACAAAAGCGAGGCGGTTTATGACCAAAGTGAAGGAACTTGAGACCCGAATTCAAGACCTCTCTCCTGAGGAGCTGGCGGCATTCCGAGAGTGGTTTGCAAAGTTTGACGCGGACGCCTGGGACCAGGAGTTTGAGGCTGATGCAATGAGTGGGAAACTCGACGCAATGGCGGAACGCGCGCTTCGCGACCACACTGCCGGGCGCTCCACAAAGCTGTGAATCATCACGCCTCTCCGGACTTCTGGGTGTGCTATCGGGCGCTCCCTACCTCGACCCAAAAACTCGCTGACAAAGCCTTTGCCTTGCTCAAGAGGAACCCACGTCACCCATCCCTCCATTTCAAGAAGGTTGCTCGTTTCTGGTCGGTGCGAGTCGGCATACATCATCGCGCCGTTGGTGTAGAAGTTCCCGATGGAGTGAACTGGTTCTGGATTGGTACCCATGCTGATTACAACAACCTCATAAACTGATGTGTCGTCACGAGTCACCGCAGCATCGAGAAGCTCATGGGGGAGAGAAACATGTTGCTGATGTTGAGCACAATCTCACCACCGTGGCGGATCGATTCGTCGCGGATCTTCACCCAATCAGGGTCGTTGCGGAACGTCGCCCAGGCCTTTTCGCGGTGATCGGCGCTCTCAAACGGGGTGAGATAAACCATGTTGGGCAGATTGGACCCAAAGACGGTGTCCGCGTAGAGGATGGGATGAATGCCACTCTTGTGGAACACATCGATTTCTCCTCCCGCGAACCGGTCGTGCAGATAGGTAAGTTGGCGATTCGTCGGAGATTCGTAAATCCGCAATTCGTAGAGCTTGTGCGGCGGGTTGCCCGCTGGTGTCGGCGTAAACGCTGGGCAGAATGAAGTGGAACGCAGTAGCGTCGCTTCCGTTCGGTAAAAGGCCGGCTCATCCCGCTCAACTTCCGCCACGGCGGCAGCATAGTCAGGGTCGGCGTTGAGCTTTCCCCAGAGCGCCTCCATCTCCGTCAGGCTGGGGTAGGAAAAGATGACCACCGCTGTGGGAAGGTTGGGGCCGATATCCACGTTGAAGAATCCCATGGGACCAAAGCCGTGCTTTTGGCAGATCGGCATCAGCCTGTTTTCCAGCCACCTCGCCATTCGCGGTGGCTGGCTGCCGCTCTGCATGTGGATATAGAAGAACTCAAAGTAGGAAGAGCTCATGGTTTTATCTCCGCTTGAGGAATTTGCGAACGAGGCTTTCCATGCTGCCGCCAAGCCCATTGTGGCAGCAGGTATATCCCTCACCAGGAATGTTCTACGGTCCATCAATGTATCACCCGAATCCTCGGCGCCCAAGGTCAGCGCCTACGATGGCTTGATTCAAGGCACGTGTCAAGGTCCCCCACGTCGTGCGCTGAATTCCTCGAACCGGCACTGCGACCAGACGGAGAAATTGCCTTCGTCTCCGCTCGCAGGGCCAGGTGCCGTGATGAGCGTGATAGTCCGATCGCGGTTGCTCTCAATCGGAACACGGAAGGAGAATCGGGCACGATCTTCGGCGTGAGCTGAAGGTTTCAGAAGACGGTCCAGCCTCCATTTGATCTGGCCTGAACGATCCTGGACCACAATGGATATGGCCACGCCCGGCGTCCTGGCATCCCCATTATAGGCTTCCTCGGGCACGCCGAAGTAACCGGAGAATGACGAAGCATTCTGCGGAATGTCCACGACGATCTTGCTCGGCGCGCGTACCATCAAGGCGGAGGTCCCGTGAAAGATCATCAGTCGCGGGGAGGCGGCGCTCTCCAGGGACGTTGGCAGCGGCCAGAAGACGCGGCCCTGAACATCCGCAAGAATGCGGGAAACGGGAATCGCCTTCGCCGCTTGGGGAAATGCAGGCGCGGCATACAGTCGCACATGGAGGGCATCGCGGAACTCAAATGATGCATGGGCCGGGCGCTCGCAGGTCACGCTTTCCAGTTCCTTGCCAGGCTGCGAAGTATACAGATTCATGACATCGAAGTTGGTATTCAGCAAGGGGCTGATCAGAAAGGGCCGCTCCGCCATAGAGGGAAGAACGCGGTATCGTTCCTCCACCTGATTTCTCGAAATTCGCATGTACAGGGGATGTTGCTGATACAAGATCGTAACCGCACGTCCCAAAAAACTGGGATCGATTTCGACCGACATGAACACGGGGCCGTGCGCCCAGGGCCGCAAGTCAAAACTTTCCCCGAAGCGCAAAGTTTCCTCATGCACAAGACGGAGTTCAGCGTCTTCCGCAGTTTGCTGTTGCAGGATCAGAAAGCGCCCGTCTCTCGCCACGGGAACGTAATTGTTGAGAACGTAATTCAGCGCGGCAGAATCTTCCAGCGCGGGAAATCGGCCATCAGTGGTTTGTTGGGAAAGCATCACAAAATGCGGCCGCCCTGCACTTTGGAAGTATTCCTCGTTGAGGCGTTGGAGCGCCGGAGTATACGCCACGAAGCCTTGAAATACCGGACGTGGCTGGTAATTCATGTTGTTGATGACTGCCGCAAGTTGGAGGTAATTCATCACGTCCACAGATTCGTTCCCGATGACGTCCTGGGCGTGGTCAAGAATGAGCATTTGAAAGTTCTTGGGATCGCGACAATCAGCATAGAGGGCGTCCGAATGCCCACTCAAGGTGGCAACGATAGCCTGCGCGCTGTGCGCAAAACGCCGCGGCCAGGCGTCAACTTGCTGCCAGGCGAATCCCGGAATCTGAAAGTGCGCGCCGACCAGGGCGAGGACCATGCTGGCGGCAAAGGCGAACTTCAAGATCTGGCGCCGGGACGATGTGGGAGCGCCGGGCAGGTCTTCGAGCAGGAAAAACGTCATGCCCAGTGGCAAAAACCACAGGAACACAAAAGCGTGCCAGTCGCCGGAACGCGTGAAACCTTCCTTCCACGCCAGGAAACCATACTGCGCGAGTATGATTGCGGCCGCCCAGTTTGTGAAGTCGCTCCGAACTCGTGCCATCATCGCAATCAAGGCGCCGGCAAACACCGCGAGCCCCGCCAAGGCGGCGCAGAGGACCGGAGTTTTGGGAACCAGATTCATGGCTCCGCTGTAGCCAGACTCCAACTCCAGGCCGTGCTGAATCCAGGGGGCAAGGTGCGAGATCGATTGCCCGCAAGCCATCCAGCAAACGATGAATCCCACCGGGGTCCCAAGGGCCAGCACCATCGCGCTGATGAATTTCCGCTGCCGCATCCAGCAGACCACCACCAGGGCAAGACTTGCGAATCCTGCGGTGAAAAACGAGGCTTTAATGAGAGCGAGGACAGTGAATGCGAAAACATAGACGGTCGCTTGCCAGCGATGCCGGGGGTTATCGATGAGCAGAAGCAATGCGCCCGATGCCATGACCCAGAAGGCGGCCTGGTCCAAGCCTTCAGAGAGGGTGAAGACCACCAACCATGCAAGAAAGGCGTAGCGCACCCATCCCGGCAATCGTTTTGCCAACGTTGTTGCTGTAAGGGCCACCAGCGCGCTCCAAAAGAATGCGAACGCGATGCGCACAACCAAGAGATGCCCAAGGCTGGTCGGCGCCGCCAGAAATCCCAAGGGGCCGAAGGTAAAGACAATTTGCGTGCCGAATTGCCAGTGGTGGGCGGTGGCGTATTCGAGCGCGGCGTGCCACGAGGGATCAAGTTCCATCGGCGGGTGATGCGTCCCGCTGAGAAAAAAAGCCGATACAAAAACCAGGATGAAACAAGCGGGCCAGGCGATGCGTTGGAGGGTTTGAGAAGGCATCCTGAAATTCATCGCTTCGGCTTTCTGGCCATAACCAGGAACTGCTTTCCCCAGAGCCGCTGCGCCAGGGGAAACATCAAGTACATACGAACCATGAACGTCCGATACGGAACTCCGCCGCTCATGGTGAATGGCAGGAATCGCGGGATGACCCGCTCGCTTTGAAAGCCGGCGATTTCCAGTGCCTCGACCATGGAGCGATCACTGAGGGGCAAGTGATGATCCACAAAATCCCAGTAGACATTGGAGCAATATCGGATGTTGGGGCCCAACGCAATCAGCAACCCCTCGGGACGGAGTACCCGATAGGCTTCGGTGAGACAGAGGGAAAAATCTTGCTTGGAAGGGAGATGTTCAAAAAAATTGCTGCTGAATACCACATCGACGGATCCTGGGGGCAGCGGCCACGGCTGGTTTGCCTCCTGCGATAGAACGGTAACGTCGGCCGCAGCTTTGTTCGTGGTGGCCGGGTTTGAATCCAGCGCATACTTGCGCGCCGCGGCGATGCTATTGATGAACTCGCAGTATCCGGCGCCCACGTCCAGCACGGTGTCCGTTGGCCTAATCCACCGATGAAAGTAATGGCGGGCGAGCGTCTGCCACACTTCCACCCGGCGCTGCTCGATTCCTGCAAACCGGCGCTCATATACGGCTTGTTGATGCTTCTGGTTTGTCATGCCCTTAATCTTCTCCGCCCGGACGGCAACGGCAACGCCATCCGGCACTCGGGAAGCCATTCCGGTGTCAAGAACTGATACCGTTCTTTAGGGTACAGTATCGCTCAAATTAATGGAATCTGCGCTCGGTGAAAGGTGTTTGCCCATGGCGTGCGTCTGACTCGTTTCTGAGTCGTCGGGATTCGAGCTGTTGATTACTTGATAAACTCTTAAAATTATACTCGTTCGTAACTAGGCGCAGGCTCCAAACTGTGCTAGGATCTTTTTGACCATGGTCTCTCAATCCAAATGCCCTAACTGCGGATCGGCGCGACTTGTACACTCACCAAGTGGACACCACTTCCTCTGTTCCGATTGCCAGCGCATCCAGATTCAGGATCGCGTCAGAAAACCGAGAGGAAGAAAACCCCGTAACAAATTCGCGCGGTCAGAATCAACATCCATTCCTTCCAGCAAGTAGGCGTAAGCTTCACCGCTGCCCCCGACTTTAAAGGTCAGAGACATAGTTAGTTTTGGACCAGAAGTCTGCCCGTTTGACTTCCTTTTCTTGATATGCCACGTTGAATGGCGATGCAGCGCATTTCCGAGGCGTTTCGACTCTGTAAATTCCGTGGTAGTCCGGCACTCTTCCTGATTGCCTTCGCCTGCACGCAAAACCTTTGCGCGGCGGATAATCTCCAATCTTTTGTCACCCATCTGATGCAGGGAAAAGCGGGGGCGGTTATCGTTTCTGATCCCCGCACGGGGCGGGTCCTTGCCATTTCGAATCCGCAGATTGCATTCCATGAAGCTTACACTCCGGGGTCAACCGCGAAGTTGGTGGTAAGCGCCGCCGCTCTGGAAGAAGGCATCATCTTGCCTTCGGAAAGAATCATGTGCAGGCGCGTTCCACGTCTTCTGGGAGAATCTTTCCGTTGCTCTCACCCCCCTGCCACCCAACCCTTCGATCTGGCAGAGGCGTTGGCCAACTCCTGCAATTATTTCTTTTCCGAAATGAGCACTCGGCTCTCTTGTTCCACCCTGACCCATTGGTACGGAGTATTTGGCTTCGGCCCCGCCGGGGAAGAAGCAGTACCGGGTGAAGTCCTTATCCCCGACAAGCCCCGGGGGAAGGCGCTGGCCGCCCTCGGCGAACAGGGTGTTACCGCAACGTCGGCGCAAGTGTTGCTGGCTTACTCAGCCATTGCCACACAAGGCAAGGCATTCCACCTCATCATGCCGGGACAACGCAAAGCGCCGAGTCTAGACCGCGTGGTTCAACTTCAGGAGACCACCTTTGAAGTTCTCACCGAAGGCCTGCGCGATTGCGTTAAGGATGGCTCCTGCCGCGCCGCTGCCGTTCCTGGTGTGAGCGTAGCCGGCAAAACCGGAACCGCACCGGCGCTGGATGGAAGCCGCGTGACGCACGCTTGGTTTGTGGGCTATGCCCCTGCGGAGGCGCCGGAAGTGGCCCTGGTAATATTCCTGAGGCGTGGTACCGGCGGGGCAAACGCCGCGCCGTTGGCGGCACAAATCCTAAAACGGTATTTCGCACAAAGGCCACAAACTCCATGAAAACGCTGGTGTTGACATTCTTGGTCGTGGCATCGGTGGCGCGTCCCGCACTCCCAGCGAATCCGGACTTCCGGGTCGAGTTGTTTTCCCATCGGGTAGTGAAAGCTCTGACCCTGGAAAATGCTGGACAAGCAGTGACTTTATGCGGGGCGAAAACGGATGGGCCTTGTCTGGTTCTGCCGCTGGCGAGGAGAATATCTTGCTCTGCCGATCGGATGATCCACTGCCGATTTGCGGAGGCGGATCGGAACTTTACACTTCTCAAAGTTGATTCTGCCACACCGTTCCGCGTTGCCCCCACTTTTGCCAATGTGCATGAACAGCCGCAGACTTTTCTGATGCGAAATGCGCGCATCAACCCGGCACGAGGAGGGTTGCAGGTTATTGCCCAAGTGGATTTGGAATCGTACGTCTCCGGCGTCCTCAGGGGAGAAGCTTCTGTACTCACGGCTCCCGCGGCGCGCCGGGCAATGGCGATTCTGGCCCGGACGTGGGCGTTGCGATGGCAGGGACGCCACAGTGTAGTTGGATTTGATTTTTGCTCGCTTACCCACTGCCAGGTTTTTCGGCTTCCGCAGGGCGGGGAAGCGGAGGCGGACGACGGCCTTGATGTAGCCGCTTTGGCGACACGTGGCCAGGTCCTTCAATATCACGGCAAGCTGGCGGACCCTTACTTCACGGCATCCTGCGGGGGAATGACGGAGGCTGCGGCGAGCGTTTGGCCCGATCGCGCCCAACCGTATTTGATTTCGGTTCACGATCCTTATTGCCTTGCAAGCAGCCACGCCTCGTGGGGGCAAACGGTAACCGATGAATGCTTGCGGCAGGTTTTGCGAGAATCGTTGCATCTGCCGATCACGGTCCCGCTCATCAATCTTTCGGTGGAGAAGCGCGATTTTTCCGGCCGGGCGATCGTTCTGCGCGTGGTTGCGGGCGGTGCTTGGGATATCGATGCGAACGATTTCCGATACGCCGTTGACCGCCGTTTGGGCTGGCAGATGATCAAGAGCAATCTCTATTCAATCGAGCGCCAGGGAAATTCGTGGGCATTTTCCGGGCATGGGCTGGGCCACGGGGTGGGACTTTGCCAGGCAGGCGCCGAACAGATGGCACGAATGGGATTTTCCACGGAGCACATTCTCAGTACCTATTTGCCGGGGACGGAAATTGCGCAGCAACCCCCTGTTGATGCTGATCCAATTGCATCCAGCGAACACTTTGAACTGATTTATTTTTCCACGCAGGAATCCTGGGTGAAGCAAACGCTCGACACGTTGGAGCAATGGCGAAGAGAGCTGGGGGCGCATTCGGAAATTCTGCCCCCCCGTGTGCGCGTTCAAACCTGGACCCATATGGCGGACTTCATCCGAGCGACGGGAGAACCCGGCTGGATGGCGGCCGCGTGCGACGGCCATTCCATTGCGTTGCAGCCCCTCGAACTGCTGGGGCGAAAACGTATTCTGATCCAAACCCTGCGGCATGAATTGACCCACCTTGTTGTGCATCGTTCGAGCGCGAAAGGCGTGCCCAGGTGGTTTGAGGAAGGGACAGTGCTCTATTTGACGGAAGAAAGAATCAATACGCCGCCTAGTACATTTAGGACCGAACGCGAACTGAATGAGGCCATTACTAAGCCGCACTCGGAGGCAGAAATGAAGGCTGCATACGCTCAGGCCCTGGAACGCGTCAGGCAATTCGCGCGGCGCCATGGCGACGCCGCTCTGTGGCGGGTGCTCGAGCATCCGACCGCCGCCGACTTGCGCTGGCTGGGCGCCATGCTTTGATGGCGGGCTGAATCGCGGATGAGCCCACGCCATCTTACAATTCCGGATCGTTGTGGATGACCTCCACTACTTTTTAGGCCATCTGGTTGTCAATTTCCCAGCAATATGGGGTAGGTCAGCACGTGGAGCCACGGATTTACTGAACAAGTCCGCGCTGCCTTACTTGCGATGGATCCTGTTTTTGCATATGCAGGCGGGCAAAGGAAAGCGACCAGAACAACGCGCCGGCAGAAATGATGATAAGGGCGAGAGAAAATCGAACGACTACCTGGGTGTAATCCCAGAATCCTGGTGCGACAAGGGGATGCCGATTGGTGATCTCGTAAGCCAATCCGCCGAACACCAGCACGCTTAACAAGCTCGTCAAAAAGGAAGTCCGGAAGGCACATAAAGCGAGCATCCTTGCCGACTGTTTTCCCGCTCCGTGCCAACCCACGCGCAGCATCACGATAAAAAAGCTGAGCAGGAATCCGCTCACAATGATCCACAATAACCACTCGATGTCGTTGTAGAAATTCTCAATCAACTCGTGGCTCACGGGTTTCCCAGAATGAAAAGTCAGGAATGATGCCACCTCGACCGAGTGCGCGTTGACCCAGTCAAAGGCTGCTCTGCAAATCCACACGAGTGCAAGACCTGCGAGGCAAAAGACCAGAGTGGCTACGATGTTCTTTCGACCCTGCGTCCACAAGGCCCGGAGAGGGAAGTACCTGTACTCGGCGGATGCGGTTTCCCCCGCACCCGCAAGTGTCCCCCCAACAATGACGGCTGCGGCAAGGAGTTGCGCGATGGCCCAGAGGAACGAGAGGATCATGAGAAGCGTGGAGGACTCCGCCGGCATGCCCAGCCATTCGTAAGCCGCAAATGCCCATAGTGCGATGAGCGCTGCCATCACCACGACGGTTCGGTAGCTGCGGGCAACAACCCCTAAGCTCCACTTCCAGGTTGAAAGAGCTCTGTTCATTTATAGCCTTCAGCGATCGGCACTCAGCGATCAGCTTTCAGTGACCGGCTCCTCATAGTTGGGGGCCGAATCTAAAATCCCAAATCCCAAATCCCAAATTTCTCAATGCACGGCAACGGTCACGCTGGCAGCTCGCGTCGACGCTTGGCGCCCGGGTTCATACATGGGCAGCACGCGGGCTGGATTCGCCTGAAACGTTCCGGGGGTCACGGCTTTCAATAAGTAATGGAACTGCCCTTGTCCGCGTTCAAATGTGGTGGAGAATAGCGCTGCGCGGTCGTCGTGAAATTCCCGCTGCGTGTAGTAGAAGTCCCACCAGGACGGCTTGGATTTGAGTTCGTACAACCCTTCCTGCTCAAAAAAGTCAAAGCCCGCGGGGAAGGGGTCCTCAATTTGCAAATACTGTTCGTTATTTGTGGCGCTCACCGTGAGGCGCACCTCCACCACGTCGCCGGTTTGCACCGTGCCCGCCAGCGGCTGCTCGAAATAAACAATGCGATTGTCCTGCCGCTCCGGCACCAGCTTGAAGTATTCACGGACCACGTTCAAAACGTAGCTGCCTGCTGGCGCGGGTTTTGGTTCATGGGAAAAGAAGGATGCCGAGGCGGACCAGTAGAGAACTCCGGCGCCGGACTTCACAATCCGCACTTCGTTTGCCCCCGCGTGCACTTGTGGCGAGGAGGCCGTCAGCATGATGGGAAGTGGATTGGCCACGTCCTTTTCCGTAATTTTCCGCTCGGCAAGCTTCTGGCCATTCAGGTACACGCTCAATGTGTAATCCGGTTTCAGCTCGCCGGAAATCTTCAGGTAGTCGATCAGGCCGTAAATAGCGGTTGCGGTCTGCTCCGTGGAGTCCCAATAATAACCGTCGGTGCGGTGCTCCATCAGCCAGCGCGCGGCGCGCGGCAACAAATCGCTCTTCGGATTGAGATTTGCCAGAGCTTTTAGCGCGTACGCTGTGGTCTCAAAGGAATTGTCGGAAGAGAAGTCGAGCATCTCCTGGCGTTCGGACTTCCACGAAACAAAGGGACCTTCCGAGTGTGCGCCCGCTTCAAGCAGCTTTACAAGTTCCTGGGCACGCGAGTCTTTGAGTTGCATCAGCAGCAGGGCCATCAACGCCTGTCCATGCGCGGAGAATTTTGCGCGCGACCCATACAGGTTTTCCACCAGGCTATGATCCACATCGCCGCTTAGGGCCAGCGCGTAGATCATGTAAACGCGAATGTCCGCGATAGCTCGGGGATTTTCCTCAATCTGTTTCAGCAGGGAATCGCGCCCTTTTTGCAGCCGCTGCTCATTAATCGGATACCCCGCCTCTTTCGCCTGCGCCAAGCCCGCCACCACATAGGCAGTCATGAAGGGGTGCGTTTCGTCCGTCTGCCACCAGCCCCACCCACCATCCTCGTGCTGGAACATGTAGAGCCGCTCAAGACCCGCGGCGATTTTCTTGTCCAGTTCAATGGAAGCCGCGGGTGGTGTGAGCCCCAAATCTTTAATAGCTTTCGTCACCAGGATGTTGGGCAGGAAACTTGACATTGTCTGCTCCACGCATCCGTACGGGTACGAGGAGAGGAAATCGAGCGCTGACATCAACGTCCCTGCAATTGATGGCGCCAGGTCGATACGCAGCGTGGAGGCGTCGGTGTTGACGTCTTGGGGGAGAACCAGCGAGCGCTTAATTTCGTCTTTTTCGTTGCGGAGAGCGCCCGACTGCGCCACGTTCTGCTGAAGTCCCCAAGGCTCCACCGGCATTTTCAGTTCAAGCGCGTCGGATTCCTCATCGGTCAGGGCCTTGGCCAGGAACTTCGCCTGCGCAATTTTCGATGCGCGCACGTTCCACGTCACCACGGCTTCACCGTTTTTTGGGACATTGACAGTGGCTTCCGCCGGACTCGCCAGGTCCACTCCCTCCGCATTGAGGGAGACCTTCGCCATCTTATCCGTGGATAGATAATTGTGAACGATTCCCGTAAGCGTCGCCGTGTCGCCCTGATCCATGAAGCGCGGAATTTCCAGGCGCAGGATCAGGTTCTTGCGTGTAATGACTTTTGCCACCACCTGGCCCACCAGAGTATCGCGAGTGACGGCGCGCACGGTGGCCCGCCACGTGGTGAGCGAATCCGGGAAGTTGAAGGATGCATGCGCCTTTCCGCCCGCATCGGTGACCAGTGTGGGCAGCCATTGAATGGTATCGGGGAACAATTTTCGAACCTTGGGCTGGAGCGCTTGCGGGTTCTTGAAATCTGCCAGCCGCGTGGGCGCGCGAAGTTGAGCCAACTCCATTTTGTGCCGGCCCGAATAACCCATAAACCAGTAGTTGGTGGAGAATTGTGTAAAGACCTTGTCCCACGCGCGCGCGTAGAACACCTTCTCCGGAGGATCGACGCTATCGGGCCGAACGGCATAGATGGCCTCATCCACCACGCCCAGGCTTAACTCCGCGCTGACGGGATGCCCCTGCGCGTCTTGTGCCGTTACGGTGTAAGAAACTTTCTCCCCCGGCCGGTATTCCGGCTTGTCGGTTTCCACACTTACTTTCAAACCCTTTTCCGCTGCTGGCACGGAAATGTTCTTTGAGCCCTCAACAAGCTGTTCGTTCTTCACAAACGTGACACCCAAGAAGAAGTTGGGCTCGAAGCGCTCCTCAATGGGAATGTCCACCATCAGCGAATCGCCGGCGACGGGGTGCAGCGTCCAGGTGTAAACCTGCTGTCCCTCCGTCGTGACCAGTACCTGCGCGCCGGGAGAATGGGTGGCGATCAAGACGTGCGCAGTATCGCCCGGCTTGTAGGAGTGCTTGTCCGGATAGATGTCAACGGGGCGAACCATCGTCTGATCCGTTATACCCGCCACGTCGGCAATCCAAAGGCTTATGGAAAAGGTTGCCTCGCGTTGATTGCGGTCAAACGTGCTGGCGCCAACCGTGAGCCAGGGCACCTTGGGAACGGTGTAAGTGTAGTGGGCCACGCCGTGGTCATCGGTGGAAACATCGGCCTGCGAAAGGACCTCGGCAGGCCCGTTTGATCCCCAGGATCGATGGGCTTCGAACTTTAGCTTTACAGTGGTGGATACGGGCTTCGAGTCGTAGTCCAGCGTGCGGACCGTGACGTCCGCCTGCTGTCCGGGCGCATAGACGTACCGGTCCGTCTCCATGAGGACGACCACGGTGGAATAGGTAATGGTTACGCCGTGGCCACCCGTGATTTCACGATTGCTGGCGTCAGTCACGTGCGCTTCAATCCGGTAAGTGTAATCACGCTTATTGGCGTCGACTTCCGTGGGCAAAGGTACATGAAGCACGCCATCCGCGTCCAATTGCCCGGTGCCTTGGCGGATCTCCTGCCCGAAATAATCCCCGTTATCGATTCCTTCGCTATCGTCGCTTTCATACTCTTCGTCACCCCAAAGGATGCGCCAGTAAGGGAACTGATAGCCGGAGCGGAAGATGGAGTACTTCACGTGGCCACCGGAGACGGGAGCGCCAAAATAATAGCGGGCGTTGATGGTGCCCTGAATCGTCTCACCTTGAAGATATCGCGCCTTGTCGGTGGATACGGCAACCTCAAATTCCGGCTTCTTGTACTCCTGCACTTCAAAGGATCCGTAAATATTCTTGTCGCCGATGTGTGCCGTAATGCCGTAGGCGCCGAGAGCCGCCAGCGGGCTGAGGGTGAGCGTGCCATGGAAACTGCCGAAGGGTGACAGGGTAAGCTTCTGCTGGTACACGGTCTTCTGGTTGGCGTCCTTTACCTCCACCGTGAGCGGGCCTGGAACATCCAAACCGAATTTGCCGCCCATCTTGGCGCGCACAATGCCTTTGAAGTCCACCTCATGCGTGGGGCGATAGACAGGCCGGTCCGTGTAGATGTACCCCACGTATTCTGTGGCGGAGGTATCGAAGAAGAAGAAGGGCTCAACGCTGGTGGCGGCCACATCCTGGCCTGCCGTCGCCACCATGATGGAATTGTCGACCTTGATTTCCTTGAAGGTGGATTGGAATACGCCGGAAGCATCCGTCGCGCCTCGCGCCAACGCCCGATGATTATTGAAGACCACGGCGGTGGCACCTTCCACTGGCGTGCCGGAATCGCGCCGTGCCACAAAGAGCAGCACCTGGCCCGGAGCGGTTTTCGAAACCAGGGCCAGACCCGTAACCATAATCAGCGTGTATGCACGCAGGTCATGGTAGGCCACCTCCACCAGGTACAAACCTTTGTCGTGCACATCCACGGGGATTTCCTGGTATTCGGAATCGCGCGTCTTGGGCAGAACTTCGCGCCAACCGAGGGCCAGTTGCTCGCGGTTCAGCAGCGGCACCTGGGCGTAGGAGGTGACATCAAGGGGAATCCGTTGCAGCTTCTGCTTCTGCACGCGCGAGGAGTGGAATTGATAGCGCGTTTCAAAGCGCAGTTGCGAGCGGAAGAAGTCGCGGATGTCCGCGCGCAAGTCGCGTTTCCATTCGTGAAAGCGCTCCAGCCATGTTTTCTCCTGCGCCAGTTCAGCTTTTTCGCTTCCGAAGGAATGAGCATCCTTCAGCTTGGAGAAAAACTGAATGGGATCCTTGACGCGGTAGACGCGAAAATCCAGGTGATCTACTTGTCGAAAGCTGAGCCAGATTTTGGGTTGCTGGGAAGGCGCGTAGGTCTGGCGCGAAGAGATGGAGAACGACGGTTCCGTAGAGGCGGCTGCCTCCTGAGCGAGGGCGGCCGGCGCGGCGGAAAACAGTCCCACCAAGAGGAGCAAAGCCGCCAAGGCCCATGCGGCAGATCCGTACGCGGCTCGCCATGAGGGCACTCGCGGATGACGGCTTCGATTTGGCTTGCCGGTATTCATCGCAGGATCAGCGCAAAATTTCCAGCCGGTAGACTCCGAGGAAATTCGGATTGTTTAGCCGCGGCCGCCAATGCAGGTCGGGATGCTCAAGCAGCGTTCCCGTCTGCACCTCGCGAACCTCCCCACGGTGGCCGTCCATGTCGCCGGTATGGTAAACGATCCAATCCGACCCTTGCTGCTGATAGTAGGACTTTCCCACGAACAACATGGTATGGAGAGGCTCGCGCTGCACGGATTGGTGGAAGAACAGCAGGTCGCCCGGCGCGGCGGCGCGGATGTCGCGAGAAATCAGATACGTGTTGTAACGGAGCAGTGTGGCGCTATCGGCAAACTCCACAAAAGCGCCTTGCGCAAGATCGTCCGCGGAAATCGGGCCGGGCCGGCTGCGGAACAGCGCCCGCCCCAGCGGTCCGTAAGGGTAATGGTATTTTGTGATGTCTCCAAAGCCCGGATCGTAGGGAAGGGCGGCGTCTTGGCGCCACGCAGGCGAATGGGCCACCAGCGAGTTCCGGTAGGCGAAGCGAACCAGCGCCGCACAATCCTGCACTTCGCCCTGCGTCCGGGGCGAAGCGGAGTAGTACTGCGTTTCCGCCAGGAAGGTAAACCAGCGGGTGAAGTTCTCACGGTCCTGGGCACTATCCAGGCGTGCGCCGTCGGGGTAGCCATCGCCCAGGCTGTTATGCCACAAGAGGCCGGGCGCGGCGCCTCCGACAGTGTTCAATGCATGCACTCCCACTATCGTCCGGCGAGAGCTTTCCGCAAGTACGGACCGACGGAGCAGCACCAAGCTGGCACCGGCCAACAGCAGGGCCAGCAATGCAACTCCGGCGATTGCGCGGAAGGCTTCCGCGGTCAGTGTGCATCGGGATGGAAGGCCTGTTTTTCTCACGAGCTTATCGGGTGGGCTCATTCTAATGGGGGTGGGTCCATAGTGCAAGCGGAAGGTGGCAGCGGAAGGTGGTGACGAGGCAGGTGGTGGTGCAGTTTGTTTAGCGGCTGTTACCTGGGGACCGCGCGAAGAAGGCTGGCGACGTTGTTCTCCTGCGGGGAACGCAGGCCGCCGTAGCGTGCCTGGCCTAACTGTTGCCTTCAACATATTGCTGGATGGCTTCGCGTTGCTTGGCGGTCAAACCCTGGAAATCCATCCCTATGCTCTCACCCGAAGGGGCGACGTTGCGGACTGTGGCGCGAATCTTCTGTGGCCCCACTGCATGCGGCTCATGCTCGGCGAAGAGCCCTTTTCGGGATTTTGGCGTTACGGGTTGTGCCGGTCGCGAAATTTGGGGCAACAGGAATTCCAGTTCCAGAACCTGGCCGATGGTCATTCCGCCTGAGGGTTTCACCGACATTCCACCTTCACTAATTTCAATACTCTCCGCCACAAAATGATTTCGGCTCTCCTGATCCGCCAGAGTGCAAGTTACTGGCGTGCGGTAAGGCAAACGGTGGTGGCGTCTCCTTTCGCTCTCCATCGCCCCGTGGACAGCGTTGAAGAGGCGAAAAAAACGTTCGCGATTGGGCGGCTTGACGGCGAAAAACGTCACCCCCGCCTTGAAGCCTCGGCGCATCGTGTCAATGCTATCCTCGCCCGTCAGCATAACGATGGGGACGCGGGCATTCAGTGGGGAATCCTTCATGTGCTGGATCAGTTCAAACCCGTCCATGTGGGGGATGCGGTCTGCTATGACGACGCCGTCAAACTTCTGGTTATGCAATAATTTCGCGGCCTCGCGCCCGTCCTTGACCGTCATGAGATCGCACCATTGGACGGATGAGGTGGCCGCCCTTGCCAACTCCAGAATTGCCAGGTCACCGTCCACCATGAGAATTTTGACTGCCATCGGTAATTTTCCTGGGGAGGAGGAATTGCGATCTCTGTCCCCCCCCATAACCGCCCCTTGCTCAATCTATCTCTATCCTGGCATAGATTGTGTTCGGTGCTCGGTTCCTGCTTTCCCTTCCGGCGGCATGATAAGCGAGAGCGCCACTTTTCACAATTATTGCCGTTCGCGCGCAGTGAGTCAATTTGATGTTGATTCGGCCTTACGCCGTCATGGGACGTCGTTCCAACTCAAGTTGCCCCACTTTCATCTCGCGAATTAATTTGAACTGGCTCCGAGTCCCAGCAATAATGAGAAAATCCCACGCGGGAGCGAGGAGAAGAGATGATGGATCGGAAGGTGTGGTGGAGTGCGCTGGCGGGAATTCTTTTCCTGCTCAGCGGGCCGCTTTTAGGGGCCGAGATTTCGGTAGAGGGCGGCCCCATGGAAACAGGTTTCAACAGCGGCACCTTCGCCAACATTCACGCCACGGTGCATGGGCTCGCGGGCCAGCCAAAACGCTATGTGGTCTACGCTGAAATCCAATACTACGGGACGACCTCCAACACCAGTGTGGAAATGGATCGCCTGCCGGAAACAAAATCCGGCGTGGAGGAGTTTCAGGTGGGGTGGCCAATTCCTTTCCAGGCGCCCACGGGCTTTTACACGCTGACACTCCACGTTGACGATCGAATTGACCACATTCCTGGCGTCACCAAGAAAGTGCACGGCTTCGTCGTCTATAAGAAGTCTGTGAGAATTTCGCGTGTGACCTTGGATAAGACCCTTTACAACGTGGGTGAACCCATCCGGTGTGGGGTGGCGATCGAGAATCTGTCAGATGCCGAAATGAAGGGATTGCGCGTTGAGTTTTCCAACGCCATTTATCCCTGGATTCCCCTCTCTTCCCAGGGAGGGCGCGACAATCCGGACCTGGCGATCACAATGCTGCACGAGAATGTGGGTATTCCGGCTGGAACCGCGGTAGCCGTTCCCATGATTACCGCCGGGACGGCGACCTTCTTACGCACGAAGCGGGATGATGAAGCGAGCTCCCGCAGCGCTTCGGGGAACGAAAAATCTCCGCCGTCCGAGGTTGACAACTATGCTGTTACGGTGTGGAATTCCGATCGCACCGTGCTGTATGACATGCAATTTACCCCGCAAGTGGTCATCCGCACTCTGGCCAGCGACCTGCCCAAGGCCTACAGCAGCAGCTATGCCCATCCCTATATCGCCTTGACCGACTTTACCAAATACCGGGAATTCTACGCTCCCGGGCAGGTTTCCGCGGCCCTGCGAGTGGACCCCGCGCACATGCTCTACCGTCCTGGCGACTCGGTGAAGGTGGCCGCCACCTTGAAGAATTCGGTGGACGAAGCCTGGAGCGGCGCTTCTCTTCAGGCCCGCATTACGGATTCAGCGGGAAGGGAAGTTTACTCCGGCACGCTCCTTTCCGGGATTAGGGTGGCAGCCAGCGCAACTCAGAAGGTGGCTGCGGACGCGTGGAACATCCCTTCCACCCAAGCCCCGGGCACTTATCCTGTGGAGTTGAAGCTGACCGGGGGCGATGGAAGACTGTTGGCTCGTATCACCACGGAGATCGCCGTCAATGCGCTTCCCGCATCGCTTCTGGTGGTTTGTCCGCATGAAGGCGATGAGCAGGCTTACGCCGGGCTGATCCGTGCCGCCCTTGAATCAAAGATCCCCGTTCAGGTCCTGATTCTTACCGCCGGTGACATGACCCAATGCGGCCGCTATTTTGCCAAGGTATGCGGTCCCAATGAGGCGCGGGAGTTTGGCGCGGTCCGGATGGAGGAATCCGCCGAGGCGCTTGGGCATCTGGGCCTTCCCCGCGATAAACTAAACGTCCTGGGATTGCCGGATGGCGGCTTGGGAGCAATCTGGTTTGATCACAAGGAGTCTTCCCATCCCTACCTTTCCATTTTTCTTGCCTGCGATCATGCGCCCTTTGGGAATGTCTATAAGCCCAACCTGGCTTACTCGCGCGCCGCGGTGATAGAAGCCATTCGCCAGATCCTGACGGATTTCCACCCGGCCATGATCGCGCTGACTCATCCCGATGAGCGGCATGTGGACCACCGCGTCGCGAACTGGTTCACCATCGAAGCCTGTCATGAGTTGCTGAAGACGAAAGAGATTGATCCTCAAACTGTCGTGCTGGCTGACCTGGCTTACGGCGCCGGAGGCTCAAAGTCCGCCCCTTATAAGTATGAGAACTTCGTTGTCCACCTGGGCGGCGAGGCTGCCGCGCTGAAGCAGGAAATGGCCTGGATCTATCAAACCCAGAATGGAAACCAGGCGGAGACCGAGAAAAAACCCCTGGCCGAACTTCCCCGCGATGAGAAACACCTCCGCATCACCGACTGGCAGGAACACGCAGGATGGAATGAAGGCGTCAATTAGGGGACGCGCCGATTACAGCAGACAGCTAACGGTAAACACTAACAATCGATTTCCAGTAGCCGATAACCTTGAGCTCGTGTGCCCTCGATCGGCCGTCCTCGGTTTAGGGTGACATTCAGTCGTCGCCCGTACCCCATTCTTGCACCCTTGTCCTGATATTCTTCCCCCAAGCCTGTGGGCTATTATGTAGGCTCATTTCTCTTGACAGGATCGCCGCCTGGGTGTAGGATAGCCTATGTTGGCGGTGCGGGGGCGCAAGACGCGGCGGGAATTCTTTGCCCCTCCCCAGGACATTCCGTGACCATGGAATGCCGGAAAGCAAAGTCGAGGATGAACAGCACTCATTCCAGGAGCCATTCCGAACCGGCTAGGGACACTTTGGCCTCTACGAGCGCTGGCGTAGAGGTGGCCTTAGCCCGCCACGTGGCGAAGATGCCTGGCCGTTACGGCTTCAAACTGCGCCTTTACGGTTACGCTTTCGAGCGATGCGAGTTTCACAAACAGTTATCGGAGATTGAGGAACCTCCCAATGAGTTGTTGAAAACAAAGAGCAAAACAAAAAAAGATGTTAATAATGAAGGAACCTCCCAATAACTTATTGAAAACAAATGGGCAAAAAAGTGATCCCAATGAGTTGCTGAAAATAAAAGAGTTATCGTGTTTTGGAGATATGAACGAAAATAAGATGGGCTGGAATCGTGAATCGCAAATGAGCAATTCTGAACCGTGATCGCCAAGGATAGTGGCATACGGTTTTCAATGAACCGATGGCCCGATGAACCGGTGATCCGATGTCCCAGTCTCTTTCTGACACAATGTCAGCTTAAGTCGGACTTCTCTTCCGTTTTTATCTGCCAAAAAGTCTGAATCGAAACCTCGCCTCGCCCCTCGGAATCCGAATTGCCCACTTTCCTCCTTGCAGTCGATCTTAGCGTGTTTTAACCCGATTCCTTTTCCCGTGCCATAGGACTTGCGGTGGGATTATTGGTAAGGGAACTTCCATGCGGTCGGTCCCCATGGCAGGTGCCGATCCTCCGAGCGGCTCAGGGCAGCATCTGAAGGCCCGCGCTAAAAGAAAGGCGTTAAAGGAGTTGAAAAAGTCAAAGGAGTTGAAGGTCTTCCTTTTTTGACTTTTTCGTCTTCTTCAACTTCTCAACTTCGCTATGAGCATCAACATCGGTTTGGATATCGGCGCGGTCAGCTTGAAACTTACCGCCATCGGCGGCCCTGACGACGGTCCGCGTTTTCATACTCTTACGGAGAAATCCGAAACCTTCTACGCCGCCACCTTCCCGGATTCCAGTCCCTTTGCCCGTCGGGCGCTGGTGCTTTCACTCTACCGGCGCTTGCAGGGCAGCCCCATTCAGTCCACCTTCGACCTCTTGAAGGAACTCTACGACTTCCTTCCGGAAGAGGATGTGGAGGGCATCCGCGTCACCGGTTCGGGCAGCCAGTTGATTGCCAAGGTGCTAGGCATTTACTTTGAAAACGAGTTCCGCGCCATCGCCAAGGGCATGCGGATGTTCTACCCGGAGGTGCGCACGGTCTTTGAAATGGGAGGCGAGGCGTCCAAGTACCTGCGCCTTGACCCCAACGTCACCGGCAAGCACCTGGGCATTCTGGATTACCAGACCAGCGGTGAGTGCGCGGCGGGCACGGGTTCCTTCATTGATCAGCAGGCCACCCGTCTGCTTTACTCGATTGAGCAGGTGGGACCGGCGGCATGCGCGGCCAGTTGCGCAGCCCGGATTGCCGGCCGTTGTTCGGTGTTCGCCAAGACCGACATGATTCACGCCCAGCAAAAGGGCTACACCACAGACCAGATCTTGCGCGGGCTTTGCGATGCCGTGGCGCGCAATTACAAGTCGAGCCTGGTGAAGGGGCGCGCCGTGGTGCCTCCCGTTGCGTTCATCGGCGGCGTGGCGATGAACGAAGGTGTGCGCAACGCCCTGCGCGAGGCTTTTAAGCTGAAAGAGGCCGACCTCGTTATCCCCGAGCATTACGCCTGGCTGGGAGCGATGGGCGCGGCCATGCTGGAGTCGGAGGAATTCCGCAAGCGTTCGTTCAAACGCATCCACCAGTTGCGTCAGCATGAGGCGGCGCGCAAGAATTTCGCCTGCACCGATCCGCTTTCGATGAAGAATGTTCTGTTGTTACGCAACCGCACCGGGGAAAAGGTGTCAGGTGCCAGGTGTGAACAGACCGGGGCTGGGGCCGCGTCATCGCATTCATGGTCTCAGGACTCGGCTCAACAGGTGCAAGAGGAGCCTGTATCAGTAGCCAGCAGTAAGGTGTCAGACGAAAACAAAGCTCGGGAAGCTTCTGCTTTTCCTAGTCCCCAGTCCCCAGTACTAAGCCCCCAGCACCCGGTGGAAGCCTATCTCGGCATCGATATCGGTTCCGTCTCCACCAATCTGGTGGTGATCGACGCGGATGGAAACCTGCTGAAGGAGATATACCTTCGCACTCAGGGGCGGCCGATTGAAGTGGTGGATCGCGGCCTGAAGGAGATTGAAGCCGAGCTGGCCGAATCGCTCGACATTCGCGGCGTGGGCACCACTGGCTCCGGGCGCGAACTGATTGGCGAATTGGTGGGTGCGGACACCGTCAATGATGAAATCACCGCGCACAAAACCGGGTCGATGCACGTCTGCAAGCAGATGGGCATGGACCCCGTAGACACGATTTTCGAAATCGGCGGCCAGGACTCCAAGTTCATCCGCATCGATAAAGGGGTGGTGGTGGACTTCACCATGAATGAAGCCTGTGCCGCGGGCACGGGCTCCTTCCTG
>Ga0182011_10001387_pt1 | contig 21172 bp, 16 predicted proteins | sample 711E1DmetaG_FD_120481 | JGI IMG/M metagenome (GOLD analysis project Ga0182011, IMG submission 120481) | Permafrost microbial communities from Stordalen Mire, Sweden - 711E1D metaG | ecosystem: Environmental > Terrestrial > Soil > Wetlands > Permafrost | place: Sweden: Stordalen | collected... | reverse complement strand
GTGACAAGGAGCAACCCGTACGCGGCCGCGGCTCCGGCCATGATCACGATGACCGGCCAGGCCACTGCCGAAGCCGGGCCATACGGACCCGGCGAACCGTAGAAGGCCACGGCCCCGACGATGAACACGGCTACGCCTGCGATGGTCAGGACGCCGTGGGTGGGGAGGTTGGGCTCCAGGACGATCATGCCTATTCCCAGCACGACCAGCACCACGCCCAGAACGTTGAGCGGCAGGCTTCCCGACCCGTAGAAGGACAGGGCCAGGCACATCGCCCCAAGGATGCCCATGAACAGTGTGGGGTGGAAGAACTCGATGGCCACGAGCAGTACGCCGATTACCAGCAGAATGAAGGCGATGTTCGGGTCGTCTAGCGTGTGCAGGAGTGATTGGATCACGTCCTCGTTGACGGTGGTTGTCGTGGCGCCCTTGGTGTGCACAACGACCTGGCCGGCCGTCGTGGTGACGGTCTGGCCGTCGGCCTGGGCGAGTAACTGGTCGAGGTTGGACGCGATGCCGTTGATGGCGTGAGCGGCTAGCGCGTCCTGCGCTGAGTACGACTGAGCGGACTGAACCGTGCTCACGGCCCAGGCCACGGCCTGCGGATGGCGCTCCTGGGCGATGCTCCGCATCGTCGCGATCGCATCGTTCATCACTTTGTTCGCTTCCGTCTGACCGTATGTCGCGGCGATGTCGGCGCCGTTAGCTGCGACCGGCGAAGCCGCACCGATGTTCGTGCTGGGAGCCATGTAGGCGAGGTTGGCGGACAGCGTGATATATGTCCCGGCGCTGGCCGCCTTGGCGCCGGACGGCCCAACCCAGACGATCGTCGGAATCTTGGCATTGAGAGACTGGATGATGCGTTGCATCGCGTCCGAGCTGCCGCCCGGCGTATCCAGCTGGATGATCACCGCGGCTGCACCGTTCGACTCGGCCTGGCGAACCGCGCCTCCAAGGTAGCCGGCCATGACATCATCCACGACGCCACTCGTGTCCACGACCACCACTTGCGGCACGTTCGGGTCCGCCGACACGCTCGAGGGGCGCGGCGTGGCCGCGGCCTGGATCAGGTTGGCCGCGTTACCGCTCGAATGTACATTGCCGACCAGCAGCAGAAACGAACCGGCGACGGCAAGCGTCGCACCGAGCCGGGCGAGGGCGAAGGCTCCGCGACGGAAGCCGCCCAGACCTCCCGCCATCTCCGACATGAACGGGAAGTGGCGACCTGTCTTCGATCGATCGCGCTGGACCGTCCATGGCAGGTCTGCGACCTCGTCCGGCAGCGGGGTCGCGCGAGTGCTGCGGGCGAATCTGGCAAGGCGCTCGTCCATGTCGCGGTCGAGTTCGGTGTCCAGATCGGAATCATTCATCGGGTGCCCCCTTCCGCCGGCTCGATACGGCGGCGCAGCGCTTGCAGGGCGGCATGATGCCTGGACTTGACCGTACCGACCGGGATGCGCAGACGGTCGGCGATTTCCGCGAGTGAAAGTTCCCCCCAGTACCGAAGCACGACGACCATGCGCAACTCCTGACTGAGGCAGGACAGCGCCCGACCGATGGTGTCGCGGGCAAGCGCCGCCCGGAACGGATCGCCGCTCTCGAGGTCTAGGTCGTCAACGTCGAGCGTCCGACGCTTGCTGCGCTCGCGGAGCCGGGTGCGGCAGACGTTGACAAGGATCTGGCTGAACCAGGCATGGAAGCGGTCACGCTCCCGAAGGTTGCCCCAGCCGCGCCATGCCCTCACGGAAGCCTCTTGCACGGCGTCCTGGGCCTCGGCTGAGTCCGCCAGGAGATAGCCGGCGAGGCGATAGGCCATCCACAGTTCCCCTTCCAGGGCGACAACGAAGACGGTATCGAACGGACGGTCTCGAACGGCTGCCGGCCGGGCCGACGCTCGTACCAACTCGGTGCTCAAGAAGGCTTCTTTCGCGAACATGCCACGCTCTTCAGACGACCCTGGTGGGTCGCTCGTTGGTGTGACTCGGGATTCGGCCGATCGGTTCATTCCGACTTCACACGGACCACCGTGCGCGCCACCGCGGGATGCAGTTGACCATCGCTGCCGAACGCGTCGAGCACGAGCTGGCTCCACGTCTCCATCCGGTCGTAGACGGCGCGAACCGCGTCCATCTCCTCGAACGAGCCGTTCAGCTTGTGGGTCTCACGAATCTTCACCGGTCGACCAGCCGCATCGGCGAGATATACGACCCCCAGGTGGTGTACGCCGACATCGACCGTGTCGTCGTTCAGGAGGCCGACGAACTCGAAGTCCGGCGTGAAGTCGGCATCCAACTCCTCGCGCCACTCGCGAGCGAGACCTCCCACAATGCCGCCGTCGCCGGGGTTCAGGTGCCCGCCGACGCCGATCGTGTAGAGGTCGTGGAGCCGCTCATCACTGCCGGCTCGCGTCCGTTTCATCAGGAAGATGCGATCGCCGTCAGCAAGGACCAGGTACGGGATGATCTGCTTGATAGACCGGTCCTTCTCGGCTTCCGGTCTGGGCACGTACCGGCCGGCCTTCTCCGCTTGCCCGAGGACGCCGCCCAGGCCCTCACGCTTGACCCCGAGCCACGGGTCCAACCCGTCGAACAGCACGTCCTTCGGGACAGCGTAGACCATCTCCGGGCCCTCGCCCGCAGGAGCCTCGCCCGCAGGAGCCTCGCCCGCAGGAGCCTCGTCGCTCATTGCCGATCACGCTCCAGGAGGCGCCCCCGCGCGGATTTGAAACGCGCCAGCAGCGCATCCGCGTCGGGCTCGCCATCGGATTCCAGGTCCACCAGCCACGAGTCGATGGCCGCCCGCAGGTCTCGAAGCCGGCCCGCGATCGCCGCCGAGTTGGTGGCTGCGATGCCGGCGCCCATCCCCGGCTCGCCCCTGGCCAGGCGAGTCATGCCCGCCCAACCCGTCGCCGCCAGCACCTCGGCCGCCCGCCAGTCCTCGCGTTCCGGGTCGCCGACCCCGCCGGCGACCGCCTCGACCATTGCCGCCGAGACGATGAGCGGCATGTGGCTGATTGCCGCAACCGCGCTGTCATGTGCGGCAGCGCGCATCGGGAGCTGGAAGCCACCGCAGGCCTCAATCAACTCGCCCATTCTCTCTCCGTCGCAGAGCCTGGCATGCTGACCGAGCACCGTGACCCACGGGCGCTGGACGAACAGGTCCGGTAGGGCCGCGCCGTACCCGCTCAACTCGCGCCCGGCCATCGGATGGCCGCCGATGAAGGGCAGCTTCAGAACATCAGCCCGAGTCACGATGCGTGCCTTCGCGCTGGCCACGTCCGTGAGCGTACAGTCTTCCGGTAGAGCCCCGCGCAGCGGGCCGCCTAGCTGGTTCATGAGGTCAAGGCAGGTCAGCGGCGGCGCGGCGAGGATGACGATGTCAGCCCCCCGCACTGCTTCAGCCAGCGTCGCGGCGACGACGTCCACCGCCCCGTCGGCGAAGGCCTTCTCCACCGGCGCCAGGCTGCGACTCCACGCCGTGACGTGCCATTGCCCGGGCTCAGTCCGCTCGTGCAGAGCACGGGCTATGGAACCGCCGATCAGGCCGAAACCGGCAATAGAGACTCTCACCACGCCATTATGGCCGAGTGCACCTCAGGAGTTGCGTCGGGTGCCACCGACGATTGGGCCGGCCAGAGCGGCCAGTTGAAGGCCCGACCCATCGATGTTAGGCATCGCTCCCCTATCCTGGGAGGCGATCAGTCACCCCGGATAGGCAGTAGCCACCCCCTAATGGATTAGTGTTTTGGCCGAAAGCTCGGCTAGAATGCGCTTCGGCGGGTGGCCGAAGGTATCTGCCCGTGGGCCCGACGTTGCTATCGTCAAGAGGGCGACAAGAAGATGACCGAATCGTACGGCGAGAACCGGCCCATCCGAGTTCTTCTCGTCGACGACCACCAGCTGCTCACCGGGGCTCTCTCCCAGATGCTCAGCCGTGAGCAGGACATCATCGTTGCGGGCGTTGCCGGCAGCGTCGCCGAGGCGAAGGCCATGGCCCGGGAGCGACTGGACGTCGTTCTCATGGACTACCGGCTGCCCGACGGCACCGGAGCGGAGGCGACGCGAGCGATCAAAGCCCGTTGGCCCGCTGCCCGCGTCGTGATGCTGACCGCCCTGACGGACGATGAGACGGTTCTCGAATCGATTCAGGCGGGCGCCGACGGTTATCTCACCAAGGACCGGGCCATCGACGAGGTCGTGAGCGCCGTGCGTGCCGCATACGCCGGGGAGACGCTGCTGCCGCGGTCGGTCATCGTCGGCATCGCCCAGCGCGTGGCCGCGGCCCGCGAGAGAGGCACCGAGCGCCGCCAGATCGAGCCACTAACCCCGCGTGAGCTGGAAGTGCTCAAGGCCCTCACTGAGGGACTGGCGACACCTGAGATCTGCGAGCGGCTCTACATCGCGCCCAACACGCTTCGGACCCACGTCCAGAACATCATGGGCAAGCTGCGGGTCCACTCCAAGCTCGAGGCGGTCGCGTTCGCGCTTCGTCACCGGTTGGTGGAACCGCCCAAATCGGACGACAACCTGTTCTGACGCGGGCTCAAGCCCCTCGGCTCCACCGCGCCCACCGTCGCGCCCCCCCCTCACGCCGCCTGGCCATTACGCGCCTCCCGCCCTGCGACGCTGGCCCTGACGACGATCTGGACCGCGCCTCTCGCCGCCCGTCGGCGGCACTCCGGCCTTTCGGTCGCGACGATCGTAAGTCCGCCGGTCGTAGGCCCGCCTATCGTCATGCAGGGTCGCTCCGCATCGCGGGCAGCGCCGCTCCTCGGCAAACAGCTGAGCCACCGGAGCGGTAGCCCACAACGTTCTTCCGCAGGCATGGCAAGCGAGTCGTGGCATGAGGCGATGCTACGCCATATGCCCCGGAACAGAACTCGCCGACTGCGCGAAGGGGTGGGCCGCGACGGTCGCGCCGGGAATTACGTTGGATGCACGATGACCGGATCGTGGACCATCGCGATTATTGTTGAGTTCGCCGGAAGCGGCGACACGACGGCCACTTGGGCAAAGTGGTCGTGTCGGCGGGTCGCTTCGCTCCCCCCGGGGCGACCCGCTCCGAGCCGCATCTGTGCCGCTCGCTGTCGCCGACCGCTAGCCTCCTCCAAAGTCACCGGGCCGCCCAGCGGGCAGTGACTCGCCATCGGCTGCCCCGTCCGGACACAATGAGAGCCGCACCATCTGGCGCGGCTCTCCGCGGTGGAACTGGGTTGAACTACGCCTCGACTGCCTCGAGCGCGTGCCTGACTTCCTCGGCCGGGTACTCGTAGTCCTCGAGCTGGCCGGAGAGGTAGCGCTGGTACGAGGTCATGTCGAAGTAGCCGTGGCCCGACAGATTGAAGAGGATGACCTTCTTCTCGCCGGACTCCTTGGCCTTGAGAGCTTCGTCGATGGCAACGCGAATCGCGTGGGTCGATTCGGGCGCCGGGATCAGGCCCTCGGTCCGGGCGAACTGGACGCCAGCCTCGAAACATGGCCGCTGGTGAACGCTGCGGGCCTCGATGAAGCCTTCGTGCTTGAGCAGGCTGACCTGTGGAGACATGCCGTGGTAGCGAAGACCGCCTGCGTGGATCGGCTCGGGAATGAAGTCGTGGCCGAGGGTGTACATCTTGACCACGGGCGCCATCTTGGCGGTGTCGCCGTAGTCGTAGGCGTAGCGGCCCCGGGTCATGCTGGGAGCCGCTTCTGGTTCCACGGCGATGATCTGGTACTTGCGGCCGCCGCGGAACGTCTGACCGAGCCACGGGAAGCTGATGCCGGCGAAGTTCGAGCCGCCGCCGGCGCAGGCGATGATGATGTCGGGTTCTTCGCCCGCCATCTCCATTTGCTTGATCGACTCGAGGCCGATGATGGTCTGGTGGAGCATGACGTGGTTCAGGACGGAGCCCAGCGAGTAGTGGGTGTCCTCGCGCATCACCGTGTCCTCAACGGCCTCACTGATGGCGATGCCGAGTGAACCGGTGCTGTTGGGATGCTCGGCCAGAATGGCCCGACCTGCTGCCGTCTCCTCGCTCGGGCTGGCCACGACGCTGGCGCCGTAGGTCTCCATCATGAGCCGGCGGTACGGCTTCTGGTCGTAGCTCGCCCGAACCATGTAGACCTTGATCTCGAGGCCGAACATGGCGCCAGCATATGCAAGCGCGCTGCCCCACTGACCGGCACCGGTCTCGGTGGCGATGCGCTTGATGCCCTCTTCCTTGTTGTAGAAGGCTTGCGGGATTGCGGTGTTGGGCTTGTGGCTGCCGGCTGGGCTCACGCTCTCGTTCTTGTAGTAGATGTGAGCCGGCGTATCGAGCGCCTTCTCGAGCCGGAGGGCACGAACCAGAGGGCTCGGGCGATATTGCTTGTACAGGTTCCGGACCGGATCTGGGATCTCGATCTCGCGCTCGGTCGAGACCTCCTGCATGATCAGGGCCATCGGGAAGAGCGGGGCCAGGTCGGCGGGGCCGAGCGGCTCATGGGTGCCCGGATGAAGTGGCGGGAACTGCGCGACCGGCAGGTCCGCCGAGATGTTGTACCAGGCCTTCGGGATCTGCTCTTCGCCCAGCGTGTAACGGGTGCGTTCGACCATCCGACTCCTCCATCCGGCCAAGCCGGCGACATGCTTCTAGGTGCCCGAGGTCGCCCCAACAACGACTGTGGCTGCGCGAAGCCTAGCGGCAAACGAGGGGCGCGTGCAAGGTCGCGGAGCATACCGCCCAACTGGAACCCGCAGCCCCGACGCCGGCTCCTCACGAAGGCGGAACTCTACGGTTCGGCCAGCTCCGCCGTGGCGAGGGCCTCGTAGTGCGTCGGTCCGCGGCCCTGGATGCTCTTATAGAGGACGACGCGATCGGCCGGCCAGGCCAGACGGACATCGCGCGCGAGTTCGATGAGTCGTCGGGCCTTCTCGTCGGCTCCCTGCACCCCGTCGGTGCGGGCCAGGGTCAAATGGGCCTGCAAGGGCCGGTCGTCACGCGGCCAGCCGAGGCGCTGCAGCTCATCGTTGAGCCGCCCCGCCAGCTCGACCAGTGAAGCCTCTCCCTCCCCGATGCCGATCCACAGGACGCGCGGCTTCTGGGGAGTGGGAAAGGCGCCTCCCCCGTTGAGTTCGACTCGGAACGTGGCCACTCCCCGCGCAGCGCCAGCGACGGCTTCCGAGAGTTCCGCGACACGGGTGTCCGGCGTCGCTCCAAGGAATCGCAGCGTCAGGTGGAGGCCCTGGATGCCGACCCAGCGCGGCTGACCTGGGGCGCGAACATCGATCGGAGCGCCGGCCAGTTCCTCCATCAGGCGCGCCACACCCGCCCGAACGTCATCTGCCACCGGCACGGCCACGAAGAGCCGGCTCGTGCCGGGAGGGTCGTCCTGGGGCCGCACAAACGGTCGGCGCGCGCCGCCACCGGCGTACCGGTTCTGTCTCATCGGGCGCCCCCGTCACTCGTTGTAGAGGCGCTCCTCGATGAGCTTCTCCTGGACCGTGCGCCCGTTCGGGTCGAAGCACGAGTATTCGAAGTGCTTCTCGTACTCGAGGTCTACGTTGTCCTGGCCGCCGCGGTTCTTTTCGACCGTCACGATGACCCAGTCGCGGAAGCGCTGGGCCTGGTAAGGGTTGAACTCGATGTTGACCTTGGCGACGATGTGGTACTTCTCGTTGATGATCAGGATGATGTCGGCTTCGTAGTTGATCGCCGACGAGCCCCGCAGGTGATGGTTCCGCAGCCGCTGGGCCTTGAGGCCTTCCTTGTCGGCGGCCACGATCGAGATCACCGGCACTTGCTCGGACAGGGCGATGTCTTTGAGGCCGTTGACGATGTACGTGACCTTCTCCGACTCGGTGTTCGGCTCCGGGTACATCGGCACTTTCTGCATGTAGTCGACGACTACGAGGAGCCGTCGATCCCCCGACAGGACGCGATGCTGCTGGACCAGCTTGCGGATGTTGTCGATCGTGCTGGCGGTCTGCGATCCGCGCAGCAGAAACAAGTTCTGCCCGTACCGAGCAATTCGATCCAGGCTCGGCCGCAGCTTCTGGTTTGCAGTCAGACCTGCGCCACCTTGCCCCTCGCCCAGCCATGAGGACATGATTTCCTTGCGGACTTCCTGGATCTTGATCGCCCCGGTCTTTTGCGGCAGATGAGCCAGGGCCGACTCGAGCGCCACGAGCCGGTTGAGGAGGTACTGCTCCTCGTGTTCGAAGCAGATGTACAGCACGTTGGCCTGGCCGCTCGAGGCCACGTTGCGTGCCATCTGCAGGGCCATCGTCGTCTTGCCGGTGCCCTGGGCTCCTCCGATGAGCATCAGTTCACCCGGCCGCAGGCCGCCGCCGATCGTCTTGTCGAGCAATCCGAAGCCGAGCGGGACCGGCTGGTACTCACCGAATCGGCCGCTCGTGAGGTTGTCGTTCAAGTCAACCAGCACATCGAGGGCCGAGCGCGGAACCATGCTGCCGTTGTCGGTGTCCAGTCGCCAGCTGCGTTGCGGCGAGGCAGTCTCGGCGCCTGTCTGCTTGTCGGTCGTCGTCACAGGTGCCTCCAGCCGGATCTCGTAGGAGAGGAGCGAGTCGCATCGTAGCAGCGACTCCCGACCAGTAAACTCATCCAGAGCGCACCCGTCCACTCCCCCATTTGGCGTAATGCGCCCTTGTACCGTCGCGGGCCTAGGTCAATACGCTTGCTCAGATGGTCTCCAGTCCGGCGATCTCGTCCCAGTATCGCGCGATGGCCTCGATTCCGGTCTCGAAATTGCTCATCCACATCCATTCGTTCGGTGCGTGAAACTGCCCGTCGGGCGGAGTGAAGCCGAATAGAACGGTCGAGAGACCCAGGATCGACTCGAAGCTGGCACATACCGGCACCGAGCCGCCCTCCCTGATATAGAGCGGCGGCGCCCCGAATGTCGCTTCGATGGCACGAGCGGCGGCCTGGGTGGCGGGGTTGTCGATCGGTGTCAGGCTGGGCTTGCCGTCGCCCAAACGCTGGATCGAGTGGCGCACGGACTTAGGCGCCACCTCCTCGATGTACCGAACAATCAGACCGAACACCTTCTCCGGGTCCTGATTGGCCACAAGCCGGAAGCTGAGCTTGGCGTGGGCATGGGCCGGAATGATCGTCTTGGGCCCGTCCCCTTCAAATCCGCCCCAGATGCCGCACACATCGAACGTCGGTCTGGCTCCCAGGCGCTCAAGTGTCGTGAACCCCGGCTCGCCGGTCAGCGCTGGCACTCCGATCGACTCGATGTACTCCTTCTCATCGAAGGGAAGGCTGGCGAAGGCTTGGTGGTCGAGCGGGGTCATGTCGACGACGTCGTCATAGAAGCCGGGCACAGCAACCCGGCCGTCCGGTCCTTTGAGGGCGGCGACGATCTGGCAAACGGCGTTCGCGGGATTCCCCACTGCCCCACCGTAGCCTCCAGAGTGGAGGTCCACGTTGCTGCCCGTGACGTCGAGCTGGAAATAGACCAGGCCACGCAAGGCGATCGTGATCGCGGGCACATTTCCTTCGAAGAAGCCCGTATCCGAAATGACGGCGAAGTCGGCGCCGAGTCTCTCCCGGTTGTCCGTCAGCCAGTCGTCGAGGTTGACCGAACTCGCCTCCTCTTCGCCCTCGATGACGAACTTGAGGTTGATCGGGAGCGCGCCGCGGGTCCTCATGAGGGCCTCAATGGCTCGGGTATGCATGCTGATGTGGCATTTATCGTCCGAGGCGCCGCGGGCGAGCATCCGACCTTTCTTGACGACCGGATGAAACGGCGGAGACTCCCACAACTCGACCGGGTCCACGGGCTGAACGTCGTAGTGGGCATACACCAGGACCGTGGGCTTGCGGGCCGCATGCAGCCAATCGGCGTAGACCACCGGGTGGCCGCCCGTCTCGCAGACCTCGACGTGCTCCATGCCGGCCGCCCGCAGGTCGGAGGCCACGAACTCGGCGGCAGCGCGGCAGTCGGCTGCATGCTCCGGTAGGCCCGAGACGCTGGGGATCCGCAGCAGCGCCTTGAACGACTCGAGCCTGGCGTCTCGCGTGTCGTCGAGGAAACGCCGTAGGGCTTCGTCGACGGCAGGGCGGGCCACTGATTCCGACATGGGACTCTCCAGCTTGGGCTTCGATCGATTCTACCGAGAGGAACGCGAAACTGGATACCGGCTCCATGCGCCTGCATAACAGAACCGGGCGGCTGGGCCGCCCGGTTCGGGATGTAGCGATGGTTCCGCCTCAGGACGGGCTTGGTTCTGGACTTGGCGTCGTCGTGGGCGTTGCCGTTGGCGTCGTCGTCGGCGGGGTGGCAGGAGCCGCTGGGCCGCCGACGAACGTGCCCCCTGAAGAGGCCAGAACGATGCCGTGCAGATTCTCCTTGGGCGGCAGGTCGTCGAAGAGCTTCTCGAACTCCTCGGACTCGACCGTCTCCTCGGCGATGAGCTTGTCGGCAAGAACCAGGAGCCTTGCCTTGTTCTCAGTCAGGACTTGAGTGGCCCGGACGTAGCCGTGCTCGATGAGCGCGCGGACTTCATCGTCGATCATCTTGGCGACATCGTCCGAGTAGTTGCGCTGCTCGCCGATCTCTCGACCGAGGAAGATCATCTCGTCGCGCTTGCCGAATGAGAGCGGGCCCATCTTGTCGGACATGCCCCATTCCGTGACCATGCGCCGGGCGAGATCCGTGGCCTTCTCGATGTCGTTGGACGCGCCCGTAGTGGTGTCGCCGAAGATCAGCCGTTCGGCCGCGTTGCCGCCGAGCAAGCCGGCGATCTTATCCTCAAACTCGGTCTTGGACTGCAGATAGCGGTCTTCCATGGGCAAGGCCATGGTGTAGCCGAGGGCCATGCCGCGGCTGATGATCGTGATCTTGTTGACGGGATCGCACTTGGGCAGGATGCGCTGGACGACCGCGTGGCCACCCTCGTGGATGGCGATGATCCGCTTCTCCGCGTCGGAGATCAGCCGGCTCTTGCGCTCCGGACCGGCGATGATGCGCTCCAGGGCCTCGGTGAACTCGGTCATGCCGATGACCTTGCGGTTGCGGCGCGCCGCCAAAATGGCGGCCTCGTTGACGAGGTTGGCGATGTCGGCACCGGACATGCCGGCCGACTGCCGGGCAAGGTTCTCCTGATCGATGGTCTTGTCGAGCGGCTTGCCCTTGGTGTGAACCTTAAGGATGGCGATACGGCCGCGCAGGTCCGGCCGATCAAGGATGACCTGACGGTCGAAACGTCCGGGCCGCAGGAGCGCCGGGTCGAGGACATCCGGCCGGTTCGTGGCCGCAACGACGATGACGTTCGTGTTCGTGTCGAAGCCGTCCATCTCGACCAGGATCTGGTTGAGGGTCTGCTCGCGCTCGTCATGGGACCCGCCGAGGCCGGCGCCGCGCTGGCGACCGACCGCGTCGATCTCGTCCACGAAGACGATGCACGGGGAATTGCGCTTGGCCTGGTCGAAGAGATCGCGGACGCGGCTGGCGCCGACGCCGACGAACATCTCAACGAACTCCGAGCCGGAAATCGAGAAGAAGGGCACGCCCGCCTCGCCGGCCACCGCTCGGGCGAGCAGCGTCTTGCCGGTTCCCGGGGGTCCAACGAGAAGCACGCCGCGAGGAATTCGCGCGCCGAGGCTGTTGAACTTCTCCGGGTACTTGAGGAACTCGACGACCTCTTGGAGGTCCGTTTTGGCCTCATCGACGCCTGCCACGTCGGCGAAGGTGACGACCGTCTTGTTGCCGAGGAACATGCGGGCACGGCTCTTGCCGAAGCTCATGGCCTGGTTGTTGGTGCCCTGGGCCTGACGCATGAAGAAGAAGATCAGCAGCACGACCAGACCGACTGGGACGAGCGTGCTCAACAGCAGCATGATCCAGCCGGTATCGGCCGGCTTCTGGACCGTGTAGTCGATATGGGAGCCCGCCGGCTCCCAGGACTCGATGACGGCGGCCTCGCCCTGCTGCGGCGAATCCGACTCGACGGTATAGGAGGTCCCGTTGACTTCCGTGACAGTCAGGGTCGTGTCCTGCCGGGTGACGGTCTTCACGTTGCCGGCTTTGACGTCCTTCTCGTAGTCCGTGTAGCTCTTCGAGTTGGGCTGCGATGGCTGGATCAGCGCGTACAGAAGCGCAGCGGTGGCGGCAACGAGAACGAGCATCACAATCCCGTTGCGCATGAAACGCGTGTTCAAGGTTTAGCGGAGCCTCCGGGTCTGGCAATCGGGACGAGGCCGATCGGCCGCCGCAGTATACGCCCGGGGGCCTGTCGGTCCGATTGGGGCAAACCATCGAACGGGACCTATCGCTCCCGGGTCGCAAGCCGCGAGACGGCTTCACATTCATAGACTGCCGTCATCGGCATTCTGTTCGGCGCAGAGACTCGATCCCGCAAGTGTCCCGCGGCGCGGTCCACAGGCCAGTTGGCGACGACCGAGCGCCGTTCACGCGGCGACCGAAGCCGTGCCCGGGCGACCGGGGAGCCATGTGGACAGTCCGTCCCGTCCTGTGGCACACTCCGTCGTCGTGGCTGGGTAGCTCAGTGGCAGAGCAAGCGGCTCATAATCGCTAGGTCGTTGGTTCAAATCCAACCCCAGCTACCACCAAACCCCGAGCGTCTAACTTGGGACGACCATGCCCTATCCGCGGTCCAGAATCTCCAGGGCGGGCGCGAACGCCTCGAGCGACTCGACCGTAATCGGGTCGACGACGAGCTGGACCTCCGCCACACCCGCCCGCGCGTAGGCACGAAGCTCCTCGGCGATGACCTCGGGCGGGCCCTGCAATGGGTTCGGCGTGGCGTCGACGTAGCCATCGCCCTGCCGGCGGCCCTTTCCGCCCGCCATCCGCACAAGGACGACAACCGTGGCATCGACCGTTGCCGGGTCGCGACCCACTTTCATGCAGGCTGCGGCGACCTTGTCTCTGAGCGACGCCACTCCGGCCGGGCTGTTGTGCGTATCGGAGTGCCAGACGTTCCAGGCTTTGACGTACGGCAGCGTGATGTCGAGCATCCGCTCCCCGACCGACCCGATCATGATCGGTGGCCCGCCCGGGCGAGACCGTGGCACGAGCTGACAATCGCGGGCGCTGAAGTACTCGCCCTGGAAATCGATTTCGCCTTCCTGGAGGAGCGTTCGAATGATCGTGAAGCTCTCCTTGAAGCGGGATATACGGCGGTCGTACGGGACTCCGTAGCCACGGAACTCCACCTCGTTCCAGCCGGCGCCGACCCCAAGAATCAACCGCCCGCCAGAGATCTCGTCGACCGTGGCCGCCTTCTTGGCGAGAACAGCCGGGTTGTAGAAGCCGACCGGCGTCACCAGCGGACCGAGCGTGACCCGGGACGTGATTGCCGCCGCGGCCGCGAGCACCGACCAGGCATCCCATGGCGCCTCGGCCGATCCGTCGAGCATCCGATACAGGAAGTGGTCGCCGGTCCAGATCGAGTCGAAGCCCAGCTCCTCGATCCGGCGGATCATCACCGCGAGATCGGGCCACCGAACCGGCCACTCGATCTCTGGCAGTTGTATGCCGACTTTGAGCGGACGGCGGTCGGCAGCCGCTGGTGGGTTCATTGCCCGATGGTAGCGCGGGGCGCTACTGACCCGTTCCGAACAGCACCCGCAACCACGAATCGAGCGGGCTGGAGTTCAGCACAGGGGCGTCCGGCTTGATGCCCACGGATCCTGGAGCGGCCGCCGGCAGCGGCGGTGCGTTCGGGTCAACGGTGAACGGGATCTCGGCCGGCGTCCCTATGAGATACCCGCGAGCCACCTGCGACACATATCCAGGCTGTTGAATTAGCTGGATTTCCCTCTCCAGCGAAGCGACGTCGCTCTCCATTGCCGCGTTCCGTGCCTTCATCTGGTCGGCCTGGCTGGCGGCCGATGCGGCCTCCCCGACCTGACGGGCGAAGACACCCACCAGCCACAGGGCGAACAGGCCGGCCACGAGCAACGCCAGACGTCGCCTAGTGAGCGAGATCGTTGGTCCCGGCAGGGAAGGCGACGCCGCCGACAAATCGTCCAGAGCGAGCTCCAGGTGGCGTCCGTGCATGCCAGAATCGTAGCTGTGGGCAGCTGACGTGTCAACACGTGTTCACGCTTGCGCACGCTGCTACACTGGCCGCAGATTTCGCACGTACGTTCGCTTTGAGGTAGGCCGATGCGGTACTACGAGCCAGCCCCCGTTCAGATGGTAATGGATCGACTGCTGGCCGAGCCGTCCCTGTCGAGTGGCGTGGTTCACCACGCCTACGTGCCTGCCCGGCCGGCCGACCTTGTGGCGATGCCCGATTGGTTGGACCCCGGGCTCCGCGAAGGCCTCGCGAGCCGCGGCATTACGTCCCTGTACCGCCATCAGGCCGAGGCTGTGGAAGCGGTCTGCGCCGGCGAGGACGTGGTCGTCGTCACCCCCACCGCCTCGGGCAAGTCGCTGTGCTACCTCGTACCCACGCTCCAAGCCCTTGCCGCAGATCCAACGGCCCGAGCGCTGTACCTCTTCCCCACAAAGGCATTGGGCCAGGACCAGGTCGCTGAATTGGGCGAGCTGAGCCGCGCGGCCGGCCTGCACATCAACGCCTCCACATACGACGGCGACACGCCTAATCCGATCCGCTCGTCGGTCCGATCCGCGGGCCAGGTGGTGGTCACGAACCCGGACATGCTCCACGCCGCGATCCTCCCTCACCACACCAAGTGGTTCCAGCTTTTCGAGCAGCTACGGATCATCGTCATCGACGAGCTGCACACGTACCGGGGCCTGTTCGGCAGCCACGTCGCCAACGTGCTGCGGCGGCTACTGCGCATCTGCGCCCACTACGGCTCGCACCCGGTGATCGTGTGCTGCTCGGCCACGATCGGGAATCCTGGTGAACTGGCGGCGCTCCTGACTGGGCGCGCGGCGCGGGTCGTGGATAGGAACGGCGCCCCGGCAGGCGACCGCCACATCCTGATGGTTCAGCCGCCGCTTCTGGATCCCGCGACCGGCGCACGCGGTTCTGCGCAGACGCTCGCCACTCGCTGGGCCTTGCCGTTCCTGCGAGCCGACCGCCAGACGCTCGTCTTCGGCCGCTCGCGTGTCGGCGTGGAGCTGATGCTGTCCAATCTGCGGGAGGCGCTGCGCCTCGGCGACGGGCCCAGGACACGCGTGCGGGGCTATCGCGGCGGCTACCTGCCCACGGAGCGCCGGGCGGTGGAACGCGGGCTTCGCGACGGCGAGTTGCTCGGAGTCGTATGTACCAACGCTCTGGAGCTGGGCGTGGATGTCGGCCAGCTCGACGTCTCCATCCTGGCCGGCTATCCGGGCTCGATCGCCGCCACCTGGCAGCAGATGGGCCGGGCCGGCCGGCGAGGCGGCACGAGCGTATCCGTGCTCATCGCCGGGGGCGGGCCGGTCGACCGTTACGTGGTCGAGCATCCGGGCTTCCTGCTCGACTCGCCGCCGGAAGAAGCCCGCCTGGATCCCGACAACCTGCACGTCCTGCTCGGGCATCTGAAGGCGGCCTGCTTCGAGCTGCCGTTCGAGCCGGGCGAGCGTTTCGGGCCGAGCGAAGCAGCGCCCCTGCTGGCGTTCCTGGCCGAAGAGGGCCTCACTCGCCACGCCGCCGACGATCGCTGGTATTGGTCCAGCGACAACTTCCCCGCTTCGTCGGTCTCTCTTCGCGCCGCCGCTGAGGAGAACGTCGTGATCATCGACACGACACCGGACCGGCCGCGAGTCATCGGTGAGATCGACATCTTCGCGGCCCAGACGCTCGTCCACGAAGACGCCATCTACATGCACGAGTCGGCCCAGTTTCACGTCGACAAGCTCGACTGGGACGAGCGCAAGGCCTACGTCCGCCGGGTCGACATCGACCACTACACGTACGCCGATAGGGCGGTGACGCTCAAGCCGCTCGAAACCTTCGCGACCTCGCCAGCCGCCGGCGGCGACCGCGCTCACGGCGAGGTCATGGTCTCGAGCCTCGTCAGCATGTTCAAGAAGCTCAAGTTCGGAACGGACGAGAACCTGGGCTGGGGACCGGTCCACCTGCCGGAGATCGAGCTCCAGACTACTGCCTACTGGCTGATGCTCGGTACGGCGGCCGACGGCTGGTCGCATGCGGACCTGGACGTTGCTCTGCTGGGCGTAGGGCGGGCGATCCAGGCCGTCGCCGCCGTGCTGCTCATGGTTGACCCGCGAGATCTGGGTCTGGTCAGCCAGGTCCGCTCGCCCCACAACGGGTCCCCGACGATCTATCTGTACGAGGCCGTTCCCGGCGGCGTTGGTATGGCGGAGCGGCTCTTCCAACGTCACGATGAGCTGGTTGCCGGGGCGGCCGACCTGATCGCCGGTTGCGGCTGCGAGAGCGGTTGCCCGGCCTGCACCGGGCCGAGGCTGGAACGGGACATCGACGCCAAGCACCTGGCGCTGTGCCTGCTGCGGGTGCTCGTGGCGGAGAAGGACCGAGCCGTCGTCACCGGAGTGGCCGGAGGGGCTACGTCCGGCGTTGTCCCGGGAGCAGCTGCATGACCGTCGATACGAGCAGGCTCCAGCGCCGCCTCGACGGTCTCCGTCGAGAGCGGACGAACGTCGAGCGAACCGGCGGTCACAGCGAGGCCGACCCGGACATTCGCAGGGCAATCGAGGCCATCGTTGCTGCTGGCGAACCGTTCGGGAGGCCGCAACCGGTCTGGCAGGGCATCGAGCCCGTGGATCCGGCAACGCTGGCTCGTCGCCTCGCCGACGGTCTGGACGCGGATGCGATCGAGACCCCCCACGGCTGGTACGTCCGGCGCGAGCTCCGGCCGGTCTACCTGCCCATCGATCGCGGCCGGCTCGCCTCGCTTCCTGGGATGCCCGCATCGGCTACTCCCCTCCTCTGCCTGGACACGGAGACGACCGGACTCGGGTCTGCCGCCGGAACGGTGGCATTCCTGATCGGCATCGGCTGGTGGCAGGGCGATCGGATGCGCGTGGTTCAGTTCCTGCTCCCTGACCTCTCCGAGGAGGCGGCGCTGCTTGATGCCCTGGCCGCCGAGATCCCACTCGGCGCCTGCCTGGTCACGTACAACGGCCGAACGTTCGACTGGCCGCTCCTGGAGACCCGCTATCGCATGGGTCGCCGTGTGCCGCCACCGCTCGACGGCCACCTCGATCTGCTGTTGCTCGTCCGCCGGCTGTTCCGGCACCGTTTGCCGGATGCGCGCCTCCAGACCGTGGAACGGCATCTACTCCGCCGCCATAGGGCCCCTGACATCCCGTCCTGGGAGATACCCGCCGTCTACCACTCCTTCCTCCGTGGCGGTCCGGCCGGGCCGGTTCGGGTCGTTGCCCGCCACAACGCCGAGGACGTCGTCACGCTAGGGCGAATCCTGGCGCACCTCGATCGAGGCTACGGCGAGGGCGAGGTTCGCCGCTGGGCGCCGCCGGGAGATCTGATGCGGCTGGCCCGTCTGTTCCGTCACGAAGGTCGTATTGACGAAGCGGTCGCTTGTCTCGAGATCGCCTGCGGACCCGTCGACGGCGGCGATCCGGACGTCGCCCTGGCGACGGTTGAGCTGGCGCGGCTCCTCAGGCGATGCGGCCGCCTTGCCGATGCCGGAGTTGCGTGGAGCCGACTCGTGTCCGCTCCCGGGCCGCTGGCCGGCCTTGCCTGGATAGAACTTGCCAAGGAACGGGAACACCGCGAACGGGACCTGGCCGGAGCCTGGGCCGCCACCGACCAGGCACTCCTGGCTCTCTACCGCAGCCGGGGCCACGGAAACGCCATGGAACGCCGCGCTTTGGAAGCGGACCTGGCCAGGCGGCGGGCGCGGCTGGCTCGGCGTCTGGCGAGGCAGCCGGCCTAACCCGCACCCAGCCGACCGATAACCTGGGCGAGGCTCGCGACGCCGGCCAGGCCGACGCCTTCAACGGCACAGGATGCGGTCGCGGCCGCAAAACGAAGCCCCGCGGCCGTGGCCACGTCGCCTGTCATGAGCCAGGCCGTCAAGAGCGCGGCCAGGAAGACATCCCCGGCGCCGGTTGGGTCGACCGCGTTTCGGGTCGGGACGGCCCGGTACCGCCTAAGTAGCCCGTCATGCATAACGATGCCCCCGCCCTCGCCTGCAGTGAGCACCATCGCCGCCCGTGGTGCCAGGCGCCGCAGATGCTCGATCGAGTCGTCCCTGCCAACGTCGTCGAGGCTCACCACCACGAGGCCGGCCGCATCCAAGAGCGGAGACGGACCGGGCTCCACCTTCTTGACCCACCCGTCGTCGTCGAGCCGCCGCAGCAACCCCTGCCACCCGACACCGACTCGGGCGCCGCCGAGGGTCGCAGTCGAGGTTGCCCGTTCCCAATCCGGCCCGAGCTCGCCGGCTACGGGCACCACCAACCAGCCGGCGGCGGCTCGCCACTCGACCGGAAGAGCCGCCGCCGGCACCGAGTCGCTCCTCGACAGCCACCGCTGCCGTCTATGCCCTGCCGCCTCGAGGTTCTCGAACACCGGTCCGTGGTCCAGCTCCACAAGCCGCAGCGAGACGCCGGCGGCTTCGAGCTCGGCAAGCTCGTGAGCCCCAGCCGCGGCCGCATCCACCCCCAGCAGGCAGCCCACTCGCATGCCGAGTCTGGCCGCGGTGAGGGAGCAATACGTCGCAGCGCCACCCAACCGCCAGCCTCGCGGATCGTCGGCCGCGACGTCGCGTGAAGCAGCGCCGGCAACCACGATCTGGATTCCGGCGCCAATTCCGGTCCGCGGGCCCGCCCCATCCGGACCGGGGCCGGCGGATGGTAGGGCGTATACTCGGCGCTCTTTCAGCCTTTTCTCCTGGAGTGGAATCTTGTACTTCTACGAACTTCGCGAAGGTGACGACGACATCTTCGCCGACGTGCTGCTGGTCCGCGAGGAGGAAATGGACTCCGACTCCTTCTTCGAACTCGTCCAGGAGATCCGCCGCCGCGTCCAGGACACGTTTACCCAGGACACGCTCATCGAGGCCATCGCCGACGAACTGGAGCACGACCACGAGTTCATCGCGATCTCGGACGAGCGTCTGACCGCTTCCGTAAACGTCTCGAAGCAGGAAGACGACAACTACCTGGCCGCTCTCGACGACGAGGGCGACGACGGGCCCGACTACCGCGGCATCTTCGTCGATCTGCCTCGCGACACACTGCCCAACTGAGTCGGCGGGGCGGCCCGCCTCGCGACTCCCGCGGCTACCGGCTGAAGAGGATCTCGATAACGTCGCCGTCCTTGACTGCGTACGTCTTGCCCTCGGACCGAAGCTTGCCATGCTTGCGCGCCTCGGCAATCGTCTTGAGGGTCACGAGGTCCTGGTAGGGCACCACCTCCGCGCGGATGAATCCACGGGCCAGGTCCGTGTGGATAGCAGCGGCCGCGTCGACCGACGACGAGCCGTCGGGGATCGGCCAGGCTCGAACCTCGTCCGGCCCGGCGGTCAGGAATGAGATGAGCCCCAGCAATCGGTAGCTGAGCCGGATGACTCGGTCCAGGCTCGATTCCGCGAGACCCAGCTCGTCCATGAAGACGGCCGCCTCGTCCGGCTCGAGCTCGCCCAGCTCCATCTCGATCTTGGCCGAGAGCGCATCGACCAGCGTCTTCGGATGCACGTAGCGGCCCGCGATCCCGGCGACGATCTCGGCGTGGCGCGGCAGGTCCGCCTCCCCGATGTTCAGCAACACGAGAACCGGCTTTTGCGTCAGGAAGCGGAAGCCGCGGATCGACTTCTCCTCCTCCGGCAAGAGATCCTGGCCACGCAACGGCTTGCCCTCGGTCAGTGGTCCGTGCATCCGCTGCAGCAATTCCAGCTCGCGATCGTTGGCATCGCGCTCGACTGCGGTGCCGTGGTGGCCGGCCGCCTTGAGCCGATCGATCCGCTTCTCCATCACCGACAGATCGGCCAGCATGAACTCCAGGTCGAGCCGCTCCAGGTCGCGCCAGGCGTCGACCGGACCGTCGGGATGCGCCACCGCGGCGTCCTCAAAGGCCCGGACGACGTGCAGAAGCGCGTCGGCCTCGCGCAGTCGAGCCAGCTGGTCGGCGGGCAGTTCCTCGGTCCCGACGTGGCCTTCGGTCGAAGCCGGCGGCGCCGGGAGATCGAAGTATGTGACGTCGGCGTGAACGATCTTCTTGGGCTTGAAGATCTCGGCCAGCGTGTCGAGCCGGTCGTCGGGAACCTTGACTGTCCCGACGTGCAGCTCCATGCCGCCGTAGCCGCCGGTCTGGGCGTGGCCGCGAGTGAGGGTGTTGAAGACCGTCGTCTTCCCCGAGCCGGCAAGCCCGACGATGGCGATCTGCATGGGCTGGTGATCTCCTCCGGGTCGATGCGTTCGGGGAACATGCTAGACGGTGTGGACAGCGCAAGCGATCCTCGGGAAGCGGCCGGCACGGCCCGACCGCGCGACGTCAGCGCCAGATCGAATCGATCGACCAAACCTCGATCGATTCGAGACGAAGGTCGGCCGAGTCGCCGAAGACCTCGAAGGTCAGTCGTTTGTCCCGCGGGAAGATCAGGTCGGTCATGACGATCTCGCCGTCATTCGCGAACACCTCCACCGATGAGGCGTCGCAAAGGACCTCCAATCTGAGACGCCCATCGACCGGCTCGATCGGAGCGCGATGAATGCCAGGGAACGCCGGCGCAAACCAGCTGACGCCCGATCGGCTGCGGTCCAGGGCGAGTTCTCCGGCCGGCAGATCGCAGGTGATCGTGGTTTCTTCGGAATCACCGTGGCGAATTCGGACACCGAATTGCTTCGCGTCGCCCGGAATGAAGTCCACGGCAATTCCCGCCAAGCCGTCGGCCTTCATCAGCGTGGCCAGTCGCTCCGTCGCGGCCTCAGTGGTGAGGTCTTGCCATCGGCGGCTGTCGGTGCGGAGGGAGCGGATTTCCGGCACGGGTTGCTGGAACAGGCGCGGTCCATCCCTAGTGGAGCGCAGTGTCAGTTCGCGCGGCACGGTCATTGCGCCGCGCCAGGGTGAGGTGGGCACTTCCCGGGCATAGTCCCAGTTGCTCATCCAACCAACACAGAGCCGGCGACCGTCGGAGTCCAGGATGCCGGACCAGGACGCGGCGGCGTAGAAGTCGCGCCCGTAGTCGAGCCAGAGAGGGACGCGGCCGGAACGATCCTCCGCGAACCGAACGCCATCGAAGTCGCCGACGAAATACTGGCAGCCCGACCCGCCTGACGGCGCCCCGCTGCCAACGCTCACGACGAGAACCCATCGC
>Ga0182011_10001386_pt1 | contig 21177 bp, 12 predicted proteins | sample 711E1DmetaG_FD_120481 | JGI IMG/M metagenome (GOLD analysis project Ga0182011, IMG submission 120481) | Permafrost microbial communities from Stordalen Mire, Sweden - 711E1D metaG | ecosystem: Environmental > Terrestrial > Soil > Wetlands > Permafrost | place: Sweden: Stordalen | collected... | reverse complement strand
GTAATTGCGCACGGCCTGGATCCCCGGATACATCGGACACACGATGTCAGATGCCTCGGTGCTGCGGTCGCCTTCGTACTGCACGGGACGCGACGGATCGCGGTGCTTGATCCACTGGTAATCGCGGACGAAATTCTCCCCAAACCCCGCCTCGTTTCCGAGCGACCAGACCACGATGCAGGCATGGTTCTTGTCGCGCTCGACCAAACGGACCGTGCGATCGAGGTGGGCCGCGCCCCAGGACGGTTGCTTGGCCAACGAGCGCTCCCCGAACCCCATCCCGTGCGACTCGATGTTGGCTTCGTCGATCACATAGAGCCCATACTCGTCACAGAGGTCATACCAGGCCGGCACATTGGGATAATGGCAGGTGCGCACCGCGTTGATGTTGTTTTGCTTCATCAGGCGAAGGTCCTGCAGCATCCGCTCGCGGGTCATGACTTGGCCAAGATCCGGGTCCCACTCGTGCCGGTTGACGCCCCGGATGAGCACGGGTTTGCCGTTGATCAGAAACTGCCCGTTCTTCGTCTCGGTTGAACGGAAACCAACGCGCCAGGGAATGACCTCCAGCACCCGACCGCCGGCATCTTTCGCCGTCAGCAACAGGGTGTAGAGCTGCGGCGTCTCCGCAGACCACTTGCGCGGATTCGCCACCGGCTGCGTCAGCTCGAATTCCTCCCCGCCGTTGCGCGGGTCCAACGCCACCGGCCGGCGCCGGGCCAACGACGCGCGAAAGACCTCCCGCCCCGCCGGGTCCACCAAGGCGGCCTCGAGCACGATCGCCGGCATCGGTCCGGAGAAGCGGCTCACCGCGGCGGTGAGGTTGAACTCGGCGTCGCGATAAGCCGCGTCGAGGTTGGTCTTCACCTCAAAATCCCGGATGAACGTCGGTGGAGCCGACCACAGGGTGACATCGCGGAAAATGCCGCTCAGCCGCCAGAAGTCCTGATCCTCGAGGTACGATCCGTCGTTCCACCGGAAAACCTCGGCCGCGAGAAGATTCTCGCCTGGTTTCAGATAAGACGTGAGGCGAAAGGTCGCCGGGGTGCGGCTGTCCTTGCTGAACCCGAGCTTTTCGCCGTTCAGCCAGAGGAAAAAGAACGAGTTGACGCCGTCAAACGTCAGAAAGATCTCCCGGCCCAGCCATTGCGGCGGCACCACGAAGGTCCGGCGGTAGGCGGCCACCGGATTGTAGGAGTCCGGAATCACCGGCGGATTCGCGATTTTCCACGGATAGTTGATGTTCGTGTAGATCGGGATGCCGAATCCCTGGACCTCGACGTTGGACGGCACGGGAACCGTCTTCCAGGCCGAATCGTCGTACGCTGGTTTCCAGAAACCCGGGAGCCGGTCCGCGGGCTTGGACACGCAGGCAATCTTCCAGTCGCCGTTGAGCGAAACAACGAAGGGCGACTGGTCGCGGCTCAGCGCCCGCGCCGACGCCTCGTCCGGGAAAAGCGCCATGGTGGCAAAAGGCGGTTCCGTGCCCTCATGGACGCGGGTTTCGTCCTGCCACTCGGGACGCGGCGCATCGGCCAAGAGGAATGACGGGGCCATACCGCTGGATCCTGTCACCAAGATCCAGCTGAGCAAGCGGACGGAGAAATATCGTCCAGGGTCGAAAACGGGACGGTTCATCGGGGAGTGCATGGGAGAAAACGGCGCGCCTTTGTGGACAGTGCCTCCAGCCGGGCCGCGGGCTGCTTTTCAGACAAACCCTCAGCCGGGGCAAAACTCAGTGAGCCGGGGCCGCCGCGCGCAACGCCTGCACCAGGGCCGCCGGCACGCTGACCACCGAACCCTGGCGCATCCGGTCCGCCCGCCCGGGTGTGTCTTCACCCGGAAACGTCATTTTTGCCGTCACATCGCTCCAGGCTGTCAGGTCGCGGGAACTTATCGCCCCGTAGTGGTTATCCACATACGCATCAAAGTAGACGATATATTCGGCGCCGATCTTGATCGCCGACGGATGCCCAACCCACAGCCGCTTCGGGGTAAAAGGGTCGGCCAGTTCGCCGTAAGGTCCGTCCAGGTTGTCGCTGGATGCGAGGCGCAGATTCTTTTTCGCCGGCTTCGAAGTGTCATCCTTCACGATGAGATAGTACCACCTGGCCGACGGCAGGACGATGGCATCGCTCACCGGGAATTCCGGGTCGAAAAACAGCCGGGTTGGAGTGACATAGCTGAAATCCTTCGTGGTCGCGCAGTAGATGCGGTTGTTGTAATCCTTCCCTGCCGCCCGTTCGGTCTCGGTGAACTTGCCCTTGATCGCGGACGCCCAGAGAATCAGAAACTGATGCCATTTCTCATTGTAGACCAGCGAAGGCGCCCAGGCGTTTCTCACCGCCGGCTCCGAGGCCATCACCGAGACCTCCTGCTCGGCCGACCAATGAATGAAATCGCGGGTGGAGGCATGGCCAATGATGCCCTCATTCATCCCCGACGCCCACACGAGATGATAAACGCCGTCGGCTCCGCGCCCGACGAACGAGTCGCGCATGAGCTTCTCTTTGCCGACCGTGGGCGCCAGGTAACTCTGGCCACCGTTCAGCGCCTCCCATTTGTAACCATCACTGCTCCAAGCCAGATGCAAACCGTCCTCGCCGTTCTTGGTGGAATAGGTGAACAGGTAGGCGTTCTCCGCAGGGGTAATTGCGTCTTCCGCCAAGCCCAAGTTCCAGCCGCCAAGCAACGCCAGGGTGGCTCCGAATAACAGGGGTTTCAGCATACGCCGGGAACATTAACTACTTTGTCGCCGCGATCAATCGTTCAGTTTTGGCAACACCGCGTTCCACTCCGACGGGGGATGGGCGCTGCCGGGTTGGATCGGACCCCGGCGGGCGCTTACCGCCACCGGCGCAGCCATCCGGATCCATGGGCTTTTGTTTTGAGGAACGGTCGCGCGAGCCCATGCGCGAGACGCCCGTGCCACGTGGCATGGGCGTCCCGCCCATGTCAGAGGAAGCTCGTTCCAAAACAAAAGACCGTGCATCCGGATCATGCCCCGGCCGGCATCGAGTTGGCAAGGCCGCGGTGAACCGCCATTGCTGGAGCGCGTGTCGCCGCAAAAACCGAACACCCCTTTGGACAAGATCACCTCCACCACCGTGCGGGACAGCTTTAACGACCACCCGGTCGTGATGCACTATACCCGGGGCGCCCACCAACTCGGCCTGTGGGCCTCCGAACGGTTGCTGATCGAACAATGGTTTCCGGAACGAAACCTCCCGTTGTTGGAGCTCGGTTGTGGCGCCGGCCGCGTCACCTTCGGTTTGTGGGACCTCGGCTATCATGATCTCACCGCGGTCGATTTCGCCGCAGAGCTCCTTGATCAGGCCCGGCGCCTGGCTGCGCTCCGTGCCCTTGACGCCATTCGCTTCGTGCAGGCCGACGCCACGGAATTGAACCGATGTCATCTATTAAATGACAAACTTGCCGGGATGCCGGAAGGCGGTTCGGGGGACTCTGGAGGCAACGCACCTGGCCCAACGCCGGACACCCGCTTCGCCGGTGCGCTATTCATGTTCAATGGGCTGATGCAGATCCCCGGTCGGGAGCATCGCCGGCAGGCGCTTCGGGAAATCCGCGCCGCGTGCCGGCCGGGCGCCCGTTTTCTTTTCACCACGCACGATCGTGACGACGGTCCGCACGAACGCCTGCGCTGGGCGGCCGAAGCCGGATGCTGGGCCCGCGGCGAACAAGATCCGCGGCTGCTTGAATTCGGTGACCGCTATTTCGATAACGACCACGGCGGCCACACGTTCATGCATCTTCCGCTCCGAGCCGAAGTGTTCGAAGATCTGGCCGTCACCGGCTGGGTCCCGCTTTTTGACGCCATGCGCCGGACCGTGACCCCCGAGTCTGCCACCGTGCGCGAGTTCGCAGATGAGTGTCGGTTCTGGCTGGCCCAAAGGGAGTAGAGGCTGTCCGAAAACTGCCGGGATTTGGAGGGCGGCGCACTGTCGCAGCCAGTTTCCTGAGGGGCGCTGACAGCGCAGCGCCCTCCACCGGAAAGCGCAATGGAGTCTGCGGACAGCTTCTGGCCACCCCATGGTGTTTTGTTTTGAGGAGCGGTCGCGCGATCCCACGGGCGAGACGCCCGTGCCAGACGAGACTCGTTCTAAAACAAAAGACCGTGCTAGCGACACGGCCCGCCACGATTCTCGATTTGCCAAACCAATCTTCCCCGGCCAGACCTACTCGCTTCCCATTTCCCGGTCCGCGTCTTTTCTCCTCGCTCCTCGCTCCTGATCCTCACTTCTCGCTTCTCGCTACTCGCTACTCACTACTCGCTACTTTCCGCATGACCTCAGCTGAAATCCGCCAGAGCTTCCTCGATTTCTTTGCCCGCCACGGCCACACGATTGTGCCGTCGTCGTCGTTGCTGCCCGACTCTCCCGGTCTGCTTTTCACCAATGCCGGGATGAACCAGTTCGTGCCGATCTTCCTCGGCGACCGCCAGCCCGACGTCTCGAAGTGGGCCGGCGCGCGTCCCGCCAAGGACACCCGCGCGGCAGACACGCAGAAATGCATCCGCGCCGGCGGCAAGCACAACGACCTCGAGGACGTCGGCTTCGACACCTACCACCACACGATGTTCGAGATGCTCGGCAACTGGTCCTTCGGCGACTACTTCAAAAAGGAGTCGCTCACCTGGGGCTGGGAGTTGATCACCAAGGTCTGGGGCATTCCGCCGAAACGCTTGTTCGCCACCGTCTACCAGCCCGACAAAACCAAGGGCGACCCCTCCGATTTTGACCAGGAAGCCTACGATATCTGGGCGGGAATCTTCCGCGCCGCCGGCCTCGATCCGGCCGTCCACATCGTCACCGGCGGCAAGAAGGACAATTTTTGGATGATGGGTGACACCGGCCCCTGCGGCCCGTGCTCCGAGATCCATTTCAACCTTTCGCCGGCCGACGACGAGCAGGCCGGTCGCGCGCTCGTCAACGCGGGCGTGCCCCGCTGCATCGAGATCTGGAACCACGTCTTCATCCAGTTCAACGCCAACGCCGACGGCACGTTTTCGCCGCTCGCCGCCAAACACGTCGACACTGGCATGGGGTTCGAGCGCGTCGCCGGGATCCACGCCGTCACCAAAGGCTTCACGGACTTCACGCCCGAGCCGTCGAACTACGCCGCCGATATTTTTGCTCAGCTTTTCGCCTGTGTCGAAAAGCTAAGTGGAAGGCGCTATGAAGGAACGGTTTCCACATTCCGAATGGGACTTTCGGAACAAGAGAATATCGACGTGTCTTTCCGCGTGCTTGCAGATCATGCCCGCTGCGTGTCGTGCGCCATCGCCGATGGCATCCTGCCGGGTAACGAAGGCCGCAATTATGTCGTCCGCCGTATCCTGCGCCGCGGTATCCTCTACGGGAAAAAGCTGGGACTGCAGACAGGCTCTTTTCAGAAGCTAGTGGAACCCGTCGTGCAATCACTGGGATCCGTTTTTCCAGAGCTCGTTGATCGGCAGGATATCATCCGGCGGGTGATTTACGCTGAGGAAGAAAGTTTCGGGCGGACGCTTGATCGCGGACTGGAATTTTTCCATCGTGCCTTCCGGGCGCTAAAACACAACGAGGGTGTCATTCAGGCCAAGCTCAAAGAGGATCCCTCGCTGAGCCTTCCCGCATATCTGGAATTCTTTTCTGGGAAGACGGCCTTCGAGCTCTACGATACCTACGGTTTTCCACTGGATATGACCCAGCTCCTTGCGCAAGAGCGCGGACTTAGGGTCGACACGGAAGAATTCGAGAAAGAAATGGCAAAACAACGCGAGCGCGGACGCGCCGCACAGAAAAAGGAGATCATCGTGGCAGCCACCGAAGGCAAAGAAACAACCGAACAGCAACCGACAAAGTTCCTGGGCTACACGCAGCTCACGGCTGAGGCCAAGATCGTCGACGTCGTCAAGGCGGACAAGGACATCTACCTCGTCTTCGACCAGACGCCGTTCTACGCCGAGATGGGCGGCCAGGCGGGCGACCACGGCGCCGCCGAAATCGCCGGCCAGGTCTTTGCGATCGTTTACACGGTCAAGGACAAGTCCGGTCGCTATCTGCACAAGCTCGCGCCGGCCTGCGCCGTTGATGCGGCCAAGCTCAATCTCATCGGCCAGACGGCCCAACTCGTCGTGTCGCCGATGGCCCGGCGGGCGATCTCGCGCCACCACACCGCCGCCCATCTCATTCACTGGGCCTTGCGCAAGGTGCTCGGCACGCACGTCCATCAAGCCGGCACGTCCAAGACCAAGGAGCGTCTCCGCTTCGATTTCGCGCACTTCGAGCAGGTCAAGCCCGAGCAGCTCCGCCAGATCGAGCGCCTCGTCAACGACAAGGTCCTCGACAACGCCAAGGTCGAGATTTACGAGACCGAATTCGACAAGAAACCCGCCGACACCCTCGCCTTCTTCGGCGAGAAATACGGCAAGATCGTGCGCGTGGTCGACATCGGCGGCTACAGCCGTGAACTGTGCGGCGGAACCCACGTTTCCACCACCGGTGAAATCGGACTTGTCAAAATTGTCGCCGAAATGGCGATCGCGACCGGCACCCGCCGCATCGAGGCGGTGGCCGGCCAGGCCGCGCTGGATCTGGTGGACGAACACGAAACCACCCTGCACGCCGCGGCCGCCCGCCTGCACACCAACCCGAGCGAAGTCGACAAGCGACTGGAGGCCCTGCTGGCCCAGAACGCCGACTTGGAGAAGCAGCTCATGGCGGTCCGCCAGAAGGAAGCGGCCGGGCTCGCCGACACCCTGGCCCTGAAGGCGGTGGTCAAGGACGGCCTCAAATTCGTTTCGGCGGTTGTCACCGCGGAATCTCCCGAGGCCTTGCGTGGTCTCGGCTCGCAAGTGCTGGCCAAGCTTGGTGATGGCGTGGTCCAACTCGGCGCCGCCTTCGGAGAGAAAGCCACGGTCGTCGCGTTCTGTTCGCCCGCGGCCATCAAGGCCGGTTTCCAGGCGGGCAAGCTCGTCTCCGAGCTCTCGGCCAAACTGGGCGGCAAAGGCGGCGGCAAACCCGATTTCGCCATGGGCGGCGGCAAGGAACCTAGCAAGCTTGCGGAAGTGCTGAAGCTGCCGACCTGAGCCAGGATATTGCAGTCAGTTGTAGGGCGGGGTCGCCTGACCCCACCTTGTACGTGGCAGTGGCGGGGTACGGCGACCCCGCCCTACAACGAACCGGATTGTTTTCGCGCCCGTGCCACTCCTGCGTGCCGCGCCATTCCTAGCTCGACGAATCGGCCCGGACCGCCAGCATCGCCGCATCTTCGTAGGGACAAAGGCCGGTTCGGCGGCCTGCGTTCTCCAGAATCTGCGCCCACACGCCGCGTTTCTCTGTCATGCCCCACCCCACTGATCCGCCGTCTGAAACGCAACCTGCCGCAGTCGCCCCCGACGACAAGGTCCCCTTTGCCGCCAAGGCCGCGTATGGCTTTGGCGGAGTGAACGACATCTTCGGGCACTGGCTCTATCCCAATCTTTCCGGGCCGGTGTTCACGATGTATCTCGGCCTTGCGCCGAACCTCGTCGGCACCGTGCTGATGATCGCGCGGATGTTCGACGCGTTCACCGATCCCTTGTTCGGCTGGTTGTCGGACAACACCCGTTCCCGCTGGGGCCGCCGCCGTCCGTACATCCTGTTTGGCTCGATCGCGGCCGGGATCGCTCTCCCCTGCCTGTTCATGGCTTCGCGCCATTGGGATGCGTCGGCGCCGTGGCTCCACAACCGGCTGTTTTGGTTCATGCTCGTGTCGCTGTTCCTCTTCTCGCCGATCATCAGCCTATACAATATGCCCTACGGGAGTCTGGGCAGCGAGCTGACGCCCAACTACCACGAACGCACGACCGTAATGGCGTTCAAGGCGGTGATCCAGAAAATCTCCGGCGTTTATATGGGCTTCGCGTGGTGGTTCGCGAACCTGCCGCTCTTCAACGATGTGGCGACGGGGAAACCCGACGTGTTGCGCGGGGTGCAATGGGCGGCGGCCCTGGCCGGCCTGCTCATGATCGTGGCCGGCTTCGCTAATTTCTTCTGCGTCAAGGAGCGCTATTACGCGAAGGCCGCGCTGCAGCCCAAGACTCATTTCTGGGCCACGCTCGGACAGACGTTCCAGTCGCGCCCGTTTATCGTCCTGCTGGCGATCGGCGTGGTCTATGTCGTTCCGACCACGATGCTGGGCGGGCTCTCGCAATTCGTCGGTACCTATTATGCGTTTCACGGCGACCAGGCGATCATGTCCTATTACTACGCCTGGGGTAGCGTCGGCTATTTGGTCTGCGGAATCATGGGCGTGCTTTCGGCTGGATGGATCGCGCGTCACCATGGCAAACGCAAGGCGCTCCTGTTCACGCTCGGCACCGGGATTTTCGCCTTCGGTTCAAGCTGGTGGATGTACCGACCAGGCAACGGATGGCTGATCGTCCTGAACACCGCCCTGACTGGCTTCTCGTCCACCGGACTCTGGGTAGTGCTGCCTTCGATGTGCGTGGACGTGGTGGACGACGATGAAATCAAGTCGGGGCAACGGCGCGAGGGCGCTTTCACCTCCTGGTACTCCTGGGTCGCCAAGTTCGGCATGGCGTTGAGTCTGGGGCTGGCCAACTTCCTGCTAGAGGCGGTTGGTTACCGGCAATCCCTTGGCGGAGAGCAGACCGCCTCGACCATCTGGTGGATCCGCTTCCTGTTCGCCGCAATTCCGGTGATTGCCCTGCTGATCGCGCTGGGACTGCTGGCTTTCTATCCACTGAGCGAGGCCCGGATGCGGACCATCCGGATCGAACTTGAAGCCCGGCGCGGGAAGGTTTGATCCTGGGCCGGCCTCGTGCAGGTGAATCTGTAGATGACATGGGGCCGCCGGACAACCGTTCGATCACGGCACGATCAGCCGGCAAGCGAGTCCAATTGCATGATCCCGGCCGAGAGATCCGGTTATGGCCTTCGCCCACGCCGTGCGGGCCGTCGCCAACAAGCTCACCAGCGATACGTCACGCCGGCGGAGATTTCCCGGCGGGCGGCCGGGACGGCCGGCACCTGCTGAAAGGCGCTATTCCAGAGATTGTCCACCTGGAGATAGAAATCGACAACTCGCCAGCCCGGGGGCCGATAGAACAGTCCCAACGACGAGAGGATCGCCTGGTTTCCGCCTTCGGTGCGCAGTGGATTTGCTTTCTGAATGCGCGCCTGGTTGTCCATGCGCAGTTCGAAGCCGCGGCCCAGCCGGGCCACGACGGCCAGCGTCAGTCGATCCTTCGGGAAATTGAGCGCGTAGAAGCTGCCGTCCACCGTTGCTGCACCATAGTCGGCCCGTTTCTGCAGGTAGGTGTAGCCCAGGATGACATCGCAAAAGGAACCCGACCACCGCACCGTGCCTTCAGCTCCGGCGGTATCGATGTCCACCGGACTGGCGATGCGCGCGATCACCCCCCGCCGGAAAGTCCAATCCACCAGGTGGTCGTCGCGGCGATAGAACACCGCGACATGCACCTGCCACGGCCCCTGCGTAACATCACGACCGGCTTCGAGATTGTGACTGTAGGTGCGCCCAAGATCCGGGTTGCCCCGAAACAGTCCGGCGGTTGGGCTGGAATCGAGCGCCGTGTAGGTCGGCACCTGGCTGGAATCGGCATAGTCGAGGTACAGGCGACTTGAGCCGCCGGCTGACTCGGCTTTGTCCAATGCGATCTCGGCCATCGGGGAGATCGCTGAGCCGTCGCGGTTGGTATCGTCGAGAGTCACCCCGGTCTTCAGCGTCAACCGCCGCCCATCGGTGAGCGACCAGACCTTCTCGGGATCCACGCCGACCTTGGCATAGGTCCGCGAATGGAACCGGCCGAAAACAAGTGACGTGGATTTGAGATCGTCGGTGAGAACCGCCGCATTATAGCCGATCCCGATGACGCCGAGGTTAGCCCGGCCGGACACCGTCAGGCCGTCCATCCACGTCGTGGTCTGGAACGGATGCACCGGACCGACCGGCGCGAAGCGGTTGAAGGCATAATCATCCTTGTTGCGCCGCCAGAAGACGGCGGCCTCGAGCGCATCGCCCGGGCCCCAGCTCACGCGGTGGTTGAGCATCACGACGGCCGTTTCCAAATCATCGGTCTCGTCGGAGCCAAACGGGGTGTAAAGATTGGGCCAGCCGAGAAACTTCGCCTGGTACCCGTAGAAAAGATCCGTCTGGGAGCCGCCATCCCCGAGTTGGATCCGCCCGTTGTAACGCTGGTAATGGTGATCGCCGTACGGCATGGAACCGTCGGAGGACGAAATCGCCACCTCGGCATCGGCGGCCAGCACCCGGCCGGCCACGCGCGTGTCGCTGACGAATCCTTGGTAGAGGCTGCCGTCGTAGGAACCATACTGCCCAGCCGTCGCCGTCAGCTCGCCTCGCGCGCGAATGGCTTGCCAGTCATACGCGACCGTGCCCACATCCGCATTGAACCCGCCCAGCGCGTTGTCCACGCCCGTCAGGATGCGGGGCGCTGAAATCATGGCCGGCGCCACCGGGAGTTCCGCGAAGTAATGCCCAGTCTGCGGATCGAAGAGAAAGGCTCCGCCGACGCGAAAGCCGGTGTTCTCAAAGATGCCTCCGCGGATCGCAATATCCGCCTGGCCCTCCGCCTGATTCCGTGCTTCCACGTCCAGCAACGGCTCATAGCGCAGCAAGGTGACCGGCATGGAAAACGACGTGGCAGGATCATCCAGCGCCACCCGGGGTGAAAAGACTTGGAAGGCCGGCAATTCGACCGGAGCTTGAGCCAGAGCTCGCATCGCGATCAACGTCGCCGCAATAAGCACTGAGCCGAGATTATGCAGCCGGATGTAGGGCGGGATCGCCGGATCCCGCCGGTCTTCCGAGCGTGGCGGGGTGCGGCGACCCCGCCCTACAACGCCCCACCAGACAATCCGAGCAGCAACGCGCAAGCCTCGCCCCGGCTGAATAGCTATAGTTAACCACATGATATCTTTTGGTTAACAATGACCCCCAAGAAACACCGGCCTAAACATAGTCCGTCGCATTTCAACGCGCGCCATCCAACGCACTCCCGCGAGGAATCGGCCAACTTACGCTTCGCCGTCGCTGCCGATGGCTTCGACCGGGCATCCCTCGAGCGCCTCCGTACAGGCCGCAATGTCCTCCTCGGTCGTCGGTTGCTTGTTCACAAACGAGTAGCCGCCTTCTTCAGAACGGGTAAAAAAAGCCGGGGCCGTCTCACGACAGAGATCGCAATCGATGCACTGCTGGTCGACGTAAAATTTGCCTGCCACATTCGTTTCCCACTTGTCTGCTTTGTTCGCCATGGTGAATCGCGAACAAAAACGAATGCCGTCGCCTGTCAAGGGTATCCCCACAGCCAAATGACCTGGAACGCCTCTCCAAATCGCCGACCGCTGAGGGTAACCTGAGCATCCTGTTCATATCCGGGCCTCTTTCCGAGTCGCGGGAGACCCGGACGTGCCAGCGGCACCGTTCAAATAAAACAGGGTCCAAGTAACGCCGGGGGCTTGAGTTTGGCCTCAGGTCATTCTAGTTTTCAGCCGGATGCTTTCCGATCGCTCATACATGCGGGAGACGGGCAACTCGTTCTCCTTTGACGTGGTTAAATGGCTGATGGCCATTTTCACCGCGCTGTTCCTGCTGCAGCATGTCATGGAAAGATGGCTGGGCTCTTTTGGCCATTACAGCTGGCTGGGGCTGGCGGCTGGGCCCGTCCTGCACGGTCACAAACTGTGGACGCCACTGACCTACAATTTTCTGCAGAACACCGCCGGATACGACGGCGGGATCTTCAGCCTGATCTTCAACCTGCTGGGCCTGTATTTCTTTGGCGGGGCAATCCGGGAACGGGTTGGGACGCGTCGCTTTGTCTGGCTCTATTCCACCTTTGTCGTCGCGGGCGCAGTCGCATGGCTTGCCGTCTATCCCGTGGGAGTGGACTGGCCGCTCTTTGGTCCGCTGGCCGCCTTGTCGGGCGTTTTCGCCCTCTATTGCTGCTACCATGCGGACGATCAGATGACGTTTCTGATTTTTTTCGTCGTTCCCGTCACGGCCAAGCCCAAGTTTTTCTGCTGGTTCTTGGTAGCGTTGAACCTCGTCTGTTTTCTTTTTTACGAGGTGACGGGCCAGCACTCGCCGCTGTGGAATGGTTGTGTGGCCAACCTCGCGGCCATGCTCGTCGCCTACGGGTATTACCGGGTTCTCGACCAAGCGCACCCATTTGGCTCGTCCTTGGGCGCCCGGATTGAGCTGCCCCGCTGGTTTCGCCGCCGGAAAAAGGACGCGACTCCTCGTTTTCATGTAAACATAACCGATCGTAAGGACTTGCGTGCCGAAGTTGACCGCATACTCGACAAGATCAACAGCGAGGGCTTCGGTGCCCTGACTGCAGAAGAAAAGCGCCTGCTTGACGAGGCCCGCGATCTTCTCAGCCGCCATTAAGCCCCACTGTGAGCGCGCCCACCGGTCACGCCTTGTCCGGAAAATTTCGCGCCTTGCTTCGTCAGGAACACCCTTCCTGGGACACGACTGCGCTTCCGCCTGACGCCTGGCTCCGCCTTGAACGGCTGGCCGACGCCAGTCCGCTCTACGCCCGACTGTTGCTCCAACATCCCGAGTACGCGCGCTGGCTCGAAGAACCGCACAATCGCGAGATCAACTACCGTTACCAGGCGTTGCTCGATGAATGGCGCGCCTCCACCGCTGCCGTTCCGACGGAAGAACTGGCACGCGACGAGCCCTACCTGAGCCTGCTGCGGAGCTGGCGACGCAAGATGACCCTTCGCATCGCCTTTCGCGACGCGAACGGCCTCGCCTCCACTCCCATTACCGTCGAGGAATTGACGCGGTTGGGCGAGTTTTGCCTGCGCGAGTGCTATTTGATTTCCCTGCGGCAATGGACCCGGCGCTACGGTGAGCCGTGGGATGAGGACCTCGACCATCCCGCCCGCTTCTGCGTGCTGGCCCTCGGCAAGCTCGGCGGTCAGGAACTCAATTTCTCCTCCGACATCGACCTGATCTATCTCTACGACGGCGAAGGCCATTGCCGGAAAGAAGGACAGCCGGGGGCATTTACGAATGCCGAATTCTTCACCAAGGTCGCCGAGAACACGACGAACCTGCTCCAAGCGCAGACGGCTGACGGGTTCCTCTTTCGCGTCGACGTCCGCCTGCGCCCCGAAGGCGCCTACGGCCCGCTGGTGCGTTCGCTCGCCAGCCTCGAAAACTATTACGCCGCGGCGGGCCAGACTTGGGAACGCATGGCCCTGATCAAGGCGCGACCGGTCGCCGGCGACCTTGCCCTCGGCGCGGAACTCCTCGAGAGCCTGCAGTCGTTTCGCTATCCCCGCCATCCGCCGCCCTCCCTGCTGGCCGAGGTCGCCGCCATGAAAACCCGCACCGAACAGGAAATGGTCGGCCCCCAGGCACTCGCCCGCGACGTCAAGTCCGGCCCGGGCGGCATTCGCGAGATCGAGTTCATCACCCAGTCGTTTCAACTGCTGCATGCGGGCCGGAATCCTTTCCTGCAGACGCATTCGACCACGGTGGCGCTCGACCAACTGGTGCGTTACGGCCTGATGCAGGCGGGGGAGGCAGAGTTCCTGAGCGAAGCCTATTGGTTTCTGCGCCGGGTCGAGCATGCCATCCAGATGCGCGAGGAACACCACACGCACGCCCTGCCGGCGGATGCCGCCGAGATCACCGCGATTGCTCGGACTTTGGGCTTCTCCTCCGCCGCGACTTTCCAACATCAGCTTAAAGCCCTGCGCACGCGCGTCCGGCGGATTTACGAGGGACTCTTCCGTCGCGACGCCGGCGATCGGGATTTTCAGGAATGGTGGCAATTCTTCACGTCGCCGAACACGCCACCGGCGGTGGGTGAACGCCTCCACCGGTGGTTTGGCCCCGCGCCCGGCGCGGCGGGCGAACTACGGCTCTTTGTCTGCGGCGACCACGGACATCCGGTAAACCGCGAGCTCGTCGTCCGCTTCCAGCACCTCGCCGACCCGCTCGACGATATCCTGCCAAAACTTGCGCTCCCGGTTCCGACGCTGCGCCGGATCGCCCGTTTCGCCGAACGATACGGTACTCGCCAGCAGTTTTTCAACGGCTGCGCGGCCAGCCCCCAGTTCTTCCGGGTGCTGGCGCTGTTGTTCGATCGCAGCACCTTTATTTACGAACTGCTCGCCGCTCATCCGGAGATTGTCGAGGAGGTCCTGCGGCCAGAGGTCTTGAGAAAACGCAAGGACGCCGCGGACCTCGCCGGGGAGCTCGCCGCCGGGCCCGCGGATGCGGGCCACGCCGAGTGGCTTTGGTTGTACGTGAAGGCGGAGCAGGTCCGCTATGCCATTGGCGAACTTCTCGGCCACCTCGAGGTCGAGGAGGTTGAGGCCAGCCTGTCGCTCCTGGCTGACGCCGTCCTGCAGCACGAACTGCGAAGACTCGATCCCGCGCAAAAACTTCTCCTGGTGGCACTGGGCAAATACGGTGGGGCCGAGCTGACCTTCGGCTCCGATCTCGATCTCCTGTTTGTCGCCGCCGATTCCGACGCCGCGGCGGCCGAGCCGACTGTCCGTGAGCTGCAAAGGCTGCTGCGGCACGGGGGACCGCTGGGGGCAGCCTATGAAGTGGACCTGCGATTGCGGCCGCACGGTGACGCGGGTCCGCTCGTAACCACGCCGGCCGTCCTGCGCGCCTATCATGCAAGCTCCTCCGCCCAGCCATGGGAACGTCAACTGCTGACCCGGATGCGGGTGGTGACCGGCCCGGCAGGCCTCGCCGCGGAATTCGGCGCGTTTGTCTCTGAATTGCTTTACAGCACCCCACTTGAGGACGACGCCGCGGCTGCGATTTGGGCCATGAGAGGCCGCATGGAGCGTGAGCGCGAGGTGGCCTCCCCGCCCGAGCGCGCCTTCAAGACCGGCGCCGGAGGCTTGGTGGACTTTGAGTTTCTGGTGCAATTGCTCCAACTCCGCCATGGCCATGCGTTTCCCTCCCTCCGCCAGCCCGGGACGCGCCAGGGTCTTCGGACGCTTGCCTCGGCCGGCTTGATTCCTGGCGACGCGGCCGCCCGTCTGCTCGAACACTATGATTTCCTCAAGCGGATCGAGATTCTGCTGCGCGGGGACTCCAACCGTGCGGTGAGCCTCCTGGCTGCTTCCCCCGAGGCTCGCGCTCCGCTCGCGCGGTGGTTGGGTTTTGCTGACGAAGCAGGCTTTTGGGCTGAATATTGCCGCCAGATGGCGGAAACCAGGCAAATTGTCCTGTCGCTCTTGCCGCAACAGCCTTGAAGCATTCGTAGTTTGTGCTTTGTTACGTAACGTCGTGGGGGGCGACGCGTCATGAAATAACTCGCGCACCCGCTTTTCTCAATAAACCAATGATGTCCTCCCTCCTGCCCTTTTCCCGGCTGTGCCGGACCCTGGCCGTCGGCGCGCTGCTTCTTGCCGGCCTCTCCACCAGCCGCGCCCTGCCCGAACGCAATTTCGAAACCACGCGCGCCCGGGCTGCCGAAGTGAGCACGATGGTCGAGCTCCTCGAACAATTCAATTTCAACCACCAGGCCGTCGATAACCAGCTCAAGCCTGACCTCGGCCAGAACCTGATCCATGATTACATGGGCGAGCTCGACCCGCAGCGTCTGTTCTTCCTCGCCACCGATCAGGAGGCGTTTACCCAGCGTTACGCCCCCGGCCTTTATTACAACCTGCGCACCCTGGGTAAGCTTGATGCCCCGTTCGACATCTACGTCATGTTCGAAAAGCGGGTCGACCAACGCGTCAAATGGGTCTTCGACGAGCTGAAAAAAGAAATCGATCTGACGACCCATGAGATTTATCCGCTCGACCGTTCAAAGAGCGTCTGGCCCGCCACCACTCCGGAAGCTGACGACCTCTGGCGCCGCCGGCTGAAATTCGAGGTCATCCAGGAAATCCTCGCCAAGAAGACTCTCGACGACGCGAAACAGACCGTCCGGAAGCACTATGAGCGCATGCTCAAGAACCTGGCCGATATCGACACGGACGACGTCACCGAGATGTTCCTGACCTCCCTCGCCAATCTGTACGACCCGCACTCCAGCTATTTTTCGCCCGAGAGTTTCGAGGATTTCGGTATTCAAATGCGGCTCTCGCTCGTGGGCATCGGCGCGTTGCTGGGCTTTGAAGATAATGAATGCGTGGTCAAGGAACTCATCCCGGGCGGACCCGCTGATCTGGGCAAGCAATTGCATCCCAATGACAAGATCATCGCCGTGAGCATCGATGGCGCCGAACCCGTCGACGTCGTTGGCATGAAACTCCGGAAAGTCGTCGACCTGATTCGCGGCCAGAAAGGCACAAAAGTCGTTCTGACCGTCGTTCCGGCGGCCGCCGCCGATGGCTCCGTCCGGAAACAGATCACGATCGTCCGCGATGTGGTGAAGCTCAACTCCGCCCGGGCGCGTGCCACCGTTTACCAGGTGCCAGGAGCCGACGGCAAAACGATGCCAATGGGCGTCATCAACCTGCCTTCGTTTTATGGCCTGGCGGATGAAGATGACAAAAAGGGCGGCGAGGAACGCACTAGCGCCACCAAGGATGTCGGCGAACTTATCAACCGTCTCAACGCCGCCGGCGTAAAAGCGATCGTGCTCGACCTGCGCGCCAACGGCGGAGGCCTTCTTTCGGAGGCGATCGACCTGACCGGCCTCTTTATCAACAAAGGCCCGGTGGTCCAGGTGAAATCGGTGAACGGCGACGTCCAGGTGGACAACGATGACGACACGGCCATTCGCTATACAGGCCCGTTGGCGGTGCTCGTCTCGCGTTTCAGCGCGTCAGCTTCCGAGATCGTCGCCGGCGCTCTCCAGAATTACGGTCGCGCCATCATCATCGGCGATCAATCGACCCACGGCAAGGGTACGGTCCAGACGATCGTGGAAATGAAGAGCATCAGCCGTCTGCTCGCGAAACTACCGGACAAGACCGGAGCAGCGCGGCTCACGATCCAAAAATTCTACCTACCCAACGGCGCTTCGACGCAGCAAAAGGGAGTCGTGCCCGACATCGTCCTGCCCTCGGCGGACGCCTATATGCAGATCGGCGAATCCAACCTGCCCAACTCCTTGATCTGGGATGAGATTCCCTCGACCGTCTTCAGCGGTCATCCCCTCGACCAGAAACTTCTCGCTCCGTTGCGGGCGTCGAGCCAGTCCCGCCTCGATCACCTGGAGGAATTCGCCTATCTCAAGAAGAACATCGCGTGGTTCAAGGATAAGCAGGACCACAAGGACATTTCGCTGAATCTGGAAGAACGACGGCATGAGAAGGAAATCGACGATGCCTTCAAGAAAGCGATGCGCGCCGAGAAGGACACGCTCGCCAAGACCGACTTTCCGTATACCGAGTTCACCCTGGGGCCACCCCTGCCGAAACCCGTGAAAGCGGAAAAAAAGGCCGATGACGAATCGACGGACGATGACGAAGTCAGCCCCGACGAAGATCCAGGGGTGACCAAGGTCGACATTCCCCTCCGCGAAAGCCTGCGGGTGCTGTCCGACACGCTGACGCTGTCCGAGAACCCCCAGTTCTGGGCCGATGGAAACGCGCCGTTGACCGTGCAGATTTCGAAGAACGGCTGAGCCGCTTGGAGAACGAAGTCCGATAAGCGGCTATCGCCAGGCCAGAAAATGCCGGTCCCGGCCGGTGAGATCGCGCCGCGACTCGACCCGCGCGAAACCCGCCGCGGTGGCCCGATCCCGCAATCCCCCGTGCTGGTCGATCCCCGTCTCCAGGGCCAGCAGACCGCCGTCGCCCAGATACCGGGGCGCCTCCTCGAGTATCCGGACCAGCGCCTCCCCGCCGTCTGGACCCGGTGACAGCGCCACGAGCGGCTCGTAGCCACGCACCTCCGGCGCTGTAGCCGCCATCTCCGCCTCCGACAAGTACGGCGGGTTGGCGACGATCAGGTCGAACCGCTCGCCGGGCTCAAGCGCCGTAAACCAATCGGACTCGAGAAACCGGACGCGCCCGTCCAAGCCGAGCGCTGCCGCGTTCTCCCGGGCCAACGCCAGCGCCTCCGCGCTCACCTCCAGGCCCGTCACCGCCGCTTGCGGGTAAAAGGCGGCGAGCGCCAGCGCAATGGCTCCGCCGCCGGTACCGAGATCGAGGATCGTGAGCGGCGGATGCGCGAGTTGCTGCGTGACCAGTTCGCACAACTGCTCGGTTTCGGGTCGCGGAATCAGCGCGCGCCGGTCCACCTTCAGCTTGATGTGAAAGAATTCCTGCTCACCCAGGATGTGCTGGAGCGGCTCCCGCTGACTGCGGCGCTTGACGAGCGGGCGGATCTTGTCGAGCTCCGGCACGGTCAGCAGTCGCTCGAACTGCAGGTACAGCTGCATGCGCGGCAATTCGAGCGCGCGGCCGATCAATAACTCGGCGTTCAGCCGGGGATTCTCCACGCCCTTTGCCTCGAGAAACTCCGTGGTTTTCTTGATGATTTCGAGGAGCGTGAGCATGAAGCGTCAACCGACGTGTCCGGCCAGCCTAGCGAGCCCCACCCGTCGGTAAAGGGCGTTCGCGCCAGTGTCCCTGGGCCCATATCATCAGGCGAGAACACCCACGAATGCACACCAATTACCACGAATCCAGTCCAGATCATTCGTGCAGATTCGTGTGCATTGGTGGGCCACGCCTCTTCCCTTCGCCGGCCGCGAGTCGACGGCCCGCCTTCCTTATCGCGCTCGCTGATAGGTGCCCATCAGGCGCGCTTCGGCCAGAATGTGCCCTGCCATTGCGCGCAGCAACTCCACCTTGGTTGCCCGCGACTTCAAGGCTGGCGTGGCGTCGAGGGCGTAGAGTTTGAAATAGTAGCGGTGGGGCGCACCCGGCGGCGGACACGGCCCGCCATAACCGATGCGGCGGAAGTCGTTCACCCCCTGCTTCGCGCCATCCGGCAGCGTCTCGGCGGTGGCAATTCCCTCGGCCAACGCCGTCGCGGTCGCCGGCAATCCATAGATGACCCAGTGGACCCAAGTGCCGGCCGGCGCGTCCGGGTCGTCGCAGATGAGGGCGAAGCTTCGCGTGCCCGCCGGCGCATCGCTCCAGGTCAAAAGCGGCGAAACATCGGCGCCGTCGCACGTAAATTTCACCGGAATCGGCTGTCCTTCCATCCAAGCCACGCTGGTCAATTTCATGGTGCTTTCCTCCTGTGTGATCGATGCAGCCGCGGCGGCCGCAATCCAGCCGACTGCGACGAATCCCAGCCGCAGCCACGGGTGTCGATTCGTCTGTCCCACAATGGTTGTCATTTAATAGATGACATCGGTGATTGGCTGCGATCGCTTTTTGATGTTGTAGCTTTGCCACGCCGTGACAAGGCCGGGAATCGCCAGCAAGCCGGCTCCTGCTCGATCACCTTGATCTTGATGTTCAGTCTTCCTCGCTCCGGCGCGGCGGCGCATAGGTCTGGCCTGTGAGCGCGGCGAGTTTCTCTTCGTAATCGGCCTTCTGCAGCGCGGCGATGACCTCGTCGATCCGGCCTTCCATGACCTGCGGAAGGTTGTAGAGCGTAAGCCCGACGCGGTGGTCGGTCAGGCGGTTCTGGGGGAAATTGTACGTGCGGATGCGCTCCGAGCGATCGCCGCTGCCGATCTGGCCGCGACGCTGCGCGGCGTACTTCGCCTTCTCCTCGTCCTCCTTGAGCTTGAGCAGGCGCGATCGGAGCACCGCCATCGCGCTGGCCTTATTCTTCTGCTGCGACCGCCCGTCGGCACAAAAAACAATCATGCCCGTCGGCTTATGGATAATGCGCACCGCGGAATCGGTCGTGTTGACCCCCTGCCCGCCCGGACCGCTGGCGCGCTGCACGGTGATCTCCAGTTCCTGCGGGTCAATGCGCACATCGACCTCCTCGGCCTCGGGCAGCACGGCGACCGTGACGGTGGACGTGTGAATCCGGCCGTTGGCCTCCGTCACCGGCACCCGCTGCACCCGGTGGACCCCGCTCTCAAATTTGAGCTGCCGGTAGACGTCCTGTCCGCTGATGAGGAAGCTCACCTCCTTCAATCCGCCGCGCTCGGTCGCGCTGCTGTTCATCGGCTCGACCTTCCAGCCATGCGCATCGGCATATTTTTGGTAGAGCCGGGCCAGCTCCGCCGCGAACAAGGCCGCCTCCTCACCGCCGGTGCCGGCGCGGATTTCCATCACGGTGTTGCGCGAATCGGTGGGTTCGGGCGGAATCATCGCGAGCAACACGGTCTCGCGGAGCGCGGCCCGGCGGCGCTCCAGGCCCGCCAGTTCCTGCGTCGCGAGTTCCCGGAAGGCCGGATCCGCTGCGGGATCCTGGGCGAGCGCCCGGGTCTCGCCCAGCTCGATCCCGACCTTTTCATAGGCCTGGTAGTCTGCCACCAACTGCCCGAGTTTCTGCTGCTCCCGCGTGACGTCCGCCGCCCGCCGCAGGTTCGCGTAAAACGACGGCGCCGCCATCTGGGCGCTGAGTTCGTCCAGGCGGCGTTGAAACGGAGAGAGTTCGGGCAGTGTATCCATCAGGCAGGGAAGAAACGGGAGCGGGAAGATTTGCGAATTGCACCAGCCGCACTCTGCGGATTGGCTGACGCCCGTCGTTCGAGGCGGGCCTCCGCCTAGAGGTGACGATCCGCAATGGCCACCACGCTCTTCACTCAGAACATCATCGCCTGCATCTGGGATTTCGACAAGACTCTTATTCCGGGTTACATGCAAGGACCGCTCTTCCGGCGTTACCACGTGGATGAGGCGACGTTCTGGGCCGAAACCAATAAAATGGTCGAGACCTACGCCCGGCGCGGCTATCGTATCTCGGGCGAGATCGGCTATCTGAATCATATCCTCACCTACGTCCTCGCCGGCCGGATGCAGGGGCTGAACAACCGCGTGCTCCGCGAGCTGGGGGCCGAGATCGAGTTTTACCCCGGGTTGCCGGAGTTCTTCCCCAAGCTCAAAGCGGCGGTGCGCGAGAAGTCCGAATACGTGAAACACGACGTCCAATTGGAGCACTACATCGTGAGCACGGGCCTGGCCGAGATGATCCGCGGCAGTGTCATCGCCCCCTGCGTGGAGGCCATCTGGGGCTGCGAGTTCATCGAGAGTCCCTTCCAGCCCGGCTTCCTGCAGCAGAAGGAATTCGACCTGAACGCGGCAGCCGAGATCGCCAAGATCG
>Ga0182011_10001385_pt1 | contig 21187 bp, 17 predicted proteins | sample 711E1DmetaG_FD_120481 | JGI IMG/M metagenome (GOLD analysis project Ga0182011, IMG submission 120481) | Permafrost microbial communities from Stordalen Mire, Sweden - 711E1D metaG | ecosystem: Environmental > Terrestrial > Soil > Wetlands > Permafrost | place: Sweden: Stordalen | collected... | reverse complement strand
GCCGTGCCGCTGGCTCCAGTCGCGGTCGACGATGCCTACAGCGTCCCGCAGGACCACCCGCTGACCAGCAACGTGCTCGGCAACGACATCAGCCCGAACGGCCTTCCGCTCACCGCCGTCCTGGTCCAGGGCCCGGCGCACGGCTCCCTGGTGCTGAACCCCGACGGCAGCTTCACCTACACCCCGGCGGCGCTCTATGTTGGCAGCGACTCCTTCACCTACAGCGATACGGATGGCACCCTGATCAGCGGGGTGGGCACCGTGCGGATTGCCGTCACGCACGTGAACCACGCGCCGGTCGCAGTCAACGACAGCGCCGTGGTCACGGCGGGACAAACGGTGGCGATACCGGTCACGGCGAATGACATCAACGTCGACGGCGACAGCCTCTTGCCGGTGATCGTGACCAATCCCACGGTCGGCACAGCCACGGTCGATGCGGCCACCGGCTCCATCTTCTACACCGCCCCGGCCGGATTCTCCGGGGTTGTCACGCTGACTTACCGCGACCTTAACACCACCTTGGAGAGTGCGATCGCGACGGTGACGATCACCGTCCGGCCGGTGGCGCTGGCGCCGGTGGCGGTCGACGATGCTTACAGCGTCCAGCAGGACCAACCGCTGACCGGCAACGTGCTCGGCAACGACATCAGTCCCAACGATACGCCGATCACCGCCGTGCTGGTCCAGGGTCCGATGCACGGCTCCCTGGTGTTCAACGCCGATGGCAGCTTCACTTTCACGCCGACGGCCTCCTTCTTCGGCGGTGACACGTTCACCTACTTCGACACGGCTGGCACGCTCACCAGCACGCCGGCTACCGTGAGCATCACCGTGACGAAGGCGACGCACGCGCCGGTCGCGGTGGACGACAAGGCCAGCGTCATCGAGGGCCAGACCGTGGCGATACCGGTCACGGCGAATGACATCAACGTCGACGGCGACAGCCTCCGGCCGGTGATCGTGACCGCGCCAGGCGTGGGCACGGCGACTGTCGATGCGGAAACCGGCTCCATCCTCTACACCGCACCGGTCGGATTCTCCGGGGTTGTCACGCTGACTTACCGCGACTTGAACACCACCTCGCAGAGTGCGCCCGCGACCGTCACGATCACGGTCAACCCGCTCAACCGTCCGCCGGTGGCGGTCGACGACACGTACAACCTTGATCAGCGCACCTCGGTCAGCGGCAACGTCACGGCCAACGACAGCGATCCGGACGGCGATCCGATCCACGTGGTGCTGGTGCAGGGCCCGGGCAACGGCACGCTCCAGCTCAACGACAATGGCGCGTTCACCTATACGCCGACTGGTGATTACTATGGCGCCGATTCATTCACTTATGTCGTCAACGACGGCAAGGCGGTCGGCAACACGGCGACCGTGCGGCTGAACATTCGCTACGTGAACCGTCCGCCGGTGGCGGTCAACGACACGTACAACCTTGACCAGCGCACCTCGGTCAGCGGCAACGTCACGGCCAACGACAGCGATCCGGACGGCGATACGATCCACGTTGCGCTGGTGCGGGGCCCGGCCGGCGGCACGCTGCAACTCAGCGGCAATGGCGCGTTCATCTACCGGCCGACCGGCGACTATTTCGGCACCGATTCGTTCACCTATGTCGTCGACGACGGCAAGGCGGTCGGCAATACGGCGACCGTTACCTTGACGATCCGCTATGTGAACCGGCCGCCGATTGCGACTAACGGCTCCTACAGCGTGGATCCGTCTGCGGTGTTCGGCGGGAATCTGACGACTTTCGCCTACGATCCGGATGGCGACCCGCTGACGGTGCGGCTGGTGAACGGCCCGACCTACGGCCGCCTCGTGCTCCACACGGACGGTACGTTCACCTATTCGGGATCCTTGCTCAATCCGGGGGCCGACTCCTTCACCTATCAAGTCGGCGACGGCCAGTACTTCAGTGCCACCGAGACGATCACCATCAACCTGGTCCGGCGCGGCGGATTCGGCTATTTCATCCGGGGTTTCTGGGGTCTGTCCGCCCCCGGCACCGAGGATGCGGTTAGCGAGACGTTGCAGGTGCAGCCCGCCCGGGTGGAAGAGTTGCCTGCGCTCATCTCCTTTGCGCCGGCGACGTCTACGGGCATGGTCGATGACGTTTGCATGACGCTGTCCCATTCCGTGAGGGTGCCGCTACCGGCCGAGGCGGTCGACGCGATCGCGGTGACCGTCGTCTCCGTCCGGGTCGCCGCTACGGATGAGTCGTTGTCAGCGAGCCTTGTCACCGCCAGTCTGGCGGAGGGCAAGATCGACTTTGTCTTCAACCCGTCGCTGCCGCCAGGAGCCTACGATCTGATCATCCGCCTCACCCGCGCGGACGGCTCGACCTTGGAACTGCCGTTCACGGTTTTCATGGGTGAGGGGCCGGATTGACTGTGGTGCTTACGGGCGAATGGGCCTCCTGCTTGACGATGGCGGTTCATGGCGGCGGTTCGGATGGATGGTAGCGCCGGCGTCAGTGCCAAGGGCTGGACGGGTCCCGGCGCGAGGTGAACGCGCGGCGGCGCCGGAGGCGACCGGGAAGATGGGGGATTGCCCGCCAACGCAGTTTGGGATAAACACCCTGCCCAACCCCCGAGCCCACCATGAACAAGCACGAGTATTCCACGATTGTCTTCAGCACCAAAGGATTCTTCAGCGACGGCAAGCTGGACCACCAGGAGTTCACGGCGCGGTTGAACAAGTATGGCGCGGAGGGCTGGGAGCTGGTGAACGTCTTCCAGCTGAGTCAGTACGACGGTGGAACGACGGAGATCGTTGCCGTCTTCAAGCGTCCGGCTTGATCGGGCCTGGCGCCGGGGTAATTTTACGGCGGCCCGTGACGATCCCCGTTGTTCGAGCCGTTGGCTCCGCGCGAGGACGTCACCGCTGTTGGGTCGCCCGCGTGTCCGGTCGGGGTCAGAACGAGCCCCGGGGGAGGGCAGGTGTCGAGGGCGGGACGGGAGACGACCGAGACGACACGGCCGGCGGAGAGGGTGACGACTTGGTCGGCGATAACGGCGAAACGCGGGCTGTGTGCGGCGATGACGATGGTTTTGCCGGCGTTCCGGAGGCGCACCAGTTGGTCCATCAGCTTTTCCTCGGCGCGGGTGTCTAACGCGGACGACGGCTCATCAAGGAGGAGGACTGGCGCGTCGACGTAAAGGGCGCGGGCGAGGGCCAGTCGCTGGCGCTGCCCACCGGAGAGGTTGGCGCCATTTTCAGTCAGATAGGTGAAGAATCCCTGCGGAAGATGCTCGATGAACTCCAGCACCCCGACCTCGCGACAGATCCGCAGCACGCGCTCCATATCGGGACGCGCATCGCCCGGGGCGACGTTTTCGAGGACCAGGCCCGAGATCAGCGTCGTCTGCTGCGGCACGGTAGCGAGCGCGCGCCGGAGGCTGCGCAAGGCGAAGTACTGGAGGTCGATTTCCCCGACGAAGATGCGCCCCTGCTGGGGCGGATGGAGGCGCTGCAGCAGCGCCAGCAGCGTGCTCTTGCCGCAGCCCGATTCCCCGACGAGCATGGTGATCCGGTGGGCCGGCAGTGTCAGCGACATTTGGACCAGGGTGGGCGTGCGCCCCGCATATCCGAACGAAACGTCCTCGAAGCGGATGTCGCCCGCTCTCGTCGCGGTCAACTCGATCGTGCCGTGGTCCTGTTCCAGTTCGAGATCCATGATTTCGAACAGGCGATCGGCCGCGATCAGGGTTTCCTGAATCGTGCTGTTGAGTCCAATCAACGCGGCCACCGGACCCGTCAGATAGCCGGCGAGCGTGTAGGATGACATGAGTTGGCCCGGCGAGAGATCGGTTTCCAGCACCAGCCGCGCGCCGATCCAGAGCAGCGCGATGAGGTAGGCCTGGGTCACGAGCGTCGCCGCGGTCGTGCATCCCAGACCGCCCACGCCGGCCGCCCAGACCGTCTTGAGCAGGCGCACCAGGCGCCGCTCCGTCTTCAGCCCGGCGGCGTCCTCCAACTGGAAACGCCGCAGGAGGGGCTGGGCATTGAGCGATTCGACGAGTTGGGCGTCGAAGTCGGCCGCCCGCTCCATCATCCGACGCTGGTATTCGCGGTTGAGCCGGTTGCTGACCCAGTAGATGGCGGCATTGAGCGGGATCAAGGCAAGCGACAGCAACGCGAGTTTCGCGGAATAGAAGAACATGGCCGACAGAGAGAAGCCGAGGACGAGGGGATTGAGCAGCAGGTTCGGCAGCGCGGTGTTGAGGAAGTTCCTGATCTTGACCGCATCGGCGACGCGCGACGTTATCTCGCCCACCCGCATGGTGTCGAAAAACGCCTGGGGCAGCCGGAGGAGACGCCGATAGTAGGCGAGGATCAGCCCGGCATCGATGCGCTGCGCGGTGCGCAAGGACAGCAGCGATTGGAAGACCCCCAGCACCACCCGGAATCCGAGTACGATGAACATGGTCACCGCCAGGAGATCGAGCAACCGCGGGTTGCCGTCCGGAATGACGCTGTCGACGATCTTTTGGACATAGATCGACATGGACAGGGCGAGCACGGTCGAGACCGCCGCCCCGGCCAACGCCTGGAGCAGCGCGGCCCGGTGGGGCTGGATCAGCTCCCAGAGCCGCCGCCACGGCGGCGAAGTCCGGTCGCCGGGCCGGAAGCTGTCGGCGGGCGCGAGCAAGACGAGCACCCCGGTCCAAAGGTCTCGAAACTTCGCGCCGGACCATTTCTCGATGCGACCCGAGGCGGGATCCATCACCTTGGCGCGTTGGGCCGACCAGTCGATCAGCACCACGTAGTGCAGCAGCCGGCGGTCGATCAGCACATGGGCGATGGCGGGCAGCGGCACACTGGGCAGTGCTTCGATCGGACCCTTCACGCCCTTGGCGTTGAATCCCAGGCTCCGCGCCGCCTCGATGAGAGCGTACACCGTCGAACCCGTGGGCCCCGTGGCGGTCAGCTGGCGAAGGCACGGAACCGACAGGCGCAGCCCGTAGCGATGCGCCACATATTTCAGGCAAGCCGGACCGCAATCGGTCGCGTCGCGTTGTTTGAAAGAGACCACAATGGGTCAGGCCCCATCCACGGCGCTTTTCGGCGCTTTGGGGGGCACGTTCCCTGCCGCGAGCCTGCGGCGGATCAGGTCGCGGAGCGCAGGCCCGGATGCACGCGCAGTCCGAGCTGCGCTGCGCAGGCGGAGAATCACCTGGTCGCGTCCAGCGCTGGGTCGCGCCGATCGCTGATCAATGGAACAGGCGAACGATCCACGCCTTGAAGGCATCCCAGTGCTGCAGCGCGCGGTAGACCACCACAAAAGTGACCACCAAGATGGCACCATTGCGGAGGGCGTGAACCAGTTTCTTGTTCATAGGAGGGAGGACCGGCGGCCCGTGGTTGGGCCGCCGGTCGGGAGGCAGGACGGTTACTGGACGCTGTTCGCCGCCCAGTCAGCAATGGCGAAGTCGGCTCCGATCGAAATGTCGCCGCGATTCTCCACCGCGGTAACAACGAGGAAACGAATCGCCCGGCCGATATCGTAGGCGAGGTTGCCGCCGACGGCAGTAGTCTGTTCGGTTTCGGACATTTCAGAAAGCAGAGTATGGTAAGTTTGCATTGTCGATGATTATTGTGCGCTAGATTTTGCGGCCGGATCGGGCTGACCCATCAGGCCGGCTTTGAAGCTGTCCCAGTTGTTCACGACGGTGGAGATGATGGCCACCGCGGTGGCGACGAGGAGGGACTCGAACACGCCCAGTCCTCCGCAAAGGGCCTGGGCTTCTTGGTCTGGGAGATCGTTCATGGTGGTCATGGAGTTGGTGGGATTAGCGGTGCGTTCACATGGCGGCATTGGGATGGGTTGGGCACAGTGCCTTCAATAGTTGAAGCACGAGCCACTCGATGTTGGTGCCGTAGTCATTGAAGAGGGGCGGATCCGGCTGCATGGGCGCGAATCCACCGTGGATCTGGCAGGATGTTTGCGTGGACAGTTCTTTCATGGATAGCGGGGGTTTTGATCGTTGACGGTTGTGGTTAATTCCGTGGCCACGGAAAGGGGTTCGGCGGGACGCTGCGCGACACCGCGGGCCCGATCGCCTCCGGGCCGAAGGGAGGCCGGCGTATCTCCGCGCATGGCGGCGTAGCGCGCCGCCTGGGCGCGGGAGGCAAGCTCACCGGGCGAGGGGACTGGCGGCCCGAATCGAGGTGGGTGCGGGATCGAACGAGGACCTGACGTCATCATAGAGGAATCGGAGCAGACTGCAGCGGGTGATCAGAAAGCGGGTTTGCACGGTTAGTCCTTTGCGGAGTTCACCGCACAGGCCGTTGGGCAGACGGAGCGTCGTCGTGGCGGGGCGGATCGTGGCCTTGAAACAGAACGGCGAGCCGCCCCCGCCGCCGGACGCGCTGGAGTTCGTCACATCTCCCGAGATGGCGGTGACCAGGCCGTCCAGCGTGCCCCAGCGGACATAGGGGTAGGCATCCACCTGGATCCGCGCCCGTTGGCCGGTGCGGATCAAGCCCGCATCGCGGGGTGGGATGACGGTCTCTACGACCAGCGAGTCGTCGGGCGACAAGGTCCCGAGGGATTGGCCCGCCAGGACAAACACACCGGGACTGACTCCGTTAAAGCCGACGAGGGTGCCAGCGGCCGGCGCCCGAATCGTGTATAGTGTCCGCTCCTCCAGGAGGCGCGTCTGGTCGGAGGCCAGGGTCGCCAGGGCGGTCTGTTCCTCGCGCAGGCGCGCGGCCCACCGGGCGAAGGTCTGCTGAGTCAGGAGCCGGCCCTCCGCCTGCAGACGCTCGAACTCGTAGGTGGCATCGTCGAGTTCGCGCCGGGACGTGATGCCCCGGGAGGTGAGCGTGCGGGCGCGATCGGCCTCGGTGCGGGAGCGGGACGCCGCCAGCCGGTTGGCCGCGAGCGAGGTGAGAAACTGAACGTACTCCTGCTGGAACGCGGCGGTCCGAAATGCCACCGGCGGGTCTGCCGGTCGGGCGTCGGGCGTCGGGCCCGGTGCCAGCGCCCCCCGCAGGTCGGCCATGATCTCCTCGTGTTCGGCCTGCAGCGCCTGGTTGCGCCGGAGCCGTTCGTCAATGTCCCGCGACTGAAGCACCACGAGCGGCTGGCCCGCCCGCACGCGGTCGTTGTCGTGCGCCAACACCCCGGCGACGAGGCCCGCGACCGCGGCCGGTAGGTCGCATCGCTCGACCGCTGGTCGCACCATGCCCGAGGCGCTGATCGCAACGTCGAGCCGGAGGAACGGGGTGGCCAGGAGGCCGGCGGCACAGGCGGCGAGCACCATCCAGTAGAGGAGGGGCCGGTCCAGCCCGTTCGCCGCCCACAGGCTCTCCACGGTATCGGCGCAGATCTCGGCAGGCAACAGGGGCGGGTTCGGCATCACAGGCGCCCATCCTGCGCCACTATCTATGAAAGAGAATTAACTAAAATCACGAAATAACGCGAAAATTACCGCTTGACAGGATCCAGCACGGGCAGGGGGCCGCGTCGGACCGGCAGGAAGTCGACAAATCCCTTTTCGGCCGCCCAGCGGACCAGATCGGCCGCGCGGTGCAGGTCCAGCTTGGACATGATGTGCTGGCGGTGGGACTTGACTGTGGCCGGGCTCAGGCCGGCCCGCCGCGCGATCTGCGCGTCGGTGAAACCCAGGCACAGCTGCGGCAGCATCGTGAGTTCCCGCTCGGAGAGGATCTTGAAGAAGGCGGACGGGTCGCATCGGATGGTGCGGAGGGCTTCGCGCACGTCGGCGGGGAAAAACCGCCGCCCGGCCAGGACCTCCTCCACCGCCTTCCGCAGCACCACAGGGATCTCGCCCGTCTTCCAGACCATGCCGGAGACCGGCAGGCGGGTGAGGCGGTAGAGCGTCGCGTCGTCGCTCTTCCCGGTGAGGAGCAGGATGCGCGGGGGGCGGGACAGGCCGGCGAGCGTAGACACGACCTCGAAGCCGTCGGCGTCCGGCAGCCGCAATTCGAGCAGGACCAAATCGGGGCACGCGGCCCGGCAGCGCGCGATCCCTTCGGTGGCGGAGGCCGCCAGACCGGCGTGACGGACTTCGGGCCAGCCATGGACGATCCGCTGCACCGCGAGCCCCCAGATGGGATCGTGGTCGATGTGGAGGAGGGACGAGGACGGAAAAGAGGTTGGCATGGCGCGTCGCACGGTAGGGAAACGCGTCCATGTGGCAAGAAGGATTATTCACCAAAATAAAAAACCACGACCCTCCTGCTCCGGCCGTTCCTCACGGTCCGGCTTTACTCCGCCGGGCTCTTGGCCCCGGGCAGCGGCATCGCAGCCAGCAGGGTGTCGAGTGTCTGCGGGCCGAGCGCCTGCTCGGCGTGCTGGTGCAGCTTCTCGTGGTAGTACCGCAGCACCGGGTCCGCCAGGTCCAGGGCGTTGCCGCTCGGGTCCTCCCCGCAGTCCTCGAACCGCGCCTTGAAGTCCGGCAGGGTGATGCGGTCGAGCGGTCGCGCCGGTTGGTAGCGGTAATCGAGCGAGGACTGCCCCGGCGCGGGTGGGATGGCCGCGACCAGTCCGAGGTCGCCCAGCCGGTTGAGGCACTCGTTGAGCACCTGGGTCGGCACCTTGACCAGCCCGCCGAGCTCCGAGGCCGAGTAAGCCGAGCCGCATTCGCGGAAGCGCCGGGCGATGACGAGGAGGACGAGGAGGGAGAGGCGCTCGCGCAGACTGACGCTCAGGCTGTTCCACGCCGCCTGGCTGCTGCGGTAGTGCACGTTTTGCACCGCATAGCTGATCTGCCCGCCCACCAGGACGAAGAACCAGAAGATGAACAGCCCCAGCATCAGGATCGGCAGGATGCCGAGCGAGCCGTACAGGCTGCGCTGGAGCACGACGCGCTTGAAATAGAGGAACGCGGCATAGTTGTTGAGGAAGAGCAGCGCGGTGACGACGATCGCGCCGGTGAGCGCCGCGCGCCAGATGACACGCGTATTGGGCGTGAACCGGTAGAAGAAGGTGAGGATGCTCACCAGCACCACCACCGAAAGCGACGGCAGCAGCCAGCGCAGCGCCACGAGCAACTCCTGGCCGAAGGGCAGCTTTTCGAAAAACACATTGATGAACGCCGCCGCGGAGAGCGCGGTGAGCGAGGCGAAGAACAGCACCGTGCCCAGCGTGAGGATCGTCCAGTAGTAAACCACGCGCAGCAGCCACGAGCGACCGCGCCGCACCCCCCAGACGGCATTGAAGGCGTTCTCAACCGAGGTGAAGAGCTGGATGACGATGATGATGAGGGTGAGGCCGCCGAGCACGCCGGCGGTGCCGGAGCGGCTGCCGGCGACGAAGCTGTCGATGAGCTGGACCAGCGCAGGGTTGGCGGCGACGACCGAAACGTCGGCGGTCTTCGGGTCGGACGCCCCGGCGGGCGGGGCGGCGGGAGCGACGGGCGGCTGGCCCGGCCGCGCCACGGTGGGCGCGCCTGAGCGCTGGGTGAGGATTTCGTACTGGGCGACCTGGGGGGCGATGAACTTGATGACACGGTTGAGCGCGTTGACGGCCACGGTCGGATCCTGCTGGTTCAGCATGAACCCCGCCACGAGCATGGCGATCGCGACGAGCGGGCCGAGGCCCAGCAGCGAGGCATAGCTCAGCGCGGCGGCGCGGGCCGTAATGTGGTTTTCGAACAGCCCGTTCCAGGTGATCGAGAACACGCGTAGCACCGCGAAGAGGCGGCCGAGCGCCGAGCGATCGCGAATCGCATCCGGCTGCCAGATGCTGCGCCGGTACAGGAGGTCGAATTTGCGATAGAGATCAGCCGCGAAACCCATGGGGTGAGAGGGTTCGGACCCGGGGCAGCAGAAGGGAAGCCGGTGGGTCAGGTGAGCATGCGGAAGGCGAAGCCGCCCAAGCCCGCGAGGGCGAGGAGGGCGGCGGTGATGATCGACGCGTAGCTCAGGAAGACCGTGCACAGGTAAAGGCCGACCGAGCCCACCGCCACGGCCACAGCCAGCAGCGGTTGGTCCTGCAACCAGAAGAGGGTACCGAGAAAGCCGATGCCAAACATGGCGCGGAAGCGGACGAAGGGGTAAATGGCGGTCATGCCGAGCGCCAGCAGCAGGACGCAGATGACGTCGACCAGGCCGACCAGGAGCAGCGGGTGCCGCAGGGCCTTGGCGTAATCCATGGCCACCACGATCTCGATCGACGGCAGGACCAGCGCGGCGGCGCTGGCGAGCAGGGCGACCAGCGCCGTGTACAGGCCGATCCGGGCGCAGACCAGCTGGGTTTGGGCAAAACGGCGCTTGTCTTTCGTCTCTTCCGTCCGGCCCTCGGCGGCGGCCAGCATGCCCTCGACGGTGATGGCGCGCTGGTCCTCCTTCGCCACGTTCAACCCCGCCACGTGCTCCTTGGGCTTGACCGAGAGCTTCTTCTTCTGCGGGAAAACGGAGTTCTTCAGCTCGAGGTTGGAGCCGATCACGGCCCATTGTTCAGTGGCGGCGTCGTAGTACAGAGTCTCGGTGTCGATCTGACCGCTATCGCCCAGGGTGACGAGCTGCTCCAGCGTGAAGGGTCCCCGGGCCTCCGTGTCGTTGACGCCTCGGACGTAGAATTCCTGGGTCGGCATGGAATGGTCAATCTGGCGCAGAGCGGGGGGAGCGGCAAGCGCGTTTTGTACAGGCGGTTTCGACGGGCGCGGGATCCGGGTTGCTCACATTTTGACCAGCGTGCGCAGGCCGAGGAGCTGCAGGCCGGTTTCGAGCACGAGCAGCGTGCGGTTGCAGAGCAGCAGGCGGCGGGCGCGCACGGCCGCGTCATCGACCGCGACCCGGTCGGCGTTGTAGAAGGTGCTGAAGTCGCCGGCCAGCTCGTAGAGGTAGGTGCAGAGGAAGTGTGGCCGCAGGGCACCCAAGGTCGCGGCCAGTGCGTCAGGGAACCGTACGAGTTTGCGGGCGAGCGCGAGCTCGGTGGGCGTGGCGAAGGGCGTGGCCCCGGCTTCATCCGCCCACCGGCCGGGCGGCACGTCGAGCCTGCGGAAAATGCTATGGATGCGCGCCACGGCGTAGAGGAGGTAGGCGGCGGTGTTGCCCTCGAGCGTGATCATCTTGTCCCAGGCGAAGACATAATCGGTTGACCGGTTCTGCGACAGGTCGGCGTACTGGACCGAGCCGGCGCCGACGACCTGCGCGATGGTCCGGCGCTCGTTCTCCGGCAACTCGGGGTTCTTTTCGGTGACGAGCCGGTGAGAGCGCTCGATGGCCTCGGCCAGCAGGTCCTTGAGCCGGACGTTCTCGCCGCTGCGGGTCCGGAGGGGTCTCCCGTCCTCGCCGAGCACAGTGCCGAAATCGAGGTGCGCGAGGCGGGGGAGGGTGCGGCCGGTCCGGGCGAACCATTTCTCCGCGGTGAGGAAGAGCTGCTCGAAGTGGTCCGACTGACGTTTGTCGACGATGTAGAGGATGTCGGTGGCGCGGAAATGCTCGGCGCGATAGCACACGGTGGCCAGGTCGGTCGTGGCGTACATCGCGGCGCCGTCGGACTTGCGAATCATGAACGGCTGGGTCTTGAAACGCGGATGCTCGGGGTGGAAGACGACGAGGGCCCCCTGGCTGTCGGCGGCGAGGCCGCACTCGGTCAGTTCGCGATACACCGGCTCCAGCTGGTCGTTGTAGAAACTCTCGCCGAGGGTGCAATCGAAGCGGATGCCGAGCTGGTCGTAGATCTCCTGGAACGCGGCGAGGCTGGTCTGGTTGATCTTCGTCCAGATCGCGCGGTTCTCGGGATCGCCGGCCTGCAGGCGCACCAGTTCCTGGCGGGCCTCCTCCAGCACGGCCGGGTCGGCTTCGGCCGCAGCGTGGCCCGCCTTGTACAAGCGTTCAAATTCCCCGAGCGGATCGCGGGCAAGTTGGGTGGGATCGAGCTGGCGTTTGTATGCCCAGATCAATTTCCCAAACTGCGTGCCCCAGTCGCCGACGTGGTTGTCGCGGATCACCCGGGCGCCGCCAAAGGCCAGCAGACGTGAAATCGCCTCACCGATCACGGCGGAGCGAAGGTGGCCGACGTGCATCTGCTTGGCGGTGTTGGGCGAGCTGTAATCGACCACCACGGTGTGGCCTTGCTCCACGGCTGCGGCGCCGGCGGCCAGCGCGTCCCGGTCGTGATACGTCTCGAGCCAGGCGAGCAAGGCGGCCGGCTTGAGTTTGAAATTGATGAAACCGGGCCCGGCGACGGCGAGGTCGAATTGCGCCCCGAGGTCGCCGAGCTGCCCGACGAGTCCCTCGGCCACGGCGCGGGGGTTCTGGCGGTGGCGCTTCGCGTACGCCAGGACGCCGTTGGCTTGGAAGTCACCGTGGACCGGATCCGCGGGCCGCACGTCGGGCACGAAATCACCACCGGCGAGTCCGGATTGGGAGGCGGCCTCGTTTAGGGCTTGGGCCAGGGCGCCGGCTAGGTCAAAGCGGAAGTCCATCGCGGCCACTCAACGAGGCGGGCGAAGTTGTCGCAAGCGCTGAATTGGCCGACCGTTGGCGCTGAACGGGGTGCAATCAATCTCATGACGATGTTCATTGCGTCGGCCGCCCAAGATTGGTAAAATTATCTCGACAAACGGGATAGATTGTTTTTTGATAGCGAACTTTTCGCGTCAAAGGCGATTCACCTTTCCATGACCACACAGATGAGAAAGCGTCCCCTGCCGCAGCGCAGGTTCATCAAGCCTTCCTTCAGTTATCTGATCGAAAAGAAGCGCGACGGGGGTGAGTTCAGTCAAGAGGAGATAAGATATATCATTGACTCGACGCTGGATGGGGAGATGCCCCAGCATCAGCTTGCAGCACTTTTGATGGCGATCTACTTCGCCAACATGTCGGCGCAGGAAACGGCGATCCTGACCGAGGAGATGATGCTGTCCGGCGAGGTCATCGACCTCTCGCACATTTCGAAGCCGAAAATCGACAAATATTCCACCGGCGGAGTTGGCGACAAGACCTCGCTCGTGCTGGTGCCGCTCGCGATGGCCAGCGGCGTGGTTGTGCCGATGATGTGCGGCCTCGACCAGGAATACGTGATCAATACGCTCGACAAGCTCGGCGCCGTCCCGGGTTTCAGGGGTCACCAGAGCATCCCGCATTTTGTCGAACAACTTGGCCGCATTGGTGGCGCCATTGTGGCCCAGGTGCCCGATCTCGCGCCCGCCGACGCCAAGTTTTATGCACTGCGCAAGGAGACCGGCACGATCCCCAGCCTGCCGCTCATCACCGGGAGTGTGCTGTCGCGCAAACTCGCCGAGGGTTCCGAGGGACTCGTGATCGATGTCAAGTGGGGCAACGGCTCGTTCATCCGGGATCTGGAGCAGGCCAAGCAGCTGGCGCGTTCCATGACCCGCGTGGGCCGCTCGATGAAACGGCGTTGCGTGGCGTTGGTCACGGATATGAACCAGCCGTTGGGCGACTCGGTCGGCACGGGCTTGGAAGTCCGCGAAGCCATCCAGCTCCTCAAAGGCCAGGGGCCGGAGGACGCGAAAGAACTCGTGCTCAAGCTCGGTATGGAAATCGTGCGCCTGGCCGGGGTGGCGGGTTCGACGCTCTCGGCCAAGCAGACCGTGCAGCGGCACCTTTCCGACGGATCGGCGCTGGAGAAGTTCAAGGATCTGATCCGCGCCCAGGGCGGCGACCCGGCGTTCATCGACCATCCGGAAAAATTCCCGCAGGCGAAGCATATCCGCAAGCTGCCCGCCCCGAAGCGCGGCTACGTGCACACGATCAACGCGGCGATGATCGCCCGCGGCGTGCATCTGCTGGGCGCCGGCCATGAGGCGCCGCACGACCGGATCGACCCCGCAGTCGGCGTGTCAGAAATCAAGAAGGTCGGCACGCAGGTGAAGCAGGGCGAGCCGCTCATGATGATTCATTACAACGACGAGGCGAAGCTCGAGCAGGCGCTTGAGTACTTCAAGAACGCCTATCGGCTGGCGCCGAAACGGCCGACGCCCCCGCCGCTCATCGTCGAGCGCGTGGCGTAGAGCAGAATCATGTTTCATGGAGACGCGACGCCCTCGTCGCGTACGCCCTTGGAAAACGCGACGAGGGCGTCGCGTCTCCAAAACACAGCCTGCTTCGCCGACCCATGGTCAGGGTGAAATATCCCCTCCCATGTCGGCGAGTGTCGCGATGCGGCCGGTTGGATTGAAATCGACGACTCCCCTTGCCATCGGGCCGTTTCCGTTTCCCAATCGGCACCATGCCCGCCGCGTCTCACGCCGCCGATGGTGCCCGTCCCAAGGCCGACCGGTCGCAGTGGTCGCGACCGTGGGCGCAGCTGAAGTTCGTCACCTTCCAGCCGCACATCTTCCCGCGAATGCTGGGGGAGGTGTCGCCGGACGCGCAGGCGGGCGACTTGGTGGCGGTGTACGACCGGAACGGCCAGCGGCTCGGGGCCGGTCTGTTCAATCCACGCGCCAAGATTCCCCTGCGCGTGGTCTGCCATACGGCCGAGCCGGTCGGCGAGGAGTATTTTGAGCAGGCGCTGCGTCGCGCCGTGGCGCTGCGCCGCGAGACCCTGCAGCTTGATGCGACGACCGATGCCTACCGCCTGGTGAACTCCGACGGCGACGGACTGGGCGGCCTGACCATCGACCGCTACGGCGAGGTCCTGTTTTGCGATGTCTACAGCCTCGGCATGTTCCAACGTCTGCCGCGCTGGTTGCCGCTGCTGCATGAATGGGCCGGCACCAAGCACGCCCAGATCGAGGTGGACCACGATCTCGGCAGCTTGGAGGGGATCAAGCCGTCGCTGATGAAGGAGGTGACGGCAGCCGCGCCGGACAAGGTCCGGATCAGGGAGCACGGGGTACGCTACGAGGTGGATTTCGCCACCGGCCACAAGACGGGTTTTTTCTGCGACCAGCGGGAGAACCGGCGGCGGTTTGCCACGATGGTCCAAGGCGCCCGTGTGCTCGACCTCTGCTGCTACACGGGAGGCTTTGCGCTGGCCGCCACGGTGGGAGGCGGCGCGGCGGACGCGACCGGGGTGGACCTCGACGAGAAGGCGATCGCGCAGGCGCGACGCAACCAGGGCCTCAACCAGGTGCCGCCGGCGCGCCTGCGCTGGGTGCATGCGGATGCGTTTGCCTACGCGCGGCAGATGCAGCAGAACGGGGAGCGGTGGGACGCGGTGGTGCTGGATCCGCCGAAGTTCGTGCTCACGCGCGAACCGGCCGGAGCGGCGGAGGGCCTGCGCAAGTATGAGGATCTGAACCAGCTCGCGATCAGTCTCGTCCGACCGGGCGGATTGTTCTTCACCTGCTCGTGCTCGGGCCTCGTGGGACTCGAAGCGTTTGAGGAGCGGGTGATCAAGGCCGCGCACCGCCTCAGCCGCCGGTTGCAGATCCTCGATCGCACCGGTGCCGGGCCGGATCATCCAGTTTTTTCGAACTCCCTCGACAGCAGGTACCTCAAGGTGCTTTGGGCCCGGGTCGTGTGAGGAGGGAGGAAGGGAGTGAGGAAATGAGGGAGTGAGGGGAGATCTATGAAGAAAAAAGTTGAATACACCGACGACCGCGGCGAGCTGCCGGAAAGGCTTCTCGTGGTGGCGGAGGACGTGCTGCCTTCGCCGGCGGAGTTTGCCCGCGCCCTGGATAAGGAGAAGGTGACGATCAATCTCAGTACGAGCAGTCTGGCCAAGTTCCGTCGCGTGGCAAAGAAGCACCACCTGTCCTACCAGGTGCTCATTCGCGAAGTGCTCGATCGCGTGGCAACGCGGCTCGACTGAAAACGGCGTTGGTTTCGCCGCCATCGCGTCATGCCGCCAGCCAACCCAGGATCTCCACCCTTCCCATCTGCTCGTTGGGGCCCGTTCGTGACGGACCGCGCCCGCGCGGCCGGTTGGGTGTGGCTGGCGGCGGCGATCTACGGGTTGCTGGTCTACGCCTGCCTGCCCGAAGGCGTGGCGGCGCTGGATGACGATTTCGGCTATCTGCGGTCGGTCGTGGCGACCCTACAGCATGGACGCCCGTGGACGGACGACTGGCTCGAACCGTGGGCCGCGTCGTTCTCTTCCCTCAGCGCCCTGCTTTACCTGATCACGCGCAATTTCTATGGGGCCACCTACGGGTTGCTGCCCGTGCTGGCCGCGGTCTCGTTTGGCGTGGCGGTGTTGCTGCTGCACGATCGCGGCCTCAAACCGTGGCTGGCGATCGTTCTGGCCTTCAGCGGACTCGCTTTCCCCACCGTCTTTTGGAAGACGATCCAGTACACGGGCCTGGCCCTGTATCTTCCCTGCCTGTTGGGCGCCATCTGGGCGTGCGAGCGCCGGCGCTGGTCGGTATTCCTGATTGCCTGGCTGGCTGCCCTTGCGACCCGGCAAAGCGCCCTCGCTTGGGGAATGTTGCCGCTGGTTATCGCTGCCGGGAATTGGCGAGCTGGGATCGGGCACCTGGCCGGGCGTGCTTTTTGGCGGCCGGCGCTGGTCGCAACTGCAGGGGCCGTCGTATTCGTGATCCTATGGTCGGCCATGAACCGAACCCATGCCCAGGCGGTTCTGGGCGGCCGCGTTTTTGCGCGGGTGTCCCTGACTCACGTTCTACAGATCGGAATGCGGGGACTCGGCGTCTATTTCGTCATGGCCGGCATCGGCCTCTTGGTCCTGCGGCTGAACCGGCCGGGGTTCGCCGGTTCCAGGAGCTGGCGGTCGCCGGCAGTGCGGACGGTCTTGGCGCTCGCAGCGGTCGTGATATGCTCGTTTGATCTGCGCACGCTGGTACTCTGGGAGCATGGTGCCACGTCTGGCCCCGCGGGTTGGCTGCTCCTGAAGTTCCTGGTGCTGGCGGGGGCCGCCGGATGGTTGTTCCGTGGTGGCGCGCTGCGTCCAGCAATGGCGGCCGGCGCCCTCGCGGCCCTGGCGCTCCTCTGCTCGCGCGGAGCCGTCTGGGACTACTATTTTTTCGACCTCGCCGCGCTGGGTTTGTTCGGAGTCCGGCTGCGCGACGAAACCGTCGCCGTACCGGCGCCATCCGAAGGGCGCTGGCGGCTGGCCGCCGGCCTGGTCCTAGCCATTGCGGTCGTCGTGAACGGCCTGCTCATTCTCGATTTCAAGGCCGCCATGGATCGCGGCTGGGCCGTCTGCCGGTTGGGCGAGCAGGCCCTGCGGGAAGGGCGCCTCGCGCCCGCGGAATTGTCCTTCGCGCCTTTCGGTTTCCGGGCGTGGCATCTGTACCCCTGGTACGTCCGCCACGAGGGCCGGGACAGCGCCGATATCGCGGGATTTGACTGCTATCTGCGGCCCGGTGCGATCGAGGTCGGGCAGGGCTATTCGCGCCTCCTGCATGTCCTGCCTCGATTCTGCCACGAACCACCCGCGGATCGACGCAACTTGATCGCCGCCGGCGGCACCCGTTTTCTGTGGTTCTTCCGCGGGGAGTATTACCTGCTTCGGTTCAAAACCGAGGCGGAGGCGCCCCCGGTCGCGCGTCTGCCGCCCGACTACTGCCTGCAACCGTTTCCCCTGAACGAAGCCGAATGGAGCGAAACCGTTTCAGCGCCAAATTAGTGTCGCGGCCCGCCGACCGAACGAGGCCGGGTCGTGGGATGGAGCCGGCCGTTCCGGGGCGAAGTCACCCAAGCCTGAGGGCGATTTGTAACGTAATACGTTACATGCCAGCCGAGGCGGGCCGCGTGGGAATCACATCCAGATTCCGACCGATCTGACGTCGCGCCGGCCCCAGCGGAATTCGCTTGGGCGGATTGGGCCGGGCGAGAAGGACCGCCGATAGGGACAGACTATTACGGCAGAGCGCCCAACGAGAGCATCCGTCACTGCCTCGTCCGGCGCCAGATCGTCCCGGCATGCGCCGGAATTGGCTTGGGCGCGCCGACTTGGCTCGTTAATGTGCTGGTCTGGGATCGGGCTGCGGCTGTCGCCCGGCTTCCCGATTGAAATCCAATATCTTTGAGACAGGAGGACGTATGCCCGATACAATCACCTTTCGGCTCAACGACCGTCCCGTTCATCTGAACGTGGAGCGCGACCGCCCCCTGTTGTGGGTGCTGCGAACGGACCTCGGCCTCACCGGCACCAAGTACGGCTGCGGCGAGGGCAATTGCGGCTGCTGCACTGTGCTCCTCGACCAGCGCGCTGTCCGCACGTGCCTCCTCAAGGCCAAGGACGTCGACGGTCACGAGGTCGTCACGATCGAGGGCCTGGCCCGCGACGGGAAACTGCACCCGTTGCAGGCGGCTTTCATGCAACACGACGCTCTGCAATGCGGCTTCTGCACGCCGGGCATGATCCTGCGGGCCGTCGGCCTGCTCCATTCCAACCCGCGCCCGTCCGAGGCGGACATCATCCACGGCATGGAGGAAAACTTCTGCCGCTGCGGCGCGCACCCGCGCATCGTCCAGGCAATCCAAACCGCGGCCGCCATCATGAGAGGAGACCGGTAACATGAACGCCCACGATTATCAGCAGCTGGACTTCCACGACGTATCCGACCCCGCGCGCCTCTTTTCGTCGAGCCGCCGCGAGTTCCTCCAGCGCGTCGCTGGGGGGATCGTGGTCTTCGTGGCCCTGGGCGACCTGGCGGTCGCGCAGGAGGTGTTCCGCGAAGGCGCCCGGCCCGCCCGTCCCACCGTGCCGAGCGATTTCAATGCGTTCCTGCGCATCGGCGAGGATGGGCGCGTGACGTGCTTTACGGGCAAGATCGAGATGGGCCAGGGCCCGATCACCTCCCTGCCGCAAATGCTGGCGGACGACCTCGACGTGTCGGTGGATGCCATCGACATCGTCATGGGCGACACCGACCTCTGCCCCTTTGACCAGGGCACGTGGGGCTCGATGACCACCCGCGGCTTTGGTCCGCTGTTGCGCGCCGCCGCGACCGAGGCCCGGGGCGTGCTGATTGAACTCGGCGCCGAGTCGCTCCAAGTTCCCGCCGCGCAACTGGCGGTGAAGGACGGCGTGATCTTCGACCTGCAGCACCCGGAGCGCCGCGTCACCTACGCGCAGCTCGCCAAGGGGCAGAAGATCGCGCGGCACCTGACGGTCAAGCCGACGCTCAAGGACTACGCGCAATTCAAGGTCGCCGGCAAACCGATGCTGCGGCGCGACGCCGAGGCCAAGGTCACCGGCAAGGCGCAGTACACGGGCGACATCCGCGTGCCCGGGATGCTTTACGCCAAAATCCTCCGGCCGCCCGCGCACGGCGCGAAGCTGAAGAGCGCCGACACCACCGCTGCCCGGGCCATCTCCGGCGTGCAGGTGGTGCAGGACGGCGACCTCGTAGCCGTGCTGCACGAGTTGCCGGATGTGGCGGAGAAGGCCCTCGCCCTGGTCAAGGCCGAGTTCGACCCCTCGCCGCTGACCGCGAATGACCGGACGGTTTTTGACCACCTGCTGAGCGTCGCCCCCGCCCCGAACATCGTGGCGCACGGCGGCGATCTCGACCAGGGGATGGGACTGGCCGCCCGCAAATTCGAGAAGACCTACCTCAACGGTTACGTGGCCCACGCGCCCATGGAACCGCACACCGCCCTCGCCACGGTCGAGGGTGGAAAGGCGACCGTCTGGGCTTCGACGCAGACTCCGTTCGGCACGCGCAACGAGGTCGCGGCCGCGCTCGGGCTGCCCGTGCCCAGCGTTCGGGTCATCACGCCGTATGTCGGCGGCGGATTCGGCGGCAAGGGCCAGAATACGCAGGCCGTCGAGGCCGCGCGCCTGGCCAAGGCTGCCGGCCGGCCGGTGCAGGTGATGTGGAGTCGCGAGGAAGAGTTCGTCTACGATACGTTCCGTCCGGCGGCCATCGTGAAGATCCGGTCCGGGCTCGACGCCGCCGGCGCGATGGCGTTCTGGGACTACGACGTTTACTGGGCGGGCGACCGCGGTGCGGCGCAGTTCTACACGATCCCGCACCACAAGACCTCCGCGTACGGATCGGGCTTTGGGGGACCGCCGGGCGCCCATCCCTTTGCCGTCGGCGCGTGGCGCGCCCCGGGCAACAATACCAACACCTTTGCGCGCGAATCGCAGATCGACCTGATGGCGGCGGCCGCGGGCGCGGATCCGGTGGAGTTCCGCCTGAAACATCTGAGCGATCCCCGCATGGTGGGCGTCTTGAAGGCCGCCGCCGAGCGCTTCGGATGGACGCCCGCCAAGGCGCCCAGCCGGCGCGGCTATGGCGTAGCCTGCGGCATGGATGCCGGGACGTGGGTGGCCGCGATCGCCGCGGTCAAGGTCGACGCCACCAAGGGCACGGTGCAGGTCCAGCGCGTCGTCTGTGCGCAGGACATGGGCATGGTGATCAATCCGGAGGGCGCGAAGATGCAGATGGAAGGCTGCATCATGATGGGCCTCGGCTACACGCTGACCGAGGAGATCCACTTCGAAGGCGGCAAGATACTGGACACGAACTTCGACACCTACGCGCTGCCGCGGTTTTCCTGGATGCCGAAGATCGAGACCGTGATCATCGAGGCCAACGAGCAACCGCCCGAGGGCGGCGGCGAGCCGGCGATCATCCTGATGGGCGCGGTGGTGGCCAACGCCATCCACGACGCCACTGGCGCGCGGCTGCTGCAGCTGCCGATGACGCCGGCGCGGATCCAAGCCGCCCTGCGCGGCTAGAGATGCTTGTGGGCGAACCAGACCTCTTCCATTTTGGGAACCTGACGAATAGGAATGAGGTACGAGCCGACTGGGTTGTGGAGGCCGGTCAAGGTCACGACGGCTGATCCGGAACTATTCAATCGAACCACGAATGAACACGAATAGACACGAATGAGAAAGAAGACGGAGCGGAGGAGTTGGTCGCCTCACCAAATCGTGGCCCATTTCGTTTTCCCGATCGCCCATGGTCGTCTCAGGAGATTCGTGTGCCTTGGTGTCTACTCTACTGGTTTCCCTCTGCATGGATCCGTTTGATTCAGCCTTCACACAAACCTCGGCCGAGCAGCGCGCTCTCCTTGTTACCGTGGTCGTGGTCCTCGCGCTTCTGGGCGTGTTGGCACTCGTTGCTCATTCCGACCGATGGCCCCCCGCGGAAGAACCCCCGAGGCAGGGCGAGGCGCTCGACGCCGTGACTCTTCGCAGCCATCAGGCGATCCATTCACCGGTGGCGCTTTCCCGCCTCATCCGCGAGCCTCAGAATACGTGGTCGAATATCGCCTTTGTCTTTGGCGGGGCAGTCCTTGCTTCAATGGCGTCCAGCCGCGTGGCACGAGTCCTCGGAATCGCGCTCGTCGCGGTCGGCGT
>Ga0182011_10001382_pt1 | contig 21239 bp, 18 predicted proteins | sample 711E1DmetaG_FD_120481 | JGI IMG/M metagenome (GOLD analysis project Ga0182011, IMG submission 120481) | Permafrost microbial communities from Stordalen Mire, Sweden - 711E1D metaG | ecosystem: Environmental > Terrestrial > Soil > Wetlands > Permafrost | place: Sweden: Stordalen | collected... | reverse complement strand
CGAAACTGTCATTCTGAGCGAAGCGAAGAATCTGGCCCTGTGCATTTTCAAGAAGATACGCAGAGCGAGATCCTTCGCTACGCTCAGGATGACACCCGTGGAGCGTTTTTCCGCAGCCTGCTAAGCACTCGCCACCTTTCAGACTCCGGCAACTCGGAACTTGCTGCCACCCACTCCCGCGGGAATGCGAGTTCCTCAACCGCGTCTTCGAACGATTTCCTCATCTGGCGGAAATGACCCTCGGTATAATACCACCTGTCATCTGACTTACATCTGAACTCCTCAAAGGCGTCATAGACTAAGCTGGCCAAGTTGGTGAAGTGGGTTCTGCACACCGACAGAACATCCTCGGTCGGGACCTTTGGGATGTCAGGAATCGGCACGAAAAAAAACTGCCTCACACGATTGCCATCCCTATCAATGAAGCTTCCGCCTCCCTGGACGACGGTGTCTCCGATATGAATCGAAACGTTCCGGTAATCGTCAAAAAACTGTGTGAGCGGGTCATTTCCTAGCAACTCCAATCTAGGTGCGTACCATGCCTTAAACCCAGGAACCTTACTGATGACGGCGTGGATGGAGAGTGTAATACTCCGACAGGCCGAGGCAAAAGCATCCACGAAGCACTGGGCTGCGAAGAAGTTGAGGTCGCATTGCGCGATTTGCTCCAGGAAGAACCGTGCCTGCTCAACCTTGTATTCAACAATGCTTATTGAGCGAACCATAGAGCTGTTGTCCCAATGTGCGCCGCATACATCGTGTTTGTGGCGATGTGCGCGGTTGGGCGGGGGTCACTGCATCCTCAGACCCAAAGGATCTCGACGGCAGTCACTACGCCGAACATGCTGTTCCATTGCCGGTGTTCTTCCCGTCACATGTCGTAAGAGCGCTTCTTGAGCTGATCGATCACCGCCTTGTTAGGGGCCGCGTCCTTGTTGGGTGAAAGCTTGCCGGGCTCTTTGTATTCGACAATCACACTACCGTAAACCGAATCAGGACGTCCCGTCGCAATCGGGACGTTGTGGTGGCGTTCCAGGGTGATCTTGGCGTCGCCGGCAAATTTCTTGAGCGCGGCAGCCACGTCGATTTGCAGATCCATTTCCGACTTGGCCAATGCCGCCGCCCTCCGAATCTGGTCGGCAATGGCCGCCGCGCTGCGAGTGACGATTTCATCCAGAGATGGCTGGGTTCGGGAATCTGTAGGGCGTTCCATTGCTGGTCCACCTCAAATGGGGTTGTCTTTCAAGCTATAAAGGGGTCGATTCTATACCGAATAACGATTCGAGGCGCAGATTTCCTTCCAGAGCTTCAGTCGAGGACGCAGTAACGCCTAACTTCTTGACCGGAAGCTCCTTTTTCGATTTCCGGCCAAGCGGCCAGTGAAGAGCGTGACCCTTACATTACGAATCCGTCCGGGCGACCATGCTAAAATTGGTGTAAGCTTGAGTGAGCGGCGCAAGAGGAGAAATAATGGACTACGTCAATCTCGGTAAGACCGGCCTGAAAGTTTCCCGCATTTGTCTGGGCTGCATGACCTATGGAGCGCCTGCCACGAGCGAACTCCGGCCCGGCAGCCACGCCTGGTCCCTTAGCGAAGAGGAAAGCCAGCCCTTCCTTCGCCAAGCCCTCGATCTGGGGATCAATTTTTTTGACTCGGCCAATGTTTATGCACGCGGTGAAAGCGAAAACGTTCTGGGGCGGTTCCTGAAAGCCCACACGCGCCGCGAAGCCGTGGTCATCGCCACCAAGCTCAACGGCGTCATGCGCGACGAGCCCAATGGCGGCGGCCTCTCCCGGAAGGCCATCTTCTTCGAACTCGACCAGAGCCTCCGCCGTCTACAGACAGACTACGTGGATCTCTACCAAATTCACCGCTGGGATTACGAGACGCCGATCGAGGAAACTCTCGAGGCGTTGAGCGACGTGGTGAAATCGGGCAAGGTGCGCTATATCGGGGCCTCTTCCATGCACGCCTGGCAGTTCACCAAGGCGCTCTACCTCGCCCAAATGCACGGCTGGACGCGCTTTGTTTCCATGCAGAATTACTACAACCTGCTCTATCGTGAAGAAGAGCGCGAGATGATTCCCCTTTGTCAGTCCGAAGGCATTGGCATCATCCCCTGGAGTCCCCTCGCACGCGGCCGCCTGGCCCGCCCCTGGAAAACCGAAAGCACCAAGCGCTATGAGACCGACCAGTTCGGGAAAACCCTGTACGCGCGGACCGAAGAAATTGACCACGCCGTCGTGGACCGCTTGGGGCAGGTCTCCGAGCAGCGTGGCGCTCCCCGCGCTCAGGTAGCGCTTGCCTGGATGCTCAGCAAACCGGCAATCACGTCGCCCATTGTCGGCGCTACGAAGCCGCACCATCTTTCGGACGCCGCCGCAGCGCTCTCACTGCGTCTTACGCCCCAGGAAATTGCTTCCCTCGAGGAGCTCTATACCCCGCATCCCGTCTTAGGCTTCATGTAGTCTGCGGCCGATCAAAAACCGCTCCTCGCGGGCCGGCAATCTATGTCGGGGGCCAAACTTACGGCAATGGCGCGCCAGAAACGTCTGGGCCCGAGCAGGGCCGAACGGTTCGACCCTTTCAGGGTCGAGAAACTTGGGCGCCACGCCATCCGTGGGCGGCGGGCGCAAACCCCGCGCCCTTGCCCACGGCTACTCATCTTGAACCCCTTCGGGGTTGAGACGAAAGGGCGGGGGATATTGACCTCGGCCAGCTACCGTGGTGCTATTTGCGGGGTGAGCCTCTCCTCTTCCGGCCTGGGACAATGCGTATATCACCCGAGGCCCAACACCCCAGGCTGCACGACCGGCTGTAACCTTCCGACAGATTCGCGATCGTCACTTTCACCGTCCCGCCCGCGTCACACGAATAGCTCTCCTCTGCCTGCCGCCCCGGACCCTGGTCAAGGTGGGTGATGGGCACGCGGCTAAGGTCCGAGACGTCGCGCAGCGCCGGGTCAAACGCGAAGCGAATGTCGTCCCAGACGGTGATGTCTCCGGCGGGGCGTCCTTCATTGCTGAGATGAGTGCATTCGAGGTAGCGAAAATGGCCAATGTTATGGACCGGCGTGTACTGGCGCGACTGCACCAGCGGCGGCTCTCCGGGCGCAGGTAACTGCGTTCCCTTGGAGAACAGCGGATCGAAAGTCACGCTTCGGCCTGCGTCGGCTTCTCACCACACCCCGAAGTGGCGAGTGAACTTGTCGCGCAGGACGTAATCTGCATGCGCATCAGCCTGTATCGCCAGACCGATGGCCGTGGCGAGGCGAGTGTAGGCGGAGCGCCTCACCCGGCGGCCGAACACCTCGCGGAGAATGCGTGCCACAATCGGAAGTTCGCTTCCGCCACCCGTGACGTAAAGGGCTTCGAGATTCTGCTCACCGGCCTGAGCACAGGCCGAAGATCCCGGCGCGCCATACCCGTGTGCACCGAGCAGGTCTTCCGTGGCGTGCAAGGTCTCCTCGACCAGCGGCTGGCAGCGCTCATAAAAGTCAGCGACTCGTAATGAGACCTCCGGCCAACCTTCCCGCACCGTCCCCAGGTCGACAGAGATATGCCGCGTGTTCGGGTGCAGGCTTTCCTTCTGGGCACGGCACTCTTCGTGAAGGTGAAATATCTCTGCCTGCGAGAGACTGTCGCGCTCGCCAGCGCCGATCCCCGCCGAATCGAGAGCCAGCTCGGCGAGGATTTCGTCAAAATCGTCTCCTCCCAGCGCGCCGATACCTTCCGAAGCGATTACGCGCTGTTGGCTCGCATCCAACTCGACAAGCGAGGCATCAAAGGTTCCCCCTCCCAGGTCGTATACAAAGATGTGGCTCTTGGTTTTCTTCTGTCGTGAGCTCCGGTCACGGTGGCCAAACTCGATGCTGGCGGCCGAAGGTTCATTCAGGAGTCCCAAAACGTGGAAGCCGGCTTGCCGAAAGGCCTCCGCCGTCAAGAATCGCTGGTTGCTGTTGGCATTCGCCGGGACTCCGAGCATCACCTCGAGAAGGCCTGCTTCGACGCCAGGCAAATTGGAATGCTCCAGCAAGTTGATCCGCAAGGCCGAACACAACTCGCCCAGCAATTGGAACATGGGGACGGTTTGGGCGGCGATCTGGACCAGCGTCTGCGGGCCGGCCCCTTCCAGCGCCCGCTTGAGCGACCGCACCACTGTCCAGCCCGGTTCTTCCTGCGCCGCCCAAGCCTCCCATCCGTAGACGCGTCTCTCGTCTTTGACGGCAACCAGAGGAGGGAACCAGTCGCGGGCAGCTCTGTCCGGAGCATCGAATGACACCACCGGGTAGTTGCCCCGATCTGCGAACGCCACAATGATTCGAGTTGTGCCGAAGTCTATTCCCAGCTTCATGCTCTATCTCACAGTTGATTTCCGTTTGATTATAGCAGTAAGGCAGGCGGGGGGTTGGCGTTCATCGGGCCAGGGGTAGTCGTGTCATTTGGAATATTATACCTTAAATAATGCCCGTCATTCCCGCGGAAGCGGGAATCCACCCCGCCACCCTTCGGAAACGCGCTGTCCATGGACTGGATTCCCGCTTTCGCGGGAATGACTGTGGCCTGGAGCGCCGGTGTTTCGCAAATGGGACCACTACTGGACCGGGGAGAGACTCAATCCCGCCGAGTGTGGGTCGCCAGCCGCGGCTTCCAAGCTTGGCGGAGACAGCAGGGGGCTTCGGAGTAGAAGGTGCCGTTCGCGAAAATGGCGCTGGGCGCGGCGTCCCCAGCCGCGCACGAAGTAATAGTTGAGCGTGCCGCCCATAACAGATCCCAGCACCGGGACGAGGCGGAAGAGCCCATTCTCCGCCATCTCGCCGCCGGCTTGCACCGCGATGCGCTCGATGACGCGCGGCACGAACCGTTCGATAACCTGTTTGCGCACCAGGTCCTTGCCCATATCCACGCCCGCAGCGCTTGCCGCCGCCAGCCACAGATCGGCCATGTCGTCTTCGCTGGCATACTCGAAGCCGTGCACCAGACTCAGCTTCTGAATCATGCGCCAGGTAATGCCGCCCAGAAAACCGACATCGGGCAGAATGGAAAGCATGCCGCCCAAGCCGGCGCCCGCGCCCTCCAACATCGCCATCTTCATCGAGGCGCGGATGGTCTTGTCGGCAAGGTAATCCACCACCGGTAGCGGCAGCGTATTCATTTCGCGGAATGATGTAACGGGCAAACCATAAGCGCGGCGGAGGTACCGCAGGTACTTGTCCGGATTCACGCCCACGCCGCGATAAGCTCGCAGCAGGCCTCTCTTCATGGACCGCTCGGCTCCACGGCGAATCCAGGATGAACCTCGGGATGCCATATTGTTTTCGATGCCCGCCTTGCCGAATAGGATGCAGACAGCGCCGCCCGCCCGTTGGCCTGGTGGTTACCAAAATCCTCGCCCACTTTGAATCAATTAAGGAATATTACGAGAAAGTGGAATGCACTCATCCCAACCCAGTGAAGGCCGGCTTCGCCGGCATGAAGGGCGCTCACATCGAATTCCGACTCACACAACACGTTTGGTTGCGGCTCTGGCGCGCTGTGCTGCTCCCCTTTTGGGGAGCGCGCGCCTCCCATTCAGGGCCGAAACGGACACCCTGTCTCTTGACAGACGGGACAAGATAGCCTAGTATACTACGTGGAACCGAGCAGGATTTTGGATTCAGGATTCGGGAGCAAGGTGACGGAAGAGCCGTTGTAGGGGGGGGGCTGAATGGTGAATTATGAATTGCTGTACCCCACATTGGCGCCTGGTGCCGCTTACGGCGTTGGGGGAGAGTTTGAGTTAGCAGGGGACTTGGCTTGTACCGCAGTCTACGACAACATGTCACCTCGGCGGGGAAAGAAGGAGCCCTAGTAACTTTAAGAATTGACGGCACGATGCGGGAATGTCATTGAAAACAAAGGATCGGAGTTCGAGAGGCCGGGGCGAAACGGGAATGTTATAGAAAACAAAGGTAGTTAGTCGTCTAAAGCGGGAATGTCGCTGGGAAGAAAGGTAGTTAGTTACCGTTAGGTAGCAGGTCGTAGGTGGTATGTGGGGGAAGAGCAGGTACCAGGTGACAGGCGCTACGAGGATTCAGGATTCAGGAGTTAGGAGTCAGGTCCGATTTCAGGTCCGATGCGGATCGGACCATCGAACTCCAGCGATCGGAGAGTCAGGATGAACAGCATCTGCCTTCTGCTTACTGCCAACTGCCAACCGCATTCGAGGCCAGTTCGAGTTGGCGGGGCTCTTGGTCTGTACCGCAGGCTACGACGAGGGGTCGATTTTCTGTGCTCCCTTCCTGCGTCAGGGCAGGCTCCGGGCGCCGCTACAGTTCTAGCAGGCTGCGGAAAAACTCTCCACGGGTGTCATTCTGAGCGCAGCCCTGTACCGTACGGTACAGGGCTGCGCTCAGAATGACAGTTTCGAAGAGTTTTTCCGCAGCCTGCTAGAGCTTCACCCACTCCCCGGTATCTGCGGCGTCTCTGGCCTTCAAGCAAATTCGTGAGATTGCGAAGGCATCCTGCATCGATAGCAAATGCGTGCCTTCCCCGCGAAGTTCGGCAATGAAGGTGGCGAAGAAATCCACGGGCGGAAGGAGAGGCAAATCCCCCACATTACCTTTGGAACTGATCAGGTTCACACGATCGCCGACACCTGTTGCTTCAAGCACTCCTTCACTTCCGGCGATGCGCAGGCGGTCATCTCCGTGGGTGGGGGCGGCTTCCGGCCGAAGGAAATCCAGGTGACATGTCGCTGTACCGCCATTGGACAACTGGAGCAGCAACCCCGCGTGGTCCTCACAAGCCGGGGTCTGCGGGTGAGCTTTGTTCCCCTCGAACGCGGCCACCCGGACATAGTCTCTCCCGGAAACCCATCGCATGAAATCAATAGCGTGGACCCCAATAAAGGGGATGGTGCCACCATAGGTTTCTTTCTTCTTGTAAAACCAGGGGCGATCGGAGCCGTATTTGTAAGATTTCTGGCTGGAAATCAGTATCGGCTCGCCAATCGCACCCTCCTGGACGGCCTTCCGAGCGGCTTGAAAAATCGGCATGGCGCGCATGTTCAACATGATGCTAAAGCGAACGCCACTCTGATGGATTTCCTGCTCCAGGCGGGCGAGATCCGGGAGATTGATGGCTGCGGGCTTTTCCGAGAGCACATGGATCCCCTTGCGTGCCGCGTGCATCGATGCCTCAGCGATCTGATACATCGGCAGGCAAACTCCCACCACGTCAAGCGGCTCTTTCTCCAGCATGTCGTGGTAGTTCTCGTATACGCGGGTTCGGTCGCTGCCGGGGAATCGCTTTTGCACCCACGAGATATCCTCGTCCGGTTCTCCCTTGGCATAGGCTGTCCACTGGACGTTAGGTAGATTGGGAATGCTTCCCAGGAGGATGTCGCGATGGCCATCGCTGCCGATCAGTCCTATGCGGATCAGACTGTTGGCCGAAATAATGCGCTTTGTTTGTGCCGGACTTGTTGCGGCGAGAGCGATACTCGCTCCTACAGCAGATTGCAGAAATCTTCGCCGGTCAACTGAGACCGGTTTCATATGAGTGTTGGCGTCGGAGCAATCGTTCTTCATGGAATTCTGTTGGAATCCTCCAATTCGTTGGCAATCGATACGCAGTGTAATACCACGACGAAAGGAATTCAAGCCGCGGTTGGCGCATGCAATCCATCCCAGCCGCCTTCACAGCTCAAACGCCGGATTATCACTATTTCGGAGTGTTGTGCGGAGTTGCTGGCCAACACCCGGCTGCCAACACCTACCTTTGAGGCGGCCCTGAATTGTGGTATATTGAGCGAATAAAAGGCGAAATTAAGGAGGCGCCAGGTGTCAAGTGCAAAGTCTCAGGGGGTCGCGTTTGGGGGATGCGTGCAACAAGTTCTCGCCTACCGCGACGCTCAAGTGCCGGGCTGAAGAGTCTGTGTGAAAACTCGTGTCTGGTATTGGCCAGGCTGGACCCCCGCTTCCGCGGGGGTGACAGCACTGGATTTAGGGGCTGTATTCCGACCTGTCATTCCCGCGAAAGCGGGAATCCACGAGTTTTCACACAGACTCTGAAGCCCGGCGCCACACGCGAAATTAGGACAGAACCGGTTTCGGGGAAGGGCGCAGCAAGTTCTCATCGACCCCGACCCTCAGGTGTGGAAGAAGGCTATGCATGTGGGGCATTCAGAAGTTTAGAGATTAAGCAGGCGGGCGACTGAAACCTGACACCTGAAACCTGGCGCCTGAAACCTGTTCTTAGATGTGAGGCGACGTGGAAGAGAAAACCCAGGCACTGGCGAACCTGAGGATGGGAGACGAGGAGGGCCTTGCCCCCATCCCCAGCGCCCTTCGAGAAATCCGGGAGAAGTTTAAGGGCTCACCCGCCCGTGGCGGAGTGACTGTGCTTAAACATTTCCCGGCGCGCGATGCACGGACCGCGCCGATTCCGCAGTTTCTACCCGGCCGGCTTTTGGAGGCGCTCAAGGCGCGTGGAATCGCTTCCCTTTACACGCATCAGGCGCGCGCCTGCGAGTTGGCTCGGGAAGGCAAAAACGTGGTCGTGGTCACGCCCACGGCCTCCGGGAAAACCCTCTGTTACAACCTGCCGATTCTGAGCGAGTTGGTGCAGAACCCCGAGGCCCGGGCGCTTTACCTGTTTCCGACCAAAGCGCTTTCGCAGGACCAGTTGGTGGAGCTGAATCGCTGGACGGAGAAGTTGGGAGAGGAAATCCGCACCTTCACTTACGACGGAGACACGCCCCAGGACGCGCGCAAGGCCATCCGGGCGCGGGGCAACCTGGTCATCAGCAACCCCGACATGCTTCACGCCGGCATTCTCCCTCACCACACCAAATGGCAGAGGCTGTTTGAGAACCTGCGCTACGTGGTGATTGACGAGCTGCATTACTACCGGGGAGTTTTCGGCAGTCATCTTGCCAACGTTCTGCGCCGTTTGAAGCGGATTGCGAAGTTTTACGGCAGCCAACCCCAGTTCATCTGCACCTCAGCGACCATCGCCAATCCGGCTGAATTAGCCGCTCGCATCCTCGAGGAAGACGTTTTTCTGGTGGATGAAAGCGGCGCGCCCTCCGCAGAGAAGTATCTGGTCTTTTACAACCCGCCGGTGGTGAACCCGCAACTCGGCATCCGGCGTTCGTATCTGAACGAAACCCGGCGCATTGCTCGCACTTTCCTGGCGCGTGGTCTTCAGACTATCGTTTTCGCCAACAGCCGGCTGGCCACGGAGATTTTAGTGACCTACTTGAAGGAGGATTTCTCGCGAGCCCCGCTGGCCCCGGAAGCGGTCCGAGGCTACCGGGGCGGCTATCTGCCGCTGGAGCGCCGCGCGATTGAGCGCGACCTGCGCAACGGCCGCCTGCTGGGTGTGGTGGCAACCAATGCTCTCGAGCTGGGCATCGACATCGGAGGCCTGGACGTCGCGGTGCTGGCGGGATACCCCGGGACCATCGCCTCGACTTGGCAGCGAGTCGGCAGGGCCGGCCGCCGACAGGGAACTTCCGCAGCGGTGCTGGTGGCCTCCAGCGCGCCGCTCGACCAATTCATGGTGCAAAATCCCGATTACTTCTTTGGCCGATCGCCCGAACATGGTTACGTCAATCCGGACAATCTCTTTATCCTGCTCAATCACTTGAAGTGCGCCGCCTTCGAATTGCCTCTGCGGGAGGATGAGAAATTTGGCTCGCTCGACTTGCGGCGACTCTGCCAGCACCTTGAGGACATCGGCTTCCTCCACCACACCACCGACGGCTGGCATTGGGTCTCGGAAAGCTACCCCGCTGACGCTATCAGCTTGCGGTCAGTCTCTTCGGACAACTTCGTTATCGTGGACACGACAGGCGAACCCAAGGTGATTGGTGAAACGGATTTCTCCAGCGCCCTGACCACGCTGCATGAAAAGGCCATCTACATTCAGGATGGCCAGCAGTACCACGTCGAGCGCCTCGATTATGATGACCGGAAAGCTTACGTCCACCAAGTGACGAGCGAGTATTTCACCGACGCCATCTCCTACACGAAAATCAAGGTCCTCGAGAGGTTCGAATCGGCGCCCATCGGCCCCGCTAGCAAGAATCACGGCGAGGTGCAAGTGAATACCCAGGTGGTTGGGTTCAAGAAGATTAAGTTCCACACCATGGAGAACGTCGGCTCTGGAGAGCTGACATTGCCCGAGCAGGAGATGCATACCACCGCTTTTTGGCTGACACTTCCCCATGAATTGATGGGAAGCCTGCCTTACGGTTCGACGGAGCGGTTGGATGGGGTGAATGGCTTGGCCAACGCCCTCGAGGCTGTTGCCACGCTGCTGGTGATGTGCGACGCTCGAGACTTGGGTGTGGCGGTGGGGGAGAACGAAGAAAACAGAAGTCAGAAGTCAGAAGTCAGAAGTCAGAATGAAGAGCTTGGCTCTTCTCCGTTGCCAGCCGGGGGTGACCAATCCAAAATCCAAAATCCAAAATCCAAAATCGGAGGTTCTGACGCCCGTGTAACCATCGTGGCCTTCGAGCCCAACATCTACCTCTACGATAAGTATCCTGGAGGGATTGGGCTCAGCGAACCGCTGTTCCGCATGAGCGATTCGTTGTTGGAAAAGACTCAGAGATTGATTGCAAACTGTCCTTGCGCTTCGGGCTGCCCCTCCTGCGTGGGCCCGATTGGCGAGGTTGGAGAAAAGGGAAAAGAAGTGGCTTTGGAGATCTTGCGGAGGTTGTCCGTTGTCAGTGGTCCGTAGTCCGTGGTCCGTTGTAAGTTGTCCGTGGTCTTTTGATTTTCTCAATTTGGGAAATTGAATCTTTGCCCTCTCCCTTGGGGAGAGGGTGGACCGCGACGGCGCTTTCACCAGCCGTCGCGGTCCGGGTGAGGGGTTACTTCGACGCCCGCAGAGGCACGCTGAGGCCGTTATGAGGAGCCATGCGATCAAAAGTAAGCGTGTGCTAGGCGGATTCCTGTTATGCGGCGTATGCGATTTTGTGTTCGGCTTCGCAAAGGCGCGTTCGATCCTCGGGGGCATCGTTGCTGTAGTTGTGGGCCTGCCTCTCTCGGCTCTTGTTGTGTTCGCAGTTCTCAGCGTGATTGATTGGAAGGACCAGGGGCGAAGCGACGATTCCCACGGACAGCATTGATTTGGCGAAGCAGCCTTTCACCCGGCTCTCCCGCGACTGCGGGATCGCCACCCTCTCCCCCAAGGAGGAGAGGGGAGAGTAAATTTAGGGGTTTGGCCGCCTCGCACCCCCCTGAAAAGGGGATCTTCGGCGGGTGCGGGACAACCGACGGCATTGCCCTTGGGGCAACCGACTACGGACCACGGACTACTGACAACTGACTACTGACCACTGACAACGGACGTTCTCAAAAATGACTCTCGACGAGAAACTCCGCCAGCTTAAGCGGGCTTCCGGTGCCCGGGACCGCGACAGGGAACTCGAGCAGACACTCGAGTACCTACGCCGCCTGGAGAATCCGCAGTCCACCCGCAAGCTGCCTGCCCAGAGATTTGCCAAGGGGATCGAGGAATACGTAGAGGGTCAGGTGTTGAAGAACTCTTGGGGCGAGTTCTTCCTGGCGCGCGAGGTATTCCCCTTCGGACGGCCTTACGGAAAGCTCCGCATCGGCGATATTCCCTCCGCGGACCTCAGTCCCCTGAACCTGGTTTTGAAGGATGCGGCGATGCCCGATGCCTCGCGGCTGGTTTTCCTGGATACGGAAACCACAGGCCTTGCCGGTGGAACCGGAACCTGTGCGTTCCTCATTGGCATTGGAAATGTCGAAGGGATGAAGTTTGTGGTGCGGCAGTTCTTCCTTCGTGACTATCCCGAGGAAAAAGCCATGCTCGAGGCGCTGGCGGAGGCGCTGGAGCCTTGCCAAGGAATCGTCACGTTCAATGGAAAGACCTTTGATGTGCCGCTGCTCGAGACCCGGTATGCGTTGGCTCGCATGAAATCCCCCCTGGACCGCTTGATCCACTTTGACGCTCTCCACCCCGCGCGCCGCCTGTGGAAGCTGCGCCTGGAAAGCTGCAAACTCACTGACCTGGAAGAAGCGATTTTGGGAGTCAGCAGGGAAGGCGATGTGCCGGGGTCGGAGATTCCGGCAATCTACTTCGACTACCTGCGCAGCGGCGATGCGCGAGGCTTGCAGCCGGTTTTCTACCACAATGCTCTGGATGTCGTGTCACTCGCCGCGCTTACCGTGGAGTTGGCGCGCGCGCTTGGCGACGGTGGGGCCGAAGCGCTAGGGTCGCCCCTCGACCTTTTCAGCCTCAGCCGCATCCTGGGGACGGCAGGCTCCCAGGAAAAATCCATCTCAGCATGCCGTCAAGCTTTGGCTGTGGGACTTCCCCAACCGGTCGAAAGCCTGGCCTTAAAGCACCTCGCCGCCGAATTCAAGCGCAAACGCCAGCATGAGTCCGCCGCCGAGTTATGGCTGGAGCTTTCGCGGCGCGAGTCGCCTCTTGCTGTGGAAGCACTCGAGGAGCTTGCCATCCATTATGAACATCACCTTCGCGATATCCAGCAGGCGCTCGAATTTACTCTCGACGCTGTGGCCCGGCTTGAGGAACAGTTCCCTTCTGTTGCTTACCGCAACAGATTCGCCAGGCGCCTGGAACGGCTACAGACCAAACTGGCACGGGCGTCAAGCATGACCCTCCTCCGGTAGCTCTTTTACTTGTCAAGTTCCAGGGCGTGTGTCCTTGGCAACAGCCTTGCCCGCCCGAAGTCGCTGCCGTAAGTCAATCCTTGCACCACATTCTTGTCGTGCACCCCCGGATTTTCGGGCTCCTTGACACCGCCCAGCAACCTGCTACTCTTTAAGTGGAGGGTTCTATCATTGAACCGATCAACTCCCATGGCATTTGTTTCTGTCAAAAGCAAGTTTCAAGTCGTCATTCCTCAGAGCGTCCGCGAGAAGATCGGCCTGAATGTCGGCGACCTCCTGGAGGCGAAGGCTGAGCATGGAAGAATCACGTTCACGCCGAAGTCGGTGGTGGATTGCGGCATTGCAGTGAGCTTAGCCGACTTCAAAGAAGGCCGCACATACGGGCCCTTTGAAACCCACGGGGAACTCGTGAAGTCGCTTCACGATCAGACGGCAGAACTGCGTTCGAAGAGAACTTCTCGGAAAGCCCGACGCACATGAGGGTCCGCTACTCGAAGCGGTTCTTATAGCAGTATGCCGATGCACCCGTGGAAGTGCGGAAAGCTTTCGACAAGCAAAGCATCCTCCTTCTCGAAAACCTCAGCCATCCGTCGTTGCGAGCGAAAAAGTACGACGAGGCCATCGGCCTCTGGCAGGCCCGCGTGACCCGCACCTGGCGCTTCTACTTTACTATTGAGGGCCAGGAGTACCATCTGCACGATATGAAGCCGCATCCTAAGTAGCGTCGGTTTTACCCTACCGAACCCCCATGCGAGGCAAGCTGTCGCGAACGTTACGGGAAGCCACCTCTGCACCGGACTCTCACTCTTCATTGCGTTCCGACTTGCCGAAGGACTTCAACATCAGATGTTTCCTCTCCACCGCCCCCTGCCCGCTGTCCCCCTTGACGGTCACAGTTTCTAAATCTCCGGTCAGGCGGAGGTAATCAGGGTCATCCGGTCCGCGGCCCGAACCACGCTCGACCTTTCCTGAAAAGCGGTAATATCGGCGGTGGATGGTGTTGGTCTTGAATTCCACGTGGTCTTTCTTGCGTGACCCTAAGATAATGTCGTAGCTCAGCTCGGCGTCAGATTCTTCTTCACCCTGGAGGATTTCAATGTACCCCTTCAGCTTCCCCTCTTCTTCCAGAATTCCTAAGGTGTCATCCGGGGAAAGGAAATGGTACTTGCCGGTGATGTCGTCGATGCTCTCAGTGGCCTGCGCCGATGAGTGCCCCGAGAGGGCGACCACAAGGGTCGCCCCTACAGGACCGTCGATGCTCTCGGTGTTCTGCGCAGAACAGCGCCCCACGCCTGGATAAAGGAACAGAAGGATGGCGAGCAGCCACAAGGTTTGCTTCTGATGACTTCCGGGATTTCCAACCATAGGTCGTAACCACCTTTCGCGGTGATGGCGTACCCCATAAAACCGCAAAGGGAAACGACCCTATCTTATCAAATCGAGCAGCCACCCCTGCACTAAACTGGCTCAGCTCCCCCAGGTCGCCAGCGACTCAGTCTAACGCCAATAACTCCGAGGTTTTAATGACGTGACCCCTCACCCGCCTGCGGGCCGAAGCCGATGTTGTTCACGGCTCGCCGCTTCCCCTCCGGCGGGCGTAGGGCCGTCCCGTGCCGGCTGGTGAAAGCGCCGGCCACGGTCCACCCTCTCCCCTTGGAGAGGGCTAGGGATCGCGAGCCTTAGCCTTCTCCAAGGGGAGTCCGATTTCTGGACCCCGATGGGGTCCATCGGACCCCAGAAATCGGGGAAGGTGGCCGACGGAGGAGGCCGGATGAGGCGTCACTTGGTCGCATCAGCGCGGCATCCCAGATGCACGACAATCTACTGGCTTGATCAACCAAAAAGGCAAAATGAGTCACCACCCACAAGTCGATCTACTTGACAGCCCGGCGCTTTTTCGGGACTATTGCCACAGCGTTCAAGGGCGCATCCAAATCCAGAGGGGGAGGACCATCGATGGTTTGTCCGGGAGGTTTCACGGAAGTCTGCGCATGCATTCTCATTGCGGGAATTTACTTGCCGGGGGTCATCGGTTCGGCAGCAACCCTCAAGCCCTTGGTGGCGGGCAAGCGCGGTGTGGTGGCGGCGGGCCATCCGCTGGTGGCTGAGGCCGGCCTGAGAATCCTGGAAAAGGGTGGAAACGCGGTGGACGCAGGAGTCGCCACGCTCTTCGCGGCGTCCGTCGTGGAAATGGCCAGCTTTGGCGCGGGAGGCGAGTGCCCAATCCTGATCAAGCTGAAGGACGCTCCGGTGGTGGCCATCAACGGAAATGGAATCGCGCCTGAACTTGCCACTGTCGAGTTCTACGAACACCTTCGCCTGGACGACCCCAGGCTGGTCGCTTACGGCACGATTGGTAACGCTCGCGGCGGGACTATTCCCTCTTACGGCCCACTCAGCGCCATCGTCCCCAGCGCCATGGATTCCATCTTCCTGGCGCTCGAGAAATACGGGACCATGAGCCTCAGCGAAGTCATTCAGCCGGCCATCGAACTTGCCCAGGGGTGTCCGCTCGATGACCATCTGGCGAGTGCTATTGCACGTGCCCAGCCGGTATGGGAGAAGTGGCCCACCACGGCGCGAATTTATATGCCGGGCGGCCATCTGGCGAAGGCAGGTGAGCTCTTCGTTCAGGCCGATCTTGCGCGGACTTTCCAAGGTCTGGCCGAGGTCGAGCGAAAGCACGCCGGGCAGGGACGTATGGCCGCCATCCAAGCTGTCAGGGATTACTTTTATCGCGGGCCCGTCGCCCAACGGATAAGTGACTTCTGCAAACAAGCGGGCTGCCTTCTCCGCCCCGGTGACTTCGCCGCGTATCGGGCGCGGGTTGAAGAACCTCTTACAACTACTTATCGAGGCATCGAGGTTTACAAGGTGGGCTTCTGGAGCCAATCTCCGGTCCTCATCGAGAACCTCAACCTCCTGGAGGGATTTGATCTCAAGTCGATGGGCCACAACTCAGCGGATTACATTCATACCGTTGTCGAGGCGATGAAACTGGGATATGCAGACCGCGACGCCTACTACGGTGATCCCGACTTCAGCCAGATTCCCCTCCAGCTCATCTCCAAGGAATATGCCAGCGTCCGCCGTTCGCTCATCAACCCGGAGAAGGCATCTGAAGAACACATCGCAGGCGACCCCCTGCATTTGCAAGCGCGCGCTTCTGCCGACTTTATCCGAGCGAGGTATAGCCACCGCAATGGCGAGCCTCAGGACACAACTTGCGTGAACGTAATCGACAAGGACGGAAACATGCTCTCGGCTACGCCGAGCGGGGCTTGGATCCCGGCGGTCATCGCGGGTGATACCGGCATTCCATTGACAGAGCGCGCGCAGGCTTTTGTCCTGACGCCGGGCCATCCGAATCAACTGGCTCCCCACAAGCGCCCACGCATTACGCTCACGCCAACCATCGCCCTTCGCGATGGCAAGCCCTGGCTTGCGTTCTCAACGCCCGGCGGCGACAGCCAGGACCAGACGCTGCTCCAGATCTTTTTGAATGTTGTGGACTTTGGCATGAACCCGCAGGAGGCGGTAGAGGCCCCGCGATTCAACTCCGAGGCGGTGTACAGCTCCTTCGACGACCACCAAGACCAGCCTCTGGCTCTGGACGTCGAAACTCGTATCAGCGAGGCAGTCCTCAAAGCGCTTCGGGAGCACGGGCATATGCTGGTCATGCAGGCTGAATGGGGTAATTCTACGGCGCCCACCATGGTTGAGTATAACCCCGCCACAGGTGTGATCACGGCAGGCGCGGACGTGCGCGGGCATCGCTATGCGCTGGCGTGGTAGATCAGTTATCAGTATTCAGTTGTCAGTTGTCAGTCGTAAGCGGCCGCCACCACTCGTCGTCAAACCGACTGGCCACTGACTACTGACAACGGACGACGGACGTCCTACCGTTTAGCGCTTTCGTAACACCCCAGCACGCGCAAGAAATTGGTCACCTCAGCCAGGTGGGAGAGCGCATTCCGGCAGTGCTCTTCCTTCAGGTGGCCCCGGAAATCGAGATAGAAAAAATACTCGAAGGGGCGGCCGCGGAGGGGACGCGACTCGAGCTTGGTCAGATCAATATCACGCAGCGCGAATACGCTGAGGCACTTATAAAGAACACCGGGAGCGTTCGGAGTGGAAAAGACAATGGAGACCTTGTTCGCCTTCGCTGCTACGTGAGGACTCCTGGAGAGCAACAGAAAGCGCGTGTAATTCTCGCGATGGTCTTCGAGGTGCGTCGCCAGAACGTGGGCTCGGTAGACCTCGCTGGCAACGCGGCTGGCGATGGCAGCGGCGCCCGGCAAACGGCGCTCCGCCAGCATTTTCACAGCTCCGGCCGTGTCGTAAAAAGGGATTTTCTCAATCTTGGGGTGACGTTTGAAAAACTCCCCGCATTGCGCCAACGCCACGGGGTGGGAGTAAACCTGGGTTACGTCCTTGAGCGCTGTGCCGGGCGGAGCGATGAGGTTGTGCACAATGCGCAGGCTCACTTCTCCGACGATGTGCAGGTCATTTGAAAGCAGGAGATCGTAATTCTCGTAGACTGAGCCGGCCAAAGTGTTTTCAATGGGAGCCAGGCAGTACTTCGTCTTCCCGCTCACCACGCTTTCAAAGATGGCCCCGAATGTCTCGCAAGGGTTTACCGTGATGCGCCTTCCCAGCAGTTTATATGCGGCTTCTTCACTGAATGAGCCGCGCTCACCTTGAAACGCAATCCTGGGATTAGCCATGGGAAGTACAGGTCGCCCCTTTCGAAGAGTCAGCCCCCCCTCTTACTCCGGCAGCAGCAGGTTAGTATTTTTCGCGCCCCAAAAGAGCCTCCGGCGCTTTCCCCTTTATCCATTGCCGAGCAGGCCGCGGAAGAAGAAGTCCACGTAGGCGCAGGAGATTTCCTCTTCCTTGACGGAGCCTTCCATGTGGTACCACTGGTAGAGCCAGTTGATCATCCCCAGGACGGCGAAGGCGGCGACATGGGGAGCGAGCTTGGGCGGCTTGCCTGACAGTTGTTGCACCCGAGCGATGAGGTCTTCGAGATACTCGATGTATGCTCTCTTCCGCGCGTTGATCTTCTTGCGCAGAGCGCCTTTCAACGAGCGGTTTTCGTGCAGGATAACGGTAATTTCCATGTCCCGGGCGCGGACCACTAAATCGATATGTCCGACGATGGTCCGGCGCAGCTTCTCACGTGGGTCGGGGATATCCTTCACTTTTGCCAGCACGTATTCATCCAGGATATCCATCCCATAGTTCATGATTTCGAATAGCAGCATATCCTTGCTGCTTACGTGATGGTACAAACCGGCTTTGGTCAGGCCGATTGCCTCGGCGATGTCTTGCATTGAGGCGCCGTCGTAGCCCTTTTCGTAAAACACCCTCGCCGCAACCCTACAGATTTCGCGTAGTTTTTGCCGAGCTTCAGCCGTTCGAGCCATATCAGGAAGAGTACCACCCCCAGCGCGGGCAGAGTCTATCACAGTATACGGCAAGCGGGAAGGCAATCCCTCGCTCGGTAGTGGGTCAATTTGATGTAGAGGCGGCGGAACCTGTCCCGATCTTATCGGGACGCCGCCATTTGGCGATCCCGCCTTGCGGGATCGCCGCTACACCATCACATTGACCCACTACCCCTCCCTCCGTCTCCGCATGCTCAAAGAAACGATGGGCAGCTTTCGCCTCGGCCCGGCTTTGACAAGCCTGGGGCAGGCTGGCCCGACGACGAGCCTAGAGCACACCCCTAAAGCGCGCCCCAGGCCGCTCATTTCTTTCCGCATTCGAGCGTGTACCCAAACCCGTCGATTCCCCAGCCGGCTGCTACATCCGCCCGCTCTTCCTGGTTTGGGCACCTATGACGCTTCAGGGTCACAAAACTACGACCGGGGATAAGTTCCAGAGCCGCCGTCCCGTCACTGCCGGTTTCTCCCTTAATATTTTCGACCATGGACCCATTCGCCCAGGTGGCCTCGAGGCCGACCCGATCCAAGGGCCGCCCGGCGCTATCGATAACACGAAAGAGCACAGGTTTGTGAACCATTTTCCGGGGATCGTATATTTCCTGTGGGATCATCACCAGTTCCTGATTAGCAGAAAGCTCAGAGGGCGTGAGCCGGACATGCCGGAAAACTGCCGTATCTTGGGTGGCCCGGTTGCGGCGCGCCGTAACCCAATAAAGGCCGGGTGGAAGGTTGGAAAACGCATACCGGCCCTCTGGGTCGCTCGCCGTCTGGTCCACGAGGTGTTCGTCCTGGTTGGTTAACGAAACGATGGCGTCCCGAATTAGCGCTGAATCCGGGGTTCCAACCGTCCCGATGACTTGGCCGCGCCACTCGGAGCTGGGGGGCTGAAGCTGTACTTCGATCGTATTGCTCGAGACTTCGCCTTGCCAGACTGTTACCTTCAGGTTGTGATGGATATCTTCCGCGTTGGAATACTGGGCCGCATACAGCAGCGATACTCGGTACGTTCCCCATATCGGTTTCTGTAGTTCGGAAAGTGCGGGCGTCAGTCGAATCGAGGCCTTCTCTTCGTAGTCCTCACCGGGCGCTAGTTCGACCAGCTTCGGTTTGGGAAGGCCGACGCTCTCGAAGATCGTCGCTTGAGCTGGATTCGAGGTAGTTGCCTGTCCAGCGCTTGCCGGTTCGAGTTTGACCGTGAGCATCGAGCCGCCCGTGGACTGTGGGGTCGTATCCTCTTCCAGCACCGGCCTCAGGGGTGGCAGCTTGCCCTGCGCATGGTGGTAAAGCCAGACCGTTTCGTTGCCGGCATTGTGGAAATGGAGAGTTACGCGCGCCGGGAACGGCGCCGCGATGTTTTGCTGCTCAACGGAGATGAGGAGCTTGAGAGACGTGTCAACGGCCGCTCCCTGGCCTGGCAGAGCGAGCGGCGCAAGCAACAGCAGAGTTTTGATCAAACCAGCTCTAGAGGCTCGATATCTTCCCATTTCCATTCTGGTAACGCCGCCCCCTGCGATGGCTATTGGGAAAACAGACTTCCGGCAGGAATCTCCCATCCCGGAAGCAACGGGGACTGAAGCCCGTCTCCCTCAGCGAAGGCGCCCTTCAGTTCATACCTACTGCCCGCCAAAACATAGATTTCGACAACCAATCATACCACGAGAAGCGGGCGCTCATTTGAACCCACCTGGATCCGTCGAGCGGCTCAAAGCACCCGCAAAATCAGACACTTCAAGTAGTGTGTTTCGGGCACGGTCAACAGTATGGGATGGTCGCGCGACTGCGTGCGCCGCTCCACCACGGTCACCTGGCGGTGAGCATCGAGCGCCGCGCCGGCGATGACTTCGAGCAGATCCGCCTCGCTCACATGATGCGAGCATGAGCAGGTAAGGAGGAATCCGCCCGGGTCCAGTATCTTGAGCGCGCGCAGGTTCAGTTCCTTGTAGCCGCGCAGCGCCGCCTCTCGGTTGGACTTCTGCCGCGCAAAAGCCGGGGGATCGAGCACGATGGTGTCATAGTGTTGTTTTTCCTGGTCGGCGGCCTTCAAGAAGTCAAAGCAGTTGGCTTCCTTCCATTCCACGTTTGTAACCCCGTTTAATTGCTGGTTGCGGCGGGCGAGGTTGAGTGCGTCCGGAGATGAGTCGAGGCCCAGTACAGAATCGCACTGGAGAGCCAGGTTGAGCGCAAACCCGCCCGCATAGCTGAAGCAGTCGAGCGCGCGGCCTCGCGCGTATTGCCGGGCCGCCAGGCGATTCTCGCGCTGGTCGAGAAAGCCGCCGGTCTTCTGGCCGCCCATCAGATCGAAGAAGAATTTCAACCCGTTCTCTTCCACCTCAGCTTCGCTAACGCTTTCACCGGCCAGTGTGCCTTTCTGTTCTGGCAGTCCCTCCAATTCCCGAACCGCCACATCGTTGCGCTCCAGAATCGCGCGTGGCGAAAAGGCCTCCTGGAGAATCTCGACGATCTGCTGCTTTAGCCGGTCCATTCCCTGGCTCAGGGTCTGGATGACGAAGCAGGGGCCGTAACGGTCAATAATGAGAGACGGAAGCAGATCGCCTTCCGCAGAAACAAGGCGGTAGGCTTGAGCGCCGTCCACCACTTGCTGCCGAAAACTCGCCGCCGCGGCTATGCGCTGAGCAAGAAAAACGCGGTCGAAGGGGCGCTCTTCACGTGTGAGCAGGCGCAACGCGATCTGAGACTTGCTGCTGTAAAGCGCTTGCCCCCAGAAATGCCGCCTTCGGTCCTGGAGACGAACCACGGCCCCGGGACTTGCCTCACCCGTGTCCAGGACGTCGGCGCGGTAAATCCACAAGTGACCCGAGAGGACTCGCTCTACGCCCCGCTGTGAAATAGTGACCGCCTGAGAGGGCATAGTGGAACTGTACCATAAGCAGTCAACTTCTTCTCGTGCCGGGCAGTGACTCAGTTTAACGCCAATAACTCCGAGGTTTTAATGACGTGACCCCTCACCCGTCCCGTGCCGGCTGGTGAAAGCGCCGGGCACGGTCCACCCTCTCCCCTTGGAGAGGGTCAGGGATCGCGAGCCGTAGCCTTCTCCCAGGGGAGTCCGATTTCTGGACCCCGATGGGGTCCATCGGACCCCAGAAATCGGGGAAGGTGGCCGACGGAGGTCCGT
>Ga0182011_10001381_pt1 | contig 21249 bp, 13 predicted proteins | sample 711E1DmetaG_FD_120481 | JGI IMG/M metagenome (GOLD analysis project Ga0182011, IMG submission 120481) | Permafrost microbial communities from Stordalen Mire, Sweden - 711E1D metaG | ecosystem: Environmental > Terrestrial > Soil > Wetlands > Permafrost | place: Sweden: Stordalen | collected... | reverse complement strand
TGCCTAACTCCAAACTGGCACTATCGGCAGTCGTAATATAGCCGTTATTTCCCACAATGATCGGCATCGACGTCGCAGACGTGTTTCCTGTCGTGTATTGAACGGTCTTAGACTGTTTGGCGGCGAGACCGGTCACGAAAAGGGTTTTGTCATTGGCAACCAGTGTGGGCAAAGCATTGGAGCCATCTATAGAACACATGGCGAATGTTTTCAATGTGTCAATTCAGGCCGCCGCGAGACGTATAGCAGAAGTAAGCATTGAACCTTGTATTGCTATTATTTGGCAGCCTTGGCCAAAGTATAAACCAAAGATGCTTCGTCCACTAAACTTGCAATTAAGAGGAAACTACAATTATCCTCCGGTATCTAAGCCTGCTAGCTTGAGTTCAGCATTGTTCAAGGCTTATGAGAAAGACACTCCCATAAAATCATGGAAGCTATTTTGTTTGGGTAATATCAAGAAACGTTTACCTATGGAAGCCAAGGGTTTTGGTCACGGTGAAACAAGATTTGTCATTTCATTTACTTATCCAAATAGGTAAAGGGAAATAGCAATATTAACTAACCTAACAGTGCTTTAGAGAATTCGTCCTATCCTGCAAATTAACACTTCTGGTATATATTTGTACCATCTTCAGACTTTCCCATCTGCCTAAGTCTTTAGTTGTCATTGTGCCTACACCAGTTTTACGGAGTATGCAGGCAAGAGTACGCCTAAATCTGCAAGGGTTGCAAACTATCCAATGGTTTTTTCTAAACACCTTCAACGAATCTTGTAACTGAGCTAGGTTGCTGTTTGACTCGACTTTTTCAATTCTGTCTCCATTGGCTGAGGCAATCTGTTTATGGCCGGTTTTGCTCTAGCATGTTGGATTTGAACTCTAGCTGGATTCCAATTGAACGTTACTGAGAAGATCCTGGCTGGAAAAAGTCTGTCGTTTCGCAACCGGTTAGTTCTTGGTATTGTCCCCATTGGTGGAGCGGAGGAGATTCGAACCCTTAAAATATCAGCTTGAAACTCTTGGAAAAAGTTCTACCTTTCATCACCGATGGCTCACCATTCAGTTCAAAAGGTAAAACTTTTGAGAAGCCTTTTCCGCTCGTGTACTGATTAAGGATTTCGTAGGATTTAGCAATTTTCTTTCTCCCGCCAAACGTATATGGCCTATATCAAACCATGGGCGAAGGGAAATAATGGTCAAAATCAGGCGATGTCTGGGGTAGTTTTAAACCCTAAGTTACTGCGCTTGTGTAAAACTCGGTTCTGGATTGATCAAAATTTGACAAAGAGTTTGGGTCACTAGTAGCATATAAGAATAAATGATGATAACAAGTTTGCAATATTTTGCAGCAAACGATGATTGCCAAAAGGAAAGCTAGTAATATTGATGAAAGAAGGAAGTCAATTATGAAAGCAGAAGATTTAGAAAAAAAGGTTAAGAAGCTTACGACAACCATAAATAAATTAAAAGCAAGGGTGCAGGCTCAAGAAGATATTGAAGCAATAAAAAAATTACAAAGAGCCTACGGATATTACCTCGAGCATTGGGAGGAAGCAGAAATAGTAGAACTTTTTTCTCACAGCCCTGACGTTTCTGTAGAAATAAATGATAGTGGTTTATATAGAGGGTACGAAACAGTAAAAAATAGTTTCAACTTTGCTGATCATTATACGGCCTATGGCGGAGTGAATAAGGCTCCGGGAGAGTTTTTGCATATACTGATTCCACTTTCTGGCATTGTTGACCTTGACCCAACCGGTAAAAAAGCTAACGGAAGATGGTATGGTTTCGGCCTTATAGCGCAACGGAGAGCTGGGAAACTCCAAGCCATTATTTCCTGCGGAATATGGGAGAACCAGTATGTGAAAGAGGATGGGGTATGGAAGATATTGAAACTCCGTTGGGCCACAATTATCGCTAGCCCTCTAGAGGAAGGTTGGGTAAACACACCATACTTGGGAAATCCTCCCCACAGGGATGCTCCTGCCCCGGAAGAAAATATTAATTTTGCACCTTACCCGTCCGGATATATCTTCCCATACCATTATAAAAACCCGGTAACAGGGAAATAGGGATGGGATTGTCATAGACAATGGGATACTATGTCTAACCCTTAATTAATGCTGAAATCCGATTTGCATTCTGAATACAGCATTTTAAATTGTAAGCTTATTCAATCAAGTATGTGCCTGTACCCGTCGTTATCGACTCGTGTTGCCCATTGTACAGTTCAGTGTGGGCTACAGCCACTTTCTGCCCAGTTCTAAGAATGGGGCTAGAAGCAACAAGTGCTTACCCTGCCGGGCATTAGTTAATCGACGCGCTGGTTAATTGTGCCACCTTTTGATACTAATTTATGCTCGGACGAACCCATTTCAAAGCCTATGTTCCGTTTTCAGCCAGAATAAATGTCGCTTTGATATCCAATATCTGCGCAATAGCTTTTTGGTCTTCAAATTAATTTCAAACGGGATATTGGCTTAAGCAAGTCGTTCGTTCAGAGTATTCCTAATCCACGTCGGGTCAACATCTTTCAGGTTTTCTGCCTGAATCGAGATGTCTACCTGCCTGCCCTCAAGCTTTATCTATTAATAAGTCGAATGAAATGAACATATTGTCCAGTTGATTCATTTTAATAGTCATGTCAATTGTGACATATTCTATTTGCTCTCCAACAGATATTGACCGCGCTCAAAGTTCCCTCCACACATCCCTCCGACGGAGCCCAAATCGGCTCACCTAAGACGCTATTTATAAAGTGTCAATATGGATTTTAACAAAGACGAAAATGTTAAGCCATTCTTCAACGTCGCTATCCTTTGCGGTTCCCGCGAAGGAAAACAATATAAGTAGTTATTCCAAAAAGAATATTTTCTGATTAGTTCTTGTATCTCCAATGAATGTAGCAAATCCATGTGTCAACATTTAATCAGGTTTTATGGCTACTTCATCCCCACTCCATTCAAATCGAATATTTAAACTTGCCCCTTTGGTTATTTTATCCATAAAATCAAACATCTGCTGCCCTTTCTCATCATTCTTGAGTACCTCTGTTTGCCTTTGCTCATTGACAAAACAAGGGATATAACCCACTCGTGAGATATTACCATCATCTATGATACATTTGGCAATTATTGTCCATCTACTGGCCGGATCTATTGCAGGTTTGAACGGCTGAGAAAAATAAGGCGCGCCGGGAGATATACCGAGTGGGCTTCTAAACTCCTGTGGTAATGTTGCGACATCAAAAATGAAATGCCCCAAGCCGTGAAAGATAATTTTTCCCCTATAACGCTCCACACCTTTAAGTATATGAGAATGATGTCCCAGTATCAGATCGGCCCCCGCGTCAATGGCGGCATGTGATACCTGTTTATCATACATTGCCAGTTTGTCTGGGAAACCGAGCACACCTTTATGGAAGGCGACTACCAGAACGTCACACATTGGCCTGAGCTTCCGAATATCGTCTTCCATTGCCTCAAGACTATTCGGCTCAGCAAAGGTGTAAACGTCCGGAGCGCCGCCCGGATTAGCGCCATTCATTTCGTAATGCGAAATGATGCGCACATAGGCGCATCCAGGTTTAATTTTGGTCGCCCATTGCCCCATGGTACCTACGCAATTATAACTTAAAAATCCAAAACGAGTTCCTCCACGTTCTAATATTGCCGGTTTCCTAGCTTCATCAATGTTCATTCCACCACCGGTTACAGCAATACCCAATTTCCGTAGCCCGGTTAGAGTATCTTCTATCCCCGGTGCGCCCTGGTCCCATATGTGATTGCCGGCAAGGGTGATCACGTTAAAACCAGCAGCAGCCAATGCGTTCATATTATCGGGTGGACAACCTGGAGAAGGCGAGGAAATATCTGCGTAAGTTTGAATTCCTCTTGAGGTGAAAACAATCTCTCCCTGCCCACATACGACATCTCCTGTTCTCAGAACAGGAGATACTAGAGATAGAAACCGTTCCCCGTTTTCGTCTTCCAGCACCAAATCCCCTACAGCCAACATCGTCAAGGACCTTTTAGTCATTTTTAAAACCTCCAATAAATATTGCTAATTTTGATCCTTAAAACCGACCAATACACTTATCAAATGCAACTTTGCGGCTTTGGTCGAATTTAACGCCTAATGTCCAAAAGACTTTTTCAGTTTATGATCTATCCAGAATCGTGCCCCATAAAAACTAAGTCTGCTAGGTCCCCCGATTCCCATCCAAATCGAATGGATTTGACAGTGGTAACCTTTAAGCCACGGCTGACAAAGCGCATAATCGAGCGGCGGTAGCAGCGAAACTGCAAAATGTTGTCTGGCAACCTGCTCGTTCATATCCCTGAGAATTTGTTTTAATTCTTCTTCATTAGTAGTTGCCATGGCCTTAGGATAGAAGGCGTCAATTACAGGATCACTAACCATCATGATATTAGAATTCGTATGAAACCTTGTAATGGCTTGGAATGGCGCATAACAATGGCCGAATGGTCCGTATTGGCGAAATATTAGTTGGTCATACTTACGACCTTCTGCAAAAGCCGTGCATGCATTGGATTCCATTGGTCTGACTTCCATTTCAATACCAATTTGGGCAAAAGAGAACTTAATTATTTCAAATAGTTTCAGGTCCGATGATGTATCGACCACTATATTGGTTTTCAAACCACTGGGATAGCCGGCGTCAGCCAGAAGTTGTTTGGCAATAGTAGGGTTATAGGCGTACTCATCCTTCAAATCTTGAGGCCACTCCTCATAAGGGAACCCCCAGCCTTTCAATGCCTTTGAAAAATAACTTGACAGTACCGACGAAGGATACGGCTCGACCAAGCCATGATAATGGTCTCTGGCAATAGTAGGCAGGTCTAACGCCATCTGCATTGCCTTGCGCACCCGGATATCGTTGAACGGGGCTTTGTCATTTCTGGGTTGTACTGTTAAAGCTTGGGTTGTCGGATTGCGTATCATTAGAATTTCAGGGTTAGTTTTATGCACCGTTTCAGCCTGCTCATAAGAAACCCTGTCTATTATGTCAACTTTACCGGCACTAATTGCCGCGAGGGCGGCATCATCATCGGGTATGACTACATATTTTATCGAGTCCGCATAAGGTATTTTGTTCTCAGGATAGCGTTCGTCATATCCGAGGTAATTGGGATCTTTTACTAAAATAGCCTCACTGCCTGATACAAAATCCTTCAAGATAAATGGTCCTGTACCTATGGCATGATGCCAATCTGAGAGGTCACCCCACTTCTTTACCGCTTCCGGATTCTCTATGCATTGCCGCTGCATAGGCCCATGCAACGCCTCCATGATGAACTCGGGATTAGCGACCTTCCATTTGAAAACCACTGTGTACCTGTCAGGAGCAGTTACCGAGACTATCTCTTTAAATTGGTTACCCACAGGAAAAGGACTGGGGTTAGGATAACCTGCAAGACCTAACAGCCGGTTATAGTGAAATACGACGTCATCCGCGATGAATTCCCGGCCGTTTGCTGGCGGAATGTTTTGCCAGTGAATGCCCTTCCGTAAATGGACAACATGCGTACCAGGATCAGGAAATTCCCAGCTTTCCGCTAGTCTGCCTTTCATATATTTAGAGGGGTGCCAAGCCATTTTATAGTCCCATATTACCGGGTCCAATGTCCAGTCATCGCAGATCAGCCTTTCCATCCAACCCCCATAGATGCTCGTAAGTGATTCGGGGAAATACGGGTCAAAATTCTCAATATTTCTACTGGCTCGAATTGTAATCTGATCGCCGTATTGGGGCTTACCAAGTTTGTCCCACCAATTATTACTGGTTATCTCTTTCTTCTTCATAATTCCTCCTGAATACCCAAAATAAATTCACCGAACATATCGCATTTTCCTGACTTCATATCTCTAAAACATAGATACCAATGTATGACTTGTAGTTAGCTGTGTAAAGTATTAACATCCTTTTGTGATAGTCAGTTTATCTTCGACCGAGAATAGGAGGACCGGATTAGATAAACGGCGTACCGAATTGAAAAATACAGCATCAATAGGCGAGAGACAACCTGCACCGGCACGCCAATCAAATATCCGATTATGTCTTTAAAGTTGGCATGGATTGCTTCCATATTGCGTGGAATGCAATCCATGCCGAAAAAGCAGAGATAGTGTTGTCAAACTATTGACTTTGGTAGCCTAGAGCGCGACAGCTGCCCAAATCCCCTCCTCTATGGCTTCCCGTATTTTCCTTGGTTTCACGCAATCCCCTATTTCGGCAAAATCGAGGTACTTCCCCTTAAGTAATTCACCCAAAGCCTTGTCAGGTGTGGAGCCAGCAGCTAACACAATATTGTCTGCTTGCAGAAAAATCTCTTCCCCTTCTCTTGTCGTCATTTTTAGCCCATCCCGATTTATGTTTTGATACCGCACCTGGGGGAATATTTTGACATTATCTTCCTTCAATTTGTCCTGGAAATATTTTTTAAACATCCAATATTTGACCTCGAGTGCTGGCTCAGGAAAGGTCAGAGTAACATTTGCACCATTTTCTGCGAGGAAGAAGCATGTCTCACAGCCAACGTGTCCCGCCCCAATAACCACGATCTTTTTTCCAAATTTCTTCTCTCCGGATAAAACCTCCCGGCAATTTAAAACATTTTCTCCCATTATACCTGGTATGTCAGGTATAAAGGGAGATGAACCTACCGCAACAATGACTGACTCAGGGGAGAATTCTTCAATTCCTTCGGATGTTGCTTTTTTATTCAGAACTACTGTCACCCCTGACTTCGCCACCTGAACCTTCAAATAGGCAAGTAAATTCCCTAAATCCTGCTTGTCAGGCGGAATGGCAGCTAATATTAACTGTCCTCCTAGGGTATTGCTTTTTTCCCAAATGGTCACGTCATGTCCCCTTTGTGCAGCGATGACCGCTGCCTGCATGCCACCAGGACCACCCCCTACAACGAGGGCTTTTTTCTTTTTTGTGGTACGTGGCATTTTTGCATGGAACTCTCTCTCTTTACCTACAATAGGATTAACGGTGCAACCCATCGGCATAAAATCTACCACGACATCTTCAATGCACCTTTTGTCCCAGATACACGGGCAGATATCTTCAACTCTTCCTTCTTTTACTTTGGTAGGCCAATATGGGTCACAAATTAGCGCTCGGCCCATGCAGATAAAATCTGCTTTTTGGTCTCTTAATATCTCCTCTGCTAGAGATGGGTCGTCAATTTTCCCGGTAACCCAAACTGGTATTTTCACTCCCGCTTTTTTGATGGATTCAGTGATATCAGTATTACACCCAGAGGGTATATAGTAAGGGGGGCCGGTCCACTCAGGAGTCACCGCTGACCCACTGGTAATGTTAACTGCGGTTCCACCATTTACCTCTACTATTTGGCACAGCTCAACAGAATCTTCAGCACCCCAACCGTCCGTACCGCCCTGTTTTGACAGCCTATCGGAACCCATTAGCCTAAGAATGACCGGGAAATCGGGAGATGTTTTTTCCTTCGTCATCTTTATCATGTCTAGGAGATATTTGGCTCTTCCTTTAAGATCACCACCATAAGCATCTGTTCTCTTGTTAAAAACAGGAGAAAGTAGTTCGCAGGCTAGATATCCATTAGCACCGTGAATCATTACTCCGTCAAAGCCTGCTTCCATTATTCTTCTGGCGGCTTCCCCATATTCTGCAACTAATTGTTCCAGGTCAGCTATAGTTATGACCCTTGCGTGCTTAGGAATTGAGGAAGACCAGCCCGTATACGGATGGGGAATCCCAGATGGAGAAGCGGGGTCAACTTCGTCCATGCTGCCCTGGTGACTACTCATCTGCATGACAGCTTTCGCCCCTCCCTCGTGAATGATATCCGCCAATTTCTTGAGACCCGGTATGTATTTGTTATCGTTAACCAGAATTCGCCCTGGCTTCCCCCAAGGGGGCTTACGACAGCTGGCTCCTTCGGTAACTATTAACCCAGCCCCTCCCTTTGCGCGTTCTCCGTAGTAAGCCAATTGCTGATCCGTCACTATGCCATAATGGGATGAATAATGAGTGCCGCAGGGAGCCATGATGATTCGATTTTTAAGCTCAACCTTTCCCATTTTTCCCGGTTCAAAAAGCTTTGTGAATTCTGGCATGCCAATCTCCTTTTTAAAATAGTACTTATGATCAATTAGGCCATAGATGTTTGGCTATTTCTTTTTCATTGAGATCTGCCCCCAATCCCGGTCTGTCAGGAATCATGAGAAATCCATCTTTGATAGTCGGATGTTCATTGATAATGTCGTCCTTCCAAGGTACTCCATCTACATCTATTTCCATTATCTTAATGTTAGGTACGGACGCACATAAATGAGCACTCATAAAAGTCGATAAATGACTATAGTGATTGTGAGGAGCTATGGTAATTTCGTGAATATTTGCAAGAGCTGCAATTCTCCTTGATTCTATAAACCCATTCCAAGGAATATCCACCATCGCCACATCCATTGAGTGAAGATTAAAAAACGGTTCGTATTCCCTACTGGTATATAAATTCTCCGCCGAGCAAATTGGAATTCTTGTTGCATTTTTTATTTGCTGTAGCGCTCCTGGGTCGTAAGTGTCACCTTCTAACCACATCAATTGGTAAGGTTCTAATGTCCTTGCAATACGAATAAAGGCTTCAGGTTTGAAATTAAAGTTGAGGTCCAAACAAATATCAACTCTGTCCGATACAACCTTACGAAAAGTGACAATAAGGTTTTCAATTGCATCCAATATTTTCTTATCTAACTCCAAAAATTTGCCTTCGGAGTTACGAATAATATGAGCGGGTGTTCCTGGTACCACAATATTTGTCTTAAGGGCAGTAAATCCGCTATTTAAGACTTCATTAGCCAGGTTCTCTATATCCCCCATCGTCATTAAAGGAGGTGTTGACAATAAGTTGGAATAGCTAGCCCTATACGTGCCACAATGAGACCAATATAGCCTTACATTATTTCGAATGGGTCCTCCAAAGAGTTCGTATAACGGTACTCCCAAAGCCTTAGACTTTATATCCCACAGCGCAGTTTCAATTCCGGATATTGCTTTTTGAGCAACTCCTCCCGAGCTTTGCTGGATGATTTCACTCATCACCAATTGTAACCTCTCCACCGCCCTGGGATCATTTCCGACCAAAACGTCTTCCAAATCTCGGATGCACCCAGCCACACCATGGGGTCTTCCCCAATTATCACCGCATTCTCCATAACCAACGATGCCTGCATCCGTTTGGACTTTCACGAAAACCCAAGCTCGCCATACACCATCGCATAGGATAGGTTCCACTTTAATGATTTTCATAAGATCCTGCCTATATAGATTTTGGCTGTACCTCGTCTGCCGACTCCTCGCTTACCAAGTATCAATTGAATCAATTTTCTTGTCTTCCTAACGGAAATGTACAATCTTAATCTAACCAAAATATAAATATATGTTTCCGAGTTTTCAGATGAATAGCCTTTTGAATCAAGGAAGATCAAAACCTGTAATACAACCCATAAACGAACGAATTTTTCAAAGCTAATGTATTATTTTACAGACGGTAAATGGACTATATTCTGGACATAGTATATCATAAATAATATCTATCAAATATCATAATAAATATCATATCGAAAAATCGTACCAATGTTTGAAAAATGGGGGAGGAGTTTTAATGCTAAGTGAATTAATAACCAGAGACAGTAGTTTGTATTCACAGCATTTATTAGGTTTAGTGAGACATTCTTTGTCAATGGCTAGGCAGAAAGAATTGGCCCCGGTTCACATTACTCCTCGGCAGGCACAAGTTTTATTCATCCTTTATAATCTTGGCCATAAGGCAACCCTCGTCGAATTGGCTAATCATGCAGGTAGAGGTGTGAGCGCCCTTTCCATTCAGCTAACTAGAATGGAAAAAGATGGATTGGTCAAAAAGACGCGAGAGACCCCCAAATCAGTTCAACTAAAATTCCAATTAACAAAGAAAGGTATTGACACGTATAAAAAGAGCAATCAAATGACAGCGTATAAAAAAATAATTTCGGTATTAACCGAAGAAGAACGCCAACAACTAATATCAACTCTAAAGAAAGTTTTAATTAGTTCTGAAAAATATCAATCCGAAGAATTTCAATCAAAAAAAGAAAATATGTTTGATATTAATGATATAGAATAGAAATTTTTAAGGCAATGGATAAATTTCTCCAAAATCAATATTAGTCTTTTTTTGTCCGAAATATAAATATAATCACAAATTAACAATTATGGTTGTCTTTGAATTCAAAAGTCTCATTTAAAAGTTCTAGTGGATGTTTGACTCTAATTACGCTCCCCGTCTGACTAAGTCCGTCCCTCATTTGAAACATGCACCCGAGGCACCAACTTGTGACTGTGTCAGCTTCCGAATCAATAACATTGGCGATTTTCTTCTTTCGCATCTTGGTAGATAAATCATAGTGTTCAACCAGGCCCCAAGGCCCACCCTGGCCACAACATTGATCGGCTCCTTTCATGTCAATTAACTCCACCCCGGGAATCATCTTAATTAATTCATGAGTAGGGTTGTTGGTAGCCATTAATTTATGGCCAAGCTTTTCATGGCAGGATATATGTATTGCCACTTTTCGCTTTACAACGTTTTTCCCCAATTTAAAATTGCGTAAATCAACGACCTGCGTAATAAAATTGGCCGGATCGTAAAGTTTTTTAACGATTTCCAACGCCTTGTTTTCGTATTCGATATCTTTGATACGCGCGAAGTCTTTAGCATATTCATTAAAAGCAAGGATGCAGGATGGGCAATGTGCAACGACGTATCGGTAGTCTAAAAGACTGTCGACATTATATCGAGCTAGTCGTAGGTAAATATCAATGTTTCCTGATGCGGCAAAAGGCTCGCCACAGCAACGCTGAGATGGCAATGAAATTTTCCAATTATTCTGACGGGCTATATTGATGAAACTATCCGCAATCGGCATGGCAAATACATCAGAGCTACATCCATAAAAATATGCGATTTCTGCCTCAGAAGCCGGTACGTTTGCAAATTCCTTATATTTAGATTCAATGCTCTTTTTGGCAAGTGTTGGGATATAGCGTTGGTAAGGGATATGGCTAGGGAGAATAACCTTCGGCAAACAAGATAAAACTTTACGACTTAATTTATTGCTCCAAAACTCTTGTGTCAAACCAAGTGCGCTTATTGTTAAGTTATATAACCCTCGGTGGGACATGACCATCTCGATGCTCGGAGCAATTACCTTACTGTGTTTTTCTTCTCGGATTTGAGTTACAAGATCACGCATACTGGCTCCCGTTGGACATTTCCAAGTACATTGTCCACAGAGCAAACAGAGATCGAATACTTTTTTAAACGTTGAGTCATTTCTTAACATGGTTAAATCTCCACGGTTATTCAGCGCAATTGCCAGCGTGCGCTTAAACGTAGGAGCCGCTTCTGACCGAGAGGCAAATTCATCCTGTAAACTATTGAATATTGGACAAATATCGGCACATTGTGAGCAGAGGGAACACACGCCCGAATAAAGGAGAGGGTAGTCTTCAAATCGGGTAAGGTCCAATTTACTAGCATCTCCTTCAATACCGACCAACTCTTCAATGGCCTGATGCAGTTCTTTGTTTCGGACCTCTTTGATAATTTTGACGCCCGGATGTAAAATGGCTCTCGGGTCCATCAGATCTTTAATTTCGACGAAGAGATCAAAAAGATCAAGCCCAAACACATGGGGCAGAACTACACCTCGGGTTCTACCGTCGGCATGTTCTCCACTCATGCTACCACCCAATTCAATAACCTTTTGTGTGATTTTAGTCATTACGCCAATTAAACGTTTTCTATCCTCACGCAGGTTTAGATTGAGTAGGAGATAGATGTGAAAATTACAATCTCCTGCGTGGCCGTGGGTCCCGGCAACGACCTGCTCTTCATGGAATACAGTTTCCATATATTTGATGAAAGTTAAAAGTTTCATTTCATCCCTAGGTATCACTACGCATTCGATCATGGTCAGTGGTCGTTTTCCTTCCCCATAATTGTAAAGAACTTGTAAGGCACTTCTTCTTCCCTGCCAGAGAGCATTTTGTCTAACCGTATCTCGGGCTACATCAAAAGTGAAATCTGTTTTAAAATAACCTGTTTCCAACAGTTTTTGTAGTGAATCGACATTCCTTTCTATTAATTCGGTAGCAGCCTGTTTTTCCATGACGTGCACTCGGCCAATACGTCGGGTTGGGTCCAGTGGATCCGAATTTACCTGCAAGTCGTCAAACTCGATAATAAACATTACATTAGCTTGCTCCGGTATTGAGAGAAGAGGAAAGTTTTTCCTAATAAGGTCAAGATTGGTGGTGAGAACCATGTCAAAACAGGATGGGGCAAGACGATAGATGTTAGGAATCGAACTACAGGCCTTTGCCAAGTCTGTGAAGTACACGATGCATGTAACTTTTTGTGTAGCTAGAGGCACCGCGCGAAGTTTGGCTTCAGTAATTATTGCTAAAGTCCCTTCGGAATGAGCAAAAATTCGACTCCAATCAATCGTGACGCCAGCAGTAACCTGCCGCAGAATATCCAAAATGTTATAGCCAGAGGAATTTTTGGGTACTTGTGGGAAATTTTTTTCAATAATGTCTTTTTTGAGTTGTGTAAGCTCCAAAATTTTATTCCAGGGCTGTTCGTTATTGTTTATCTCGGATGTCCATAAATCTCTCCCATCGGCTAAAACAATATGCAAATCTAATACTTGGTGTTGAGTGGTGCCCAGTTTACAGGAATTTGCTCCAGAAGAATTATTGGCAATCATTCCACCTATAGTGGCCATATCTGTTGATGCGGGATATGATGCCAAAAAAAGATTAAATTCTTTAAGGTAATCGTTTAACCGCGTACATACGACACCTGATTGTGCAAGAATAACCTTCCCACCGTCGCGATGATCTGCAATGATTTCCATTTTATCTAACGAACGCATGTCCAAAACAATACCCGAGCCAACAGACTGGGCCGGTAGGCCACTTCCAGCGCCTCTAGCAGTTATCGGGATCGAATGTTGGTATGCAAAACGGCATGCCTTGACTACATCAGAATGATTTCTTACGCCAACAACAAGTAATGGAGCGAGTTTGATCGGACCGACGTCACTAGAATATCCTAATCGAGCTCCCAGGCTAATATCTAACTGTGATTCCGGTATTCCAGCATCAATAAGTTGATTTTTAAGAATTTTGTGATATCCGCAATCGTAGGTTTTTTCTAATTGAAATTGGCGCCCCGCATTATTGAAGTTAGCAAGATCTTTATGTGGTAATATTATTTTTATCTTATTGCTGTCCATTTTAGCGCACTTTTGTCAAAATATTGTTTTTCAGAAACGAAATGCCCGTTGTTGTATAAATTAATTGTGCATTATATCTGTTGATCGAAATAATTTGCATAATGTTGTCTTAAAAAACTTTGTCCAACTCTATTGACAAAATGCAAAACTGGTTGTATACTCCGAATCAGTTATCATATTTGATATCAATTATCATACCATATATTATATTAAATAAAACTATTCCAAGTGGCAACATCAATCAATAGTGAAGCCAGGGGAAGTCTGTATTTAGCAGTAATTACCATGGTGCTAGGTTGATTAAGTCAATTATTTGTATAAGATTGAATAGGAAAGAGGGATATCAACATATTGTAAATGATTAGTTGGCCGTTAAATTAGGTGATATGGCCCTGTTGTGAGAGAGCCATTGGAATGATTGGAATATTGGTTAGAGCAGCTTTATATTGAATCGGGCGCAAAATCAGATATTAGGTAATATAATTGAAGCATGAGACTTTAACAAATAAATGGAAGGAGAAGACAATGAAAAGAGGATCTTTCTGGGTGGTAACAACTTTTCTTATGATGACCCTGCTAGTTTTAACTTCCTGTACAAAAACAGCTACTTCATCATCTACCACTGCCATAGCCAATAATTCTACTACGAACACAACGATCACAACCAGCATAACCACGATTAAGACAACTTCTCCAACATCAACCTCTATTACAACTGCTTCGACAGCTGGAAATTGGTGGGACAGTCTTGGGAAACCACAATATGGCGGCACGATAACTCTGCGAATCTATCAAAACATCGTTGGTTTTGATCCCTATTACCCTGAGACCCTATTTACCATTAATTCCGCCTGGGCGGATAGATTATTCGCAAACGATTGGACAGTCGATCCTGCGGTATTTAGTTACAAGATACAATTTCGCTCTAGCGATTTTGTCAAAGGTCAACTTGCTCTAAGCTGGGAGTTTTCAGACCCAAGTACCTTTGTTGTCCATCTTCGCCAAGGCGTTCATTGGCAGAATATCGCGCCAGCAAATGGTCGGGAGTTTACAGCTGCTGATGTAGCATTCCATTATAACCGAATATACGGAGTTGGCGGCGGTTTTACCAAACCATCGCCAGAAGCCGTGACAAATGGACAAGCCTATCAAACTTTGATTTCGGTAACTGCTACGGATAAGTATACCGTTGTTTTTAAATGGGGTACTCCCAACCCCGAATTTATATTAGAGACACAAATGCAAGTGAGTAATAGCGTAAACTGTCTGGAGAATTCAGATGCTGTCACGCAATGGGGAGATGTTAATGACTGGCATCACGCGATAGGCACGGGACCATTTATTTTGTCTGATTTCGTTTCCGGTAGTTCGGCGACCTTGGTCAAGAATCCAAATTACTACGGTTACGATGAGCGTTATCCTCAGAATCATCTTCCTTATGTCGATGAATTGAAAATTCTTGTAATACCTGACAATGCTACCGCCCTTGCTGGATTACGTACTGGCAAGATTGATGTCCAGGACGGAGTTACTTTTCAAGATGTGCAATCAGTACAAAAAACTAATCCTGAAATATTGGTTGCCACCAACCCAAGCATCAATTGCGTCACAATCAGCCCGAGAGTAGATATTGCACCTTTTACAGACATAAAAGTTCGTGAGGCAATGCAGCTTGCTTTAGACCTTCCAACAATAGCTAAAACATATTACAACGGCCATGCCTTGGCGACGCCCTGCACATTAACCTCATACTATCTAACGGGTTGGGGCTTCCCGTATGATCAGTGGCCGCAAGACTTGAAGGACCAATATGCGTACAACCCGACGGCGGCAAAGAAACTATTGGCAGATGCAGGCTTCCCAAATGGATTTAAAACCACTTTGATAGCCGATACAGCAAGCGATGTGAATCTCATGCAAGTTGTAAAGTCTTACTTTTTGTCCATTGGCATTGACATGGATATACAGACGATGGACTCAGCTACTTTTGCTACATACGTACAGGGTAGCCATAAAAATCAAGCGCTGGCTATTCGCTCGGCTGGTAATCTTGGATTAACCTATGAGCCTATTACGCAATTGAATAGACTTCATACAGGCGCCTCTTCTAACTTTGGAATGATTAATGACCCTGTCAATGATGCCTTCTATGCTAAAGCCCTAGCGGCCAATAGTGTAGCTGACGTTAAGCAAATACTGACTGACGCGAACAAATACGTAACGCAACAACATTTCGTGATATCTCTATTACAATACGATAATTTTGCCCTTTATCAGCCGTGGTTAAAGGGTTATAACGGCCAATTATACGGAGCCGGTCTAATTAATCCGTCTGGACTTCCAATGCTCTCATTTTATCAAGCGCGATATTGGATAGACCAAAATCTTAAAAAGTCCATGGGACATTAGTATACTGCTAATGTAATTAAGAAGAGTCTACTTAATAATACCAAGAAAAGGAAGTATGTTGGATATCGATTGGGTGTGATGCTCAATGGAATCAAAGAGGTACAGAAACTGTTTTTACTCTTTTTCTAAACGGCTTCTTACGACTAGCTACCTTGCTTTATGATATTGATATTTAATAGCCGACTAAATTACTGCCGATTAATCGCCAAATTAATTGTTTTAGTTTCAAAAGATAAACTTATCTGTGAGTCACTTAAATCAAATGCTTGGGAGTTGAGGTCATGAAATTGGACGAACTAAAGAAAAAAATGAAAGGTGTAATCATAGTCAATACTACACCTTTCAATAAAGATGGAAGCTTAGATTTAGACGGATATCGTTCTAACCTACGCTGGCTGTTATCTCGAACCGAAGGAAAAGATTTTATCTTTAATCCACTTGGCAGTGCAGGAGAGTTCTATGCCATGTCCGATAATGAATGCAAAATCATAATGAAGACAACTGTAGAAGAAGTTAACGGGAAATTGCCTGTTTTTGTCGGAGCTGGCAGACCAGGTACGCAAGAGACTATCAAAATGTGCCAATACGCCGAATCAGTTGGTGCTGATGGTGTGCAAGTGATCCTGCCATATTACTTCGCCGCGACTGAAGAAGGCGCATATTTACATTATAAATTAATCGCGGAGAGCATCAAGATTGGGGTGATGGTTTACAATAATCCTGGTCCAACAGGTTGCTGGATAAAACCACCTTTAATGGTCAAGATTTCAAAAATACCAAACATCATAGCTTGCAAAGAAAATACCATGAACCTGACTCAATATATTCAAATGAAGAAAGCGATCGATCCCAATGATATGACATTTTTCTGTGGACTTGGTGAACTGATGTATTCATATGAAGCGATATACGGATGCGCAGGTCTTGTTAGTTCAGGTGCAAATTTTATGCCTGCATGGAGTTATTCTATTTATCAAGCAGCAGAGGCTCGTGATTTTACCAAGGTAGATAACCTTCTCGATGCGATGTTTGTTTACCGGGAATTTTTTAACAAAATTACAACCAAACGACCTCACATTGGAGTTGGCGACAACTTCCCACCGATGTACCTATCAATCGTTAAATCAGCTATGAATATGGTAGGATTGCATGGTGGTGAGGTTAGATTACCCATTACTGGACTGACTATTGAGGAAAAAATAGAACTTGCTGATATTCTGAAAACTTTAAAAATCATAAACTAATTTAATGTTCCTCAATTATTCTTAGATTTGCATTCATCGCTATTTGTAATCGAAATAAATAAACATTTAATTAGGGAGAATATAATGCCGAATTTATCAGAACAAGAAATGCTAGAAAAGTTACGCGGGTTTGATACACCATCAATTACAAATGTTGTGGCTACTTATCCGAACGAACCATTTTGTCTCGGCCTTTACGAACCATGGAGGTCCAAATGGTATACGGACCATTCGATCAAATGTATATATCCTGAGTTAGGTAGAACCGTAGGTTATGCGGTTACAGTCGTCTACTCACTTCCTGATCCAAATTTTAAACGGTTGTCTATGCTAGATTTAGTCAATGCTTTCGAAAAATCGAGAAAGCCCATTGTGGTCGTAATAAAGCAAGATTTCCCACCAGAGATACTGCCCAAAGTCGGACTTGCTGGAGGTCAAATGACCACTGTATTTAAAGCTTGTGGAGCAGTAGGTGCTATAACCAATGGACCTTCTCGGGATATCGATGAAATACGACCAATGAAATTTCAATATCTTATGAGTGGAGTTACTCCCGGACATGGCCCTACGGCAATCAGCGCGATAAATGTGCCCGTATCCGTCGCGGGAATGGATGTTGCTCCTGGTGAGCTAATACATATGGACGAGAATGGAGCATGCAAGTTTCCGGCAGATAGGTTGGCGGAGGTATGTGAAAAAATCGACATTGTTATTAAAGAAGAGACCGAACGATGCGCTGCACTTCGTGCAGCAAAAACATTTGAAGAAATAAGAGCTTTGATGAAAAAGGGGTGAAAGGAATACTGCTACATGCTTCTAAACAGCCTAAGACTCAATAATGTATACAAAAAGGAAATGCAAACTGAGTTTCGATTTATAAACTTCAAACATTTTCACATATTTCCAAGCATTGAATCAACTTAATGAAGGCGCCATTACTTAAGAGTGTAAATAATCCTTAGAAAGTCTAATATTAATATTATTATGATCTGTTAATTTTCGTTTAATTAGGCTCATTGCAATTGTAATTTTCTGCTTTGGCAATTCATTATGTATCTTTTTAAAAATATAGCCATTGTAATTAAATGCATAACCTCAGAATACTGACCTCACAAAAACTATGGTTTGCAGGAAGAATAAAAGAATGGAAAAAATAAATCTTCGCAATATTGCCATCATCGGTGCTGGTTTAATGGGGCTTGGTATAGGAGTTGAGTATGCGCGTTTTGGGTACAACGTGAAATTATATAATACTAATAACACGAGCAGCAAACTTGCGATAAAACATGCTCATGAAATAATAGATCTCATGATCGAAGCAAAACTCATCACCCTTTGCGAATCATATGCAATCTTGAAGTGTTTGAATACCACATGCGATATTAATGATGCTACAAGAGGGGCCGACTTGGTTGTCGAATCTGTGCCCGAAAATTTGCAACTAAAGCAAAAAATATTCACTAATCTGGATGAAATTTGCCCACCGACGACCATTTTATGCACTGATACTTCGGGCTTAAGAGTAACTGATATCGCCCGATATACCAGACATCCGGAACGAATATTGGCAACACATTACACACAACCGCCACATTTTGTGCCTTTGGTCGAGGTCGTTCCCGGCGAAAAAACAGATCCAGATATTATTATATTCGTAGCAGGCATGTTAAAAAAAATGCACAAAATGGTTGTAATCACTAAAGATACCCCGCAATTTATCCAGAACCGGATACAGGGAGCTATTGGACGAGAATGTCAGTTAATGGTTGATGAAGGCTTAGCAACCCCAGAAACCATCGATGATGTAATATGTTTCGGCTTTGGCAGGCGTATGGCATATTCGGGTTATTTCAAACGCCTTGATCTTGTAGGTTTGGACTTCTTTTGTAAAAATACGGGGAATGTTAATTACCATCCATGGAAATCGATCGTTGAACATGTAGAGCATGGGGAGTTAGGAATGAAGACCGGCAAAGGTTTTCATGAATGGCCTGAACAAAAGAGGAAGATATTTCTTCACTGGTACCACACCGAACTTATAAGGCTAATGATGCAAGATCTAGAGAGAGGAGACATTTAACTGAACAAAGTAAATAAGAAACCTGAATATCGACTCTTAAATAGCTTAAAACTTTCTTACAAATTTCTGCAATTTCTGCAGACCTGCAATTCCCCGATCAACTACCTGGGGAGAACCGCTAGAGACTTCTCCGATGTAAATGTTGCCTTTTGAATCAACTGCAATACTATGGGGTGCAAATAACACCCTATGCTTGTCTTTCTCTTCTGCATATAAGCTCAGGATCTTATCTCCGTTGCTCTCAAGTAAAGTGATCCGGTTTTGTAATTCAACAACATATACTATTCCCCACCTATCAATCCAGAGATTACACGGCTGTTTGAAACCAGTCCATTGGTCGATGAATTTGCCTTCATTGCTGAATATTTGTATTCGATTATTTTCTCGGTCACAAATCCAAACACGTCCCTGTTTATCGACCCAAACACCATGTGGTGCCCTAAATTGACCGGGGCCGGTCCCAGGCTCACCCCATGACAGAAGCAATTTTCCTTTCGGACTAAACTTGTGTATACTTGCATTGAAATATCCGTCAGACACATAAATTTCGCCGGTAGGGGAAATTGCTACATCTGTTGGGCCGTTAAATGGTGGAGCTCCTCTCTTTACCAAAGTACTTGGGTCGACTCCGGCAGTTTTTACATAACCTGAGTCTGAAGGACGGTCTTTATTTCCCAGTAATAGGAATAGGTTTCCCTCTAAATCGTATTTGGATACGGTATGCTGCCCAAGATTAGTGACATAAATGGAATCGTCTGGTCCAACGCAAAGGCCATGACGATTTGATCTGTTTGAACCTAAAGGAAACCCGAAACTTCCTTCTTTTAGCGCAGTTATTAGGTTGCCATTTTGGTCGAAAACCATCACGGGATATTCACCCCGGGTAGTGATGTAAACTCGATCTAATACATCGACATGAACATCTGGAACATCGAAGAATGTCGAACTACCCTCAGGAAGTTTGGCCCACCCATCTTCTAGTTCATACCGATAATTACCGCCACCGTAGGGCATTTGGTTCGTCCACCTAAAAGCATCGTCCAAAGCTCTAAAGGAAGTTTTAAAGCTTTTTCCAATTTGTTATTAAATACATAATAGACTAAACTATTTGTCAATTAATCAAATGACAAATTAAAAATATAAATTAATCCACTGCAACTGACTTTATAATACGGCAAATATATTATCTTTTCAAATTATATCTTTTCAAATATTCGAGATGTGACAGCTATTTGAGCGAATCAAATGGTTGTTTGTTGGACCAAAACAGTTAACAAAATATTTGTTTTATATTTCTAACGATAATGATGTAATTAGGATTGTAAGGAGATAAGGTAAAACCTACTGGTTCCAGCGAGGTGTGCAATTGACTGGGGAGCAAAAACTACCCGCACCCGGAGAAAGCCTTCGGCTAAAGGGACAGTGGGTGTTAGACACGAAGTTCGGGCGGCAGTTCCGCGTTGAAAGGTGTCTCTTTGTGCTGCCAGCTACCATTGTAGGCATTCAGAATTATTTAGGATCACACTTAATTAAGGGCATAGGCCCGATCATATCCAAGAGGATTGTGGATAAATTCGGATTGGAAACTTTTGACGTCATTGAGGATATTCTCGAAAGGTTGCTGGAAGCCGAAGGCATTGGCCCCGTTAGAATGGAAAGACTTACCAAAGTATGGTAGGAACAGAAAGAGATCAAAGAGGTGATGGTCTTTCTACAAGGCCATGAAGTAAGCCTACCGGGTTGGATTTGAACTTTCACCCCTATGTTTACGGAGCCGACTCAAGGCCAAATAAAGGTCCCAGAAAAGATTTTAGAGTTAATAAGTCGAACTTCCCGTGAGTTCTAGGTATTGTCCCTTTGGTGGAACTGAGGGGATTCGAACCGTTCTTTTCATAGGTTTACAGTAGCTTCAAAGGTTGTAGCTTTCGTATAATACCGCCTATCTTGAAGGGCTCGAACTTTCATAGATTGTTTTATCGCCATATGATGCCAGAAGCTGCTGCACTGCCGGGATAAATTGTTTCTTTTCGAAGAAAAGTTCGGAATGCTTCCAGAGTGGTGTACCATTTTTTGAAGCTAAATTATCAATATTGCTATTTACCATAATAATTGGATTCTCGTTTTGCTATTCCCTTGCTATTCTGTGTTTGTAACC
>Ga0182011_10001380_pt1 | contig 21271 bp, 23 predicted proteins | sample 711E1DmetaG_FD_120481 | JGI IMG/M metagenome (GOLD analysis project Ga0182011, IMG submission 120481) | Permafrost microbial communities from Stordalen Mire, Sweden - 711E1D metaG | ecosystem: Environmental > Terrestrial > Soil > Wetlands > Permafrost | place: Sweden: Stordalen | collected... | reverse complement strand
GCGGAGCCTTCCGTCTTCACATCGGCTACAACCTGCTCCACAATGCCGCGCTGGACGCACAGCCGTGAACCTAGCCAATCCACGTCAGCCCAACGAAGCGCAAGAGCCTCACTGATGCGAAGGCCCAGGCAGACGCACAGCAAGGCCATCGTTGCGAATGGTTCGTGTAGCTCTTTCAGAAGGGCGTGGAACTGCTCTGCCGTGAGGCTACGCGCCTTGCGTACCTTTCGCGTTGCTCCGGTGTTCTGGACCAGAGAGATTGGATTGCGGCTGATGTCCAGCAGGCCGGACCACATCGCAAACTCCACAAGTCCGTGCATGAGTGACCGGACGTGCGTTTTGGACTTGGGCGATAAGGGCAGTTCACGGAGCCACAGTTCAACCGGACGGGGCTGGACGGCCTGAATCTCCGTGTCTCCCCATTTCGGCAGAATGTGGTTGTTGAGGAAAGAACGATACACCCGCGCCGTAGATTGGCGTGAGGGCATCCGCTCCGCTTCGTACCGTGCAATCACGCTACGCACCGTGTCTCCGTCTTGTGGTTTTGTTTGCTGGATTTCAAGGCTCTCGACTTCCTTCCATGCGGCTGCTTTGGTCGGAAATTCTTGCTTCGTCCCAATTCGCTTTGACCGGCGAGTTGGGCCGTCATACCAAAGGTAATTCCAAGTCTTGCGCCGTTTGTCATAGCGCACGGACCCGCTTGTGTGTCGCTGGACCCTCATTGCTGCCTCCCCTCAGCAGGGTCAGCGGATGACGAACACAGGATAGCATCCAGTTCATCCTTGCGGAATCTCCAGACGCAGCGAAGGATGCCAGACAACCGGTGTGCGGGGATTCTTCTTTCACGAGCCCATTGAAGAACGGTGCGAGGTTGAACCTTCACGTATTCGGCGGCCTCATTTGCTGTGAGCCAATCAGTTTCCATGTAAATCTCATTCCTGGATGTGTGGTTCTTGTAGTTGGGTTTGTCGATAGCCAACATTGCAGGCAGTTCTTGGGACAGTCGGCATAATCGAGAGACTACAGACTGCATGAGGCCGCAGGTATAGAGTGAATCGCTTATGCCTCCGGCCCACGGACGAATTCCATTGCGCCGTAATACTGCCGGGCCTTCATGTCTTCGGCGAGGCGGAAGTATCGTGTGGTCGTTTCGAAATTCGCGTGCCCCATGAGCGATTGCAAAACGAGCGCATCCATGTTGGCGTTTGCGAGATTTGTGGCAAAAGTGTGGCGCAGCGAATGAGGATGTATGTGCTTGAGTCCCAGTCGTGAACACCAGGTTGAAAGCGTGTATTGGATCGCGCGCCCCGAAAGCCGCGTGTCGCTCTGTGAGATGAACAGCGCCGGACAGTTATCCGTTCTGGTCTCCAGGTATGCTGCAATCGCCGCGATAGCATCCTGGTCGAAGTAGAACCGCCTTTGCTTGTTGCCCTTTCCAATCACTGTGCCAGTACCAAGAACTCGTTCAATGTCATCGCTCCCTGTCTCGCGCTCCTCTGACAGCGAGTCGATGTCGAGCTGAGCAAGCTCACTCAGGCGAAGTCCCGATGCAACGAAGAGCGAGAACATGGCACGATCCCTGAGGCTGTCGATTCCATCGAGCAGAGCCTGCATCGAAGGATCGTCAACGGCCTTCCCGCGATAGTCCCTCGATCGGTATCTGCGGGGCGTCCTCTCCTTGAATGCCTGAATCGGATTCTTTCTCCTCGGATTCAATCTGCAGAGATGCTCAAAGAAGCTGGCCAGCACTGCCATTCGTCTGTCGATGGTGGCCGGGGCCAGGCCCAGCGATTCGGAGCGGCCCTTCAGAGTCGTCATGTACATCCTGAATTCCCCAACGATGGTGTGTGTCACCTGGCGCAACTTCAAGCCTCGATCCTCGAGATAGCTTCCGAAGAACTCCAGATCGCTCTTATATGCCTTGATCGTCTCCGGGCTGAACCCTCGCAAAGACAGGTCGACGATAAAGTCGCTGAAATCCATTGATTTCCTTTCTGTAGTCCTGAAGAAGTTAGAGAAAGTTACTTTTGAGTAACCTTGCGTGTAAGAGAAATTACACGCAAGGTTCCGCTAAGGTGCTTGTTTAGCTCGCCTTAGGCAATCTTGATTGTTGGTTCACGTACTTACGGAAGCTGGAAGTCGCTTTCGCGGGCTGTTCACGGTTTTTGCGCGCCTTGGTCATCGCCTCGTCATAGCCGCGCGCCTTGACCGCATCATCAACTTGGGAATAGCCCTGCATCGCCGAGAAGCTCGCCCACCGCCCAATCGCCATCACGGCTGCGGCATTTGCGCCGCCAGCCACAAGCCGTGTAGCCATGAGGTGGCGAAGCCGGTGGGTGCTCCATGAGTCGATGCCCTCATCGTTGTACTTGTGCCCCCGATGAGTCTTGCAAAGGATCCGCGCAATCGCGTCGTGCAGCCTTCCTTTTTTGTATGGCTTGCCTTGACCACAGCACAGAAGGAAGTCGTGCGGAAGCTTGGGATCGCGTTCAGAGAGCCAGACCTTGAGGAACTTGACGGTGCTGTTGTGAAACGGGACCCAGGCTTCAACCATCGTCTTGTTGGGCAACCGGACGAAAAGCCGCTGCTTCTTCGGGTCAATGTCAGCCATGCGAATATTTGCCAACTCGGAAATTCGAATGCCAGTCTCTTCTGCGATCGCGACCGCAAGCCGTACAACAGTAGTCCCGCGCTGTTCGAGAAGCATCCAGATATACCGCATCTGTTCCTCTGTATAAGGGCGGGGAAGGCGCTTCGCCTTCGGTCTCCGGTGATAGCGGGTAATGACGGGGTTCGCTCCCTTGCGGCGACCGGTGCCCCTCATCCAGTCCATGAACGAAGATATGACCCAAATTGCATTCCACACGGAGGGCTTGGCAGTTTCCTCTCCCCACTTGAGAAATCTTGTGATCGTCGCTGGAACTACCGTTTCAATATCTGTGATCTCGTGCTCGTTGACGAAGTGAAAAAACAGCGCCAGGCCTGACCTCTGTGTGCTCATTGATCGCTTGCTGAGACTGGCGGAGTCAATGTACTCCTGATAGAGATCGCGGAAGCCGCCGCAAAATGAGTCAAGATGTTGATCCTGGACATGGAGCTTTGCATGCTCCTTGCTGCAGTAGCGCCGATAGCCGCTTCTGCCTCGGAACTCCTTTCCGCAGGGAGGGTATGCGCATGTCAGTGTTTCGGCTTCCCAACTGCGGCGCCAATAGCAGCTTTCGCTGCATACCGTGTACTGAAGATTGGGTTGGAAATATCCCTCCGTCACATAGTTGTCGCAACCAGGCCGACCGCATCGGACTTCGTTCGTACCTATATATCTCGGCGTGGCATTGCTCTTGCCGAACGCACGCACATCCTTTCTGCACGACTTCTTTTCGCAGACGACGATCCGGCCGCGCCACACTTCCGCTTCTGGCATGGCCTTGCCGCAGACACTGCAGCAAGGCACTACCTGTTTCTTCTTTCCCTTCGGCATCTTACCTACCTCTTCTGTGCGCGACATCTCTGTACGACTGGATCAGCCGCCAGACGTCGAGCGAGTTGAACATCATTCCGTTTCGGGCCAACCTTGGGGTCAATTGCCCCGTGTTGACCAGCCATTGGCAATCGGCATCCGGAATTTGGAGGGTGCCAATGACTTCCGCCCATGCGAGCCAAACTTGACGGGAAGCTACAGTGGCCGGCATGACGACCTCTCGACGAGATCGTCGACCTCGTCGCTGTCAAACCGCCGATGTCCCCGAATCCGCACCTCGGTCAATCGATTCGAGTCGATCAATTCTTCGAGCTGTTCCTCCCCCACCTGCAATTGGTCCAGGACCTGGTCCCGGCGCAACAACACCCTCTGCTTTCTCGTGGTCATCTGCGATACCCCTACAGACCTCTCTGCCGACTGCGAAACTTGCGCCAGCAACGCCAGATTGCAGGGGAATCAGGTGACCACCAAATTCCCGTCAAGCATCGAAGTTTGGGGATTTTGTTGCGGAGTAGTCCCTGATGAACGAAGAAGAGTCCATCCAGGACATTGATATACATGTGGATACGCCGCTGTTGCTCTGCCGGAAAAATAGGCGCATACTGCTTCTATCTCTTTATGGGAAGATCAAAACAGCCACCCCTGCCGAGCATGGTGAGCCAGGTCCAACAAACCTTGGACATCCTCTTTTGGGCGCTGCACCGAGTCCTCTATGAGGAGGGCATCACGCCGCTGCACTGGGCGATCCTGCAACGCGCCTACAGGGAGCGTGGAGGCGTCAGGTTTCGTGAGGTGATGAAAGCTACCGGACAGCCCAAGGACAATGTTCGACGGGCCGCAGACTTTCTTGAGGAGGTAGCCGGGATGGGGGAGGTTCTCGTCGATTCTGATGACCACCGGGCCCGGGTCTTTCGTCTGAACGCACGAGGAAGAAATCGGACTCGTTACCTCGAAGAAAACCTCCAGGCAGAACTACTGGTCTTGCTTGGCGCAAACCTGGTCTGGTCCAAGAGGGTGAAAGAGTTCACCCGGGATTTGCTGAATGCTGCCGGCTACCTGCCTCCAGGCGATTTGGCCAATATGAGTTCCTACTGCAGGTGGGATGTACCGGATGACACCCGGAACGAGTCCCCGGAACCGAAGCACCTTGGCCAGCTATCGGACTCTGAAGAGATACCGTTCTAAAATCCGGACTGCGAGCAAAAACAGCAGGATCGACAGCACCTTTCCGATCCAGTAGATCAATATTATTCTCATCGCGAATCACCTCCTCTCTCATAGAAGTGCCTCATCGAGAATTGAGCCTTTGGATGGACATGCTGGCCGGAGGATGATGAGGGTGCACGCGGGAATTTCCGCAGCACCACAAGCAATTCGAGAGGCTTTATGAAGAATTCACCATCACCAGCGGTCGGTGGCGACCTTATGTCAGTCGCGGAAGTCGCCCGACAGATAGAGGTTCATCCAAAAACGGTGTACGCGTGGACCTACAGAAAATCCCCACTGCCGGTTCATCGGGAGGGCCGCAGAGTTTTCATCGCCGGAGAAGACCTGGACACGTTTCTGATTTCCAATCTGCCGAAATCACCTTCACCAGCGCAAGAAACTGGAATCGCAAAGGACGACATCCCTTCAACACCAGCTGTGGAGCCAGCGAGCCCGATTGAGGTTGCGACCACCCCTCTGATCGAAAAGCGAACCTGTGATTGCCAGCGCGAACTGGGCCGGACAAGGAATGTTGGCCTCCCGGGGTTGGCCTTGATCGCATGTCTCCAGCTCATGTGATGGAGACAATTCGGTCTGGGGCTTGGAGCAGACCCGGACATTTCCGCGAGATCGTTCCGAATCTTCCTATACTAGCCACTCTCAGGGGATCGATCCACGCAACCCCGTCGCAATTCTTGTGGCTTTGGAGCCGCAACGTCTGAGATGCATACTCACACCATAATCACTATTGGAGATAACACTTTGAAAGCTAACCTCGCAATAACGCCGCGCAACTTGGGAAGCCTCCGCCTCCCAGGTTATTGCCCGCGGTGTATGAAATACATCCTGAACTTGAAGTTTCACGCGCCCTTCGACCACTTCGGCGCCGCCATTTTCGGTGACGCCCAGAAGTCTCAGGAAGCCGTTCTTGGCTATTTCCTCAAGAGGGACGGGTGTCTCCCTAAGGAGTTCAGCCCGTTCTGCGACTGTACAGTTCGCGCTAACTTCCCGAAACACTGGAGTACATTCAGTTACGTCCACGATTCCGGAGTCACGCTGTACGGCGCTCCCGACGAAATCTTTGAACGGAAGGACGGCACACTCTGCGTTGTCGATCTCAAGACGGCGCACTGCAAGGGCAACAAGGATCCTTTTCACAAGCAATACGAGTGCCAAGTTGTCGGCTATGCCGCCATTGCCGAAGGTCTCGGCCTGGGAGAGGTCACACTGGGTGGCTTGATGTACTGGGAGGCACAGGTCGGCGAAGTGCAGGAGGATCCCGGGGGGCACTACAAGGGCGGTAAACTCCGCATGCCTTTCACTCCGAAAACTGTCGAAATCAAAATCGACTACAAGATCCTTGACCCCGCCATCAAGGAGTTCAAGCGGGTGTGGAACGCCAGGACCCTGCCAGAAGGGCGCCCGGGTTGCGATGATTGCAAGAAGCTTGACCTCCTCTTTGCAATCGACGAGGAGTTTCAACTGCATGATCGCCTGGTCTTTGACGCCATTCAGGACTGCTCCCACCGTCATGCTCTGATCAGCAGCGATTTTGATCGCCGGCAACGGCGCAGAAATGCCCTGATTGACATTGCTCGACTGGGTGACGACATGTTTTCGCACGACGGATTGGTCGCGAATTGGGAATTCGCTCCGTTTCAAGGAGCGGAAGACTTTGCCGCTTAGTCCGGGTCTTCGCCGAGGGATCGAGAATACCAAGCTCATTCCTGATCGTGTCCGGTGGTATCCTCTGATTGCCCCGCTGTTCGCGACAGACGGGGCGGCAACAGCTCAACCACAGAGACAGGCACCTGGCTGGGTCACAAGAAGCCCCGAAGAATGCGACTTCGGGGTTTCTCCGTTTGTCATTGAAGATGAACAGCTCGGCTTCACAGAAGCCCGTCTCGTATGGTGATGTCGGCAGTGATACTGAAATCAAGGCTCGGTCAGGAAGCGGACTTTATGAATAGAGTTGTTAACAACGAGGTTGTTCTGCTGGGTGTGTGCATCGTTGCGCTGCTGGTGGCAGCTTCGGCGCCCTGGCCATATTTTGTATATGTGCTTCTGAGGGTCTTGATTTGCACCGCTTCCGCCTACCTCAGCACCAAAAGGTATCAGGAACGCCGGACACCGTGGGTATGGACATTCGGTGCCATTGCGCTGCTGTTCAATCCTGTTTTTCCCGTCCGCATGACGCGGGCTGACTGGCAGGTGGCCAATGTACTTGTTGCCGTTTTCCTCGCAGGATGGACAATTTATTCGATTTTTCTAGCGGCAAATACGATTCGTACTGTGAAATTGAGGAAGATGTGAGACGGTGGATCACATGGACGCTAAACAGATAATCGTAATCATCAAAAGAAGGCGGGACGAGTTCTGGGACCGGCAAGTCGGAGGCTCAACCTCGGGCCCTGATCATGGAGAAGCAGCACAACGCGCGAGGGATATTGCCGACGAGTACGACGATCTACTTGCGGAGATCGAAGGGGAGGGTCAATGACAATCCATATCAATGCTAGAACTATCGGTATTCCCGATTACATTTATCAAGGGATTGAGCAGCTTGGCCTCGAAGCGGAATTCGCGGGAGACTGGCGGCTATCTCTTAAGACCGGCGGCGCAAGCAATGATTTTTGGCAGCTCCGGATTGAATCCCCGACGGGCGAAGTGCGGCAAAGCGATCTGGACCCGTCACATCAACAGCGGGATGCGTTAACAGTCAGGACGGTTCTGCGAGAAATGCGTGAAACATTCGGCAAAACATAGTCATGACTATTCTAATCTTCGCGCTAACTGCTTTTTCTGGGCATTACCAAGTAGCGCCAACGATAGTTGGGGTTGAAGCCTTCTGTTCGCATTTCCATTGCGGACTGGCCATCCTTGAACGCGAGGCTGACCGAGTGTGTACCACCCAGCGCATCGAGAAAGCCAAGTATATTGGAAGTGACCAATTTAATCGTCAGCGGCTCCCCGGCGTATAGCGCCCCAATTGACTTTTCGCGTTTTTCGTCCTTGGCCGATTCACAGACGACTATCAACTCGCCTTGCCTAATTATCATTGCGAAATCCCTAACCTGGTTCCAACCGGAAGGCCCACACGCGCACAAGATTGCGTCGCGAAGCTCATCGGCCTGAACGACCGCAATCTTCGCCTTCTCGTCAAGCAGCACAGCATCATAGTCCGGAAACTTCATCGTGGGTTTGACCCAACTGAGTATTTGATCACCAATGCGGCAACTGTAAGCCGCCTCATTTTCTGCGAATTCGACTCTGTGCGTTTGAGAAATGGAAAGCAGATGCATAATTTCTAGCAATATCTTATGCGCGATGATGATTCGCTTCTCTCCAACGATTCTGTCGGTAAGATCGTTTGTCATCTCCGCAAATGTGAGCCGGTAACCATCAGTTGCCACCATTGTCAGTGTTTCATTCCTGAGTACCAGTAAAGCACCGTCGAGCGTATATCTACTATCCTCTTTGGGTACAGCAAAGAATGTGAGGTTGATGAAAGCATTGAAAGACTTAGATGACATTGATGATGTGAAATCCATGGGAGGAATGACTGCATCATACCGTCTTTCTCCGATGGGGTCCTTTGCCCAAGCATGGGTTCGATTTCCAATGCGAAACCTAAACCCGCAATCATTCTCTGCCAACTCTACATATTCGGCGTCGGATCCAGCAAGTAACTGTTGAATAAATCTCATCGATCCGTGAGGAATAAGTATCTGATGCTCCCCAACGAATCCTTCCTTGTATTCATTCTCCGCTTCATGAAGGTATAGTCGTATTCCCTCACGGATCACAATTGTTATCGATTCTCTCTTCATTACCAGTAATGAAGACTCCTCCTCTAATTCATATCGTTCGTACTCGTTGAGTTTCCAGAAGTCTGCACCTATGATGAGCGACTGTAACACACGGGCCGACACTGATGTGGTGAAGTCCATCGGGAGTAACAAATAGGCACTGTGTATCCGCATGCAGCAACACAAATAGCGCCATCTATATCCGGATACATTCTCCTCCGGCTCTATCTCCAACGCCAGCATAGTCTTCAGACTGAGCCTTACATTACCCTGATCGCCAAGAGCTTCGATAAATTCATGTAAATAATTTGCATTGAAAGCTGCTTCAACGGCGTCCGCTGTATATGAGGTGCCAATTGTCTCCTCATACTCACCAATAAAATCAGATGATCCTGTGATACAAAGCATATTTTGATCTAATCGCAAACGAATCACAAACCTTCTGAAATCATTTTGATACACACTCTGAATAGCCGCTGACAGTTCGCACGCCCGCACAGTAACAAACTTGGCTATGTCCTGCGTCTCTTTCGTCATAACGGACTCATAGTCCGGGAAGTTTTCAGTAGGCTTGGCCCAGCTGATTGCGCGTTGGCCGACGTGAAATGTTAATGTGTCATCTTCTTCAACAAACAACACGGTCTCTACGCTAGGGTCCAGGAGAAGTTGATGCAACTCTTGCAGGGGCAGGAGGGGTATGAGAACCTGCTTTACGACTCTCACTCCTGAAATCCGCTCGTTGGTCTTTTCCACAAAGGAAAGCCGGTGCCCGTCTGTTGCAACCATGGTCAGCGACGTCGGCCTCAAGATCAAAAGAGCAAGGTTGAGATTCTGGCGTCTCTCGTCGTCAGAAACTGCGAATATCGTTCTTGTGATGAGTTCGTGCAGAACTCGCGCTGTGATAAATGTTGGACCCTGATGTATGGATACAACAAGCGCAGCGGCCTCTTTGCGACCGCGGGCAATGAGACTGGAATGCGCCCCCGAACGGATGATCAAGGAGCTGGCGGGTTGCGGTAAATACAGAAGCTCCGATTTGTCGGCCATGTGTCTACTCCTGTGCAAGACGCTCAAGGTGTGACTGCTGCGGTTCATCTTTGCGGAAGTGAATACCTTTCAAGCCACTTGTGGACCCGCTGCCTCTGTTCAGATTGCTGAGCAGGGGATAGTTTCTCCGCAGCCACATCCCGAGCTTCAATAAACTTTTCTCCAGTGGATCGCGTCATTCCGGTAGCAGCGAGCTCGAACCAGAAGAAAGCTTCTGCGTTGTCCTGCTCAACGCCATTTCCTCCCTTGCTGTAGAGCAAGCCGAGTTCAAATTGCGCTTCGTCAAAGCCTTGTTCTGCGGCCTTCGCTAGCCACGAAATGCCTTCTGTAGTGCCTGCGGGAAATATCGATTCATCTAAATGGAATAGTCCGAGATAAAATTGTGCTTCCGCATCCCCTTGATTCGCTGCCTTTCTATACCAGATCGCTGCTTGAGCGTAGTCCTGAGGCACGTCCTGACCTATCGCGTATGCAAGTCCGAGGTCTTTCTGCGCCTTGATCTTTCCCTGCTCTGCTGCCGTACGTGTTCTTGCTACCGCCTCCACGTAATCGTATGAAGCCGCTTCGCCGACATTGAAGAGCATACCGAGGCTGAATTGCGAGCTGACTCTGCCATGACCAGCCGCTTTGCGATACCAAGTCCTCGACATTTCGGGGTCTTCAGGGACACCCAGTCCATGTTCAAAGAGAAAACCCATGCTGTGCTCTGCATCCGCCTCTCCCTGATCGGCTGCCTTGCGATACCAAACTGCCGCCTGGGTGTAATCCGTGGAGACTCCCTCGCCATGGTAGTACGCATTGCCGAGATTGATTTGTGCGCCGGCATGACCCTGTTCGGCTGCTCTGCGGAACCAGGTCACCGCCTCAACGTAGTCCTGCGAGATGCCTTCGCCATAATAGTATGAATAGCCGAGACTGTTTTGAGCGCCGGCGTGGCCCAGATCTGCTGCTTTGCGGAACCAATCTGCCGCTGCAGAGTAGTCTTGTGGGACGCCTAGGCCACGGTAGTACGAATAACCACGGCCGTATTCCATACTACCGTCGCCATGACTGGCCAAATCCGATTTGTTAGCTGGCCCACCCTCTGCGGACAACTTCGGTTCCGGCTTACGGGCCAGGATGCTGGAAGCATCATTTCGGCCACGGGCAATGAGACTGGAACGCGGCTGCGACGGGGCGATCGACAAATTCCCCTGAGTTGGCAGACGCTGGATGTCATGTTTTTCACTCATGCTTTTCTCGACACCTTGCATACACTTCTTGATTCGCTTGGTAGTACCAGCAACGACCAATGTCAACCAAGGGTAGGTTTCCACATAGTCTGCTGGACACTATGGCCTTCACCTTAAAGAGCGCGGAGCTTGAATATCGCATTCTCATTACCCTGCGCAGCTGCCTTGCGAAACCAGACTACAGCTTGCGCGTCGTCCTGCGGAACGCCCTGACCGTTGTAGTAGAGCATGCCAAGGTTGAATTCTGCCCGTTCATGGCCTTGTTCGGCTGCCTTGCGAATCCAAATTTCCGCATGCGCGTAGTCTTGTGGCACACCGTGGCCACGGTGGTACAGGAAACCAAGGTTCAATTGCGCCACAGCATTGCCCTGATCGGCTGCTTTGCGATACCAAGCTGCGGCTTGCGCGTAGTCCTTCTGTACTCCGTTGCCCTTCTCGTAATGCTCCCCGAGGCGGTACTGCGCATCAGCGTGTCCCTGATCAGCTGCTTTGCGAAACCAAAATGCCGCCTGCGCACTGTCTTGCGGGACGCCCAGACCAAAGTCATAGAGCAAGCCAAGGTTGAACTCTGCCCGCGCATGCCCCTGGTCCGCAGCTCTTCGATACCAAACTGCTGCTTGTTGGTAGTCCTGCGATACGCCCTCGCCATCCTTGTTTCGAAATCCGAGGCTGACTGGTGCGCTGGCATTCCCCTGATCGCCAGATTTGCGAAACCAAACTGCTGCCTGGGCATCATCCTCCTGGGCGCTTTTGCCGTAGTAGTACCTTTCGCCGAGGTGGAATTGCTCATCGGCATCACCCTGTTTATCAAGGTCCGACTTTCCACCTGACATGGCCCCAGCGAACAGTTTGGGTACAGGCTTGCACGCCATGATGCTGGCAGCGTGCTTACGGCCACGCGCAGCAAGGATGGAACGGGTCTCCGAAAGGACAATCGAAGAGTCGCCCGATCGCGGTAAGTGCAGAAGTTCAACCTTATCTGCCATATCTCCTTACCCTTTGGCCAAGAGTCCACGAGCGTAAAACAAATCTAGATTGGATTTTGCCTCGGAATGTCCTTGACCTGCTGCTTTGCGAAGCCAATACGCTGCTTCTTCATAGCTCTGCGAGACACCTTGTCCCAGGTCGTATAGGCGACCGAGATTGTATTGCGCTTCGGGGCTACCCTTTTCTGCTGCTTTGCGATATAAAATTGCCGCCTCTGTATAATTTTGAGGAACGCCTCGGCCGGTGTAATAAAGCCAGCCGAGGTTATATTGCGCCATCACATCGCCTTGGTCAGCCGCCTTGCGATACCACGATGCCGCCTCCGCGTAGTTCTGCGGGATACCTCGACCGTCATAGAGCAAAACACCGAGGCCAAATTGCGCTCTGGCATCCCCTTGATCAGCTGCCTTGCGATACCAATTTGCAGCTTGGTCAGCGCTATGAGGGATTCCCTCACCTTGGTTGTAATGCCACCCAAGGCTGTATTGTGCCCCTGCATGGCCCTGTTCTGCTGCTTTGCGGTAACAAATTATCGCCTGTGCGTAGTCCTTTGGTACACCGTGACCGAGGTCGTACATCACGCCGAGCCGAAATTGAGCGCCGACATAGCCCTGCTCGGCCGCTTTGCGAAGCCAAAACGCTGCTTCTTCGTAGCTCTGCGAGACGCCTTGTCCCAGGTCGTATAGGCGGCCGAGATCGCATTGCGCCGGGGCATAGCCTTGTTCTGCCGCCTTACGCGACCATACTGCCGCTTGCACGAAATCCTTTGGTACACCGCGACCGAGGAGGCACAACATAGCAATACTGCATTGCGCTGCGGCATAGTCCTGCTCAGCAGCCTTGCGATACCACGCAGCGGCCTGGGCGTCGTCCTGTGGTACCCCGTGGCCGTTATAGTACATCACGCCAAGCCGAAATTGAGCGCCGGCATAACCCTGCTCTGCCGCTTTGCGATACCATGCAGCGGCCTGTGCATAGTCCTGCGGAATACCCGCGCCTTGGTTGTAAAGCCAGCCGAGGTCGTATTGCGCCGTGGCAAATCCTTGGTCCGCTGCCTTGCGATACCAAATTGCTGCTTGTGAGAGGTCACGCGGCACGCCTTGCCCTTTGGCGTACCGAATGCCGAGACCATGTTGTGCCCCAGTATCGCCCTGCTCGGCTGCCTTACGATACCAAAGCGCTGACTGTGTATAGTCCTGCGGAACGCCTAAGCCCCGGCTATACGCAGTCCCAAGATTGATTTGTGCCCCAGTATGGCCCTGCTCGGCTGCCTTGCGAAACCAAATTGCGGCCTGTGGAAAGTCCTGTGGGATGCCCTCGCCAAAAAAGTAATCGCAGCCCATTCCGAATTGCACTATGGCATCGCCCCGATCAGCGAAGCCCGACTTTTCCCTCAAACCGCCTAAGGCAAGCAATGACTTGAACGCCGAGAGCAATCTCGGCTCCGATTTGCGCACCATGAGGCTGCCAGCGTCTTCGCGGCCACGAGCAACAATACTAGAACTGGCCTCCGACAGGACAATCGAAGAGTCGCCGTGATTCGGCAGTATGAGAAGTTCATGTTTATCGGTCATGCTTCTTTAACTCCACCGCGATACCGTCATGCTTTTTCTTCGCGTCGGCAATCCGCACTTGAACGCTGGCCTCAAGCTCCGCAAGAAGGTCTCGCCCTTCTTTTTCGGCCTTTTCAACGTCCTGCTTCAATTGCGCAATTTCGCTGGCACGCAGGCTGCTCAGTTCATTCTCGATTGCCGCGATGTTCTTCCTTGCCTGATGAATCTGGCGGATGATGCGAACCAGCTCAGCCCCGACCCCTTCGCCTTGCACAGATTCAGGCGAGTTCCCAAACTCATCGAGAATGCGCTGGAGAGCCTCGGCGTCGCCTTGGCTGTACGCCGCGTTTGCCTGAGCCATCAGGCGGGTGCGGAGCAGCCGGTCGGCTTCATCCTTCGCAAAATCGGGATGAAGGCGCTTGGCGGTTTCGCGGAAGAGGCTCCTCAGGTCCGCCGACGGCTGAAAGTCCCGCGCCTTGGATGCCTCCCCATGAGTGGCCTCGTGGGTTTCTTCCGCCCGCTTGCGCGTTTCCTGCGCTTGCTGGCTTGCGGTCGGCGAAGGTCTGAGCGAGGCTTCAATCTCTGCAATTTTTGCTTCCCAGTCGTCCAGTTCGGCGTACAGGACGCCAACCTGCCGCAGATAGCGGCCCTCGAAGCTCTTCAACTGGGTGCGCAGGTCGGCCAGTTCCAACTCGCGCTCGGCCAAGGCGCCACGAACGCCGGCCAACTCCTCACGTTTGCGGAGAAGCTCCTCTTCCTCCGGAGTCAGTTTTTTGACAATCTCACGAGACATTTTACCGTTCCCCGGTGTTGCTATTATCCTAAGGCACGGGCCGCGGATGCGTCTGTGCGACCGGCAACGAAATGCGATAGGCATGCGTCCACCCATTGCCGCCCCGTCGAATTTGAGGCTTTGCAGCGTGTGCGGACATTGGTGTTGAGCGGCTGTCTCAATCGCGCGCGCAGCCGCGGGCGGGGAACCAAGAGAAAATGGCTGCAAGCCTCGCTTTGTTACGGTCGTATTTCCAAACAAAGCGTAGCGTTCGATTAGGAGGGATGGAGGAAGCACATGACCTGCGTCTCGCGAAGAAGGATCGAATACGGGATTGCAATCGGGATCATCATTGTAGTCATAGCCTTGTGCATCTGCGCATGGTGCTACTGCCAATCTCTCTCCAATGACGCGGCAATTCAGCGTCTCAACGCAAGCGCCGCCGCTGTAGCGGCAATCGGGGCAATCTTCGCCTTCTTGATCTTGGTCGTATATACAATCGAAACGCGTCTCTTACGGATAGCGTCCGACGAGCAGTTGGAGGGAGGCATAAAGCCTGTGGTACTCCTTGAGATTGCGTCAGGAGATTACGTCGTGGGTGAGCGGACGAGCATTAAGACTCCTCAGTTCAGAAACATCGGAATGGGACCTGCCTTCTCTGTCGCGGTCGAACCAATAGTCGGTGGGCAAAACTGCACTCTTCGCATCGATAGCGTTCCTTTGATTGAATCGAGGGGGACAGTGCCGGCTGTTTGGTCCGCGGTCGAAAACAACCAACCGAGTGGGATGGCACACGTGGATGCATTCTTAGACAACTTGTTCGCCACAGGTAAATTTCCAGATGGGACTCGGGTAACGGTCACCTGCAAAGGTCTGTCAGGAAAGCGATACCGCCTCCATCAAGTGATCCGCCACGATCCCTTTACAGGCATCACTTGGACGGAATTCGACCGAATTGAGTCGAGTGGAAATTAAACATCCGTGCGGGCCATATCTGCGGGATTTTGGTCTGACGAAGGATCAGATATGCTTCGACGGTTGCCAAGGACTCAGTGCGAACGCTAGCGAGAGACAGGTTGCGCGGGGGTTGCAGGCTTTGCCGCGGTGTGCCGTATTCTGCCGAGCTATGTTGTTTATCCTGCTTATAATCAGTGGCTTTAGACCGACTCATAACCCAAAGGTCGCTGGTTCGATCCCCTCTCCGCTTCCCCACAACAGCAAGCGTCCTCCAGCTCCGACCGCACTCTGTCTGCGTTCTGAGCGGATTCTGCGCTCCATTTGCGCTCTGTTTATCGGATTACGACTGCTTTTCATGGTCTTAGGTGTCATCCGCTGACCTGCATGTTGTTGAAAATACGTTTGACTGATGATTCGAGTCCTACCTGAGGAGCCAAAGAATCAATAACTTAGACACCGCCGCGCGCCGACTGAGCTCCGATTCCCTGAAAAGCAAGTTGCGATACCTTGACGTCCGCAGTAGTCATCTCATCCGTTACAACATCCCCGTACAGGATTACAAGCTGTACATTCCTTCCTGGTCTGGTTTCGCTGGTTCCTGATTCTTGCCGGATGGGCGCAAGCCATCTTCTACCGGCTACACCTTCGACCCGAGCGGGAACATGACCGTGGAGCCGCTCTCTCCGTCCAACTTCATGACCTACGACGGCGAGAACCGGATGACGGCATTCCAAGGGATTGGCGGCGCGGCGAGTAACACTTATGACGGAAACGGGCTGCGCGTCGTCAAATCGGTGCAGGGCGGGGCAACCACGGTGAGCATCTATTCCGGTTCGTCGGTGATCGCCGAGTACGACAACGGCGCGGCGGCAGGCGCGCCCACGCGGGAGTACATTTACAATGGAGCCGGAGGAGCCGCGACGGGGCTGCTGGCCATGATCGGCGGAGGCGCAACGACCTACTATCATCAGGATCATCTCTTGGCCGGCGATCCGAGCGATCCACAGTTGTGGAACCGGTATCCGTATGGGCGCAACGACCCCATCGATGTGACGGACCCGAGCGGGAAGCACTGATGGATTGCTCAGTATGTGCGGCCGTCGCGAAGTTATCCCGAGAGGCGCACTAACTCCTGGGCTTCTCTGCGAGGGCCCAGAATGGACATGCGCGGGATGCGGCCGCGAACCATCGCCACCTCGTCGCAGCGGTGAAGGCGCGGACAGCTCTGGCAGTCCTTGAAAACCTTGTCGGGCAGCTCGGACTTGTCCTCGACGGTGCGAAAACCGTACTTGAAAAAGAAGTCCGGTACGCGGGTGAAGAGGCAGACGGACTGGATGCCGTGTTCCTCGGCCTCCTCGATCAGCGCGCCCAGGATGCGGCCTCCGGCGCCCTGGCCCTTGGCCTCCGGCTTGACGACGATGGAGCGCACCTCGCAGAGATGCGGGCCGTAAAAGTGGAGCGCGCCGCAGCCCAGAAAAACTCCGCCATCGGATTCGGCAACGGTGAAGTCGCGGATATTCTCGCAGATCTCCGCAAAGGGCCGCTTGAGCAGCGTACCGTCGCCGGAGAGCGAATTCACCAAATCGTAAACGTTGGAGGCGTCCTGGAGCAGGGCTTTACGCACCAGCATGTGAGGCCTCCTGAGTTAAGGCTGCGATGCGTTCCGACGCCTCGGCCAGAGCCTTGCGCACACGCGCTCGCGCCGTTCCGCCGATGACGTCGTGGCAATCGAGCGTGGCCGTTAGTGTGATAGCCGTGAAGAAGTCCTTCTCAAATTCGGAGCCGAATGCGCGCAACTCATCGAGAGTGAGATCGCCCAACTCCACACCCTTCTCGATGGCGAAGCGGACGGCGTTGCCGATCTTCTCGTGCGCGGTGCGGAAGGGCACGCCCTTGTGGACCAGGTAAGTTGCCGCGGCCATGGCGTTCAGGCAGCCGGAGTCCGCCGCCTCGCTCATGCGGTCAGGTCGAAAGCGCAACGCGCGCGTAAATCCCGGCAACAGGCTCAACATGCCCTCGATGGTATCGGCCACGGCAAAGACCGGCTCTTGTGTCTCTTGCAAGTCTTTATTGTAGGCCAGCGGCAGGCCCTTGAGCAGAGTAGCGAGCGTCGTAGCCGCGCCCAGCAGCCGCCCGCACTTGCCGCGGAGCAGCTCCGCGAGGTCGGGATTCTTCTTCTGCGGCATGGCGCTTGAGCCGGTCGAGTAGGACTCGGCCAGGTCGATGAAGCCGAACTCCGCGGTTGCAAAGAGCGTGATCTCCTCCGCGAAGCGGGAGATGTGAATGCCCAGCGTGGCCGCGGCCTGCGCGAACTCCAATGCGAAGTCGCGGTCGCTGGTGGCGTCGATGGAGTTGGCGGTGGGCGCGGTGAAACCCAACTCGCGCGCGGCAATGGCGCGGTCAAGGGCCAGGGTCGCGCCGGCCACCGCGCCCGAGCCGAGCGGGCAATAATTCAGGCGGGTGGCGCAATCGCGCAGCCGGCTGGCGTCGCGGAGAATCATCTCCACATAGGCAAGCAGCCAGTGAGCGACCAGAACGGGCTCGGCGCGTTGGAGGTGGGTGTAGCTGGGCATCACGGCATCGCCGGCCTGATGCGCCTGATCGACCAGAGCCTTGGCCCATTGAACGAGCGCCTGAATCGTGCGCCCGATCTCTTTGCGCACGAAGAGGCGCAGATCGGTGGCGATCTGCTCGTTGCGGCTGCGTCCTGTATGCAGCTTGAGGCCGAGCGGTCCGATGTGCTCGACAAGAGACAATTCGACGAAGTGATGGATATCCTCGGCTGTCGCGTGGTCGCGCACCTGCGCCTGACCCGCAGCGGATGCGCACACGGCGGCGATGGCGTCCAGCGCCGCGCGCAACTCCGTTGTTTCGTCCTTGGTCAGGATCTTTGCCGCGGCGAGAGCCGATGCATGCGCCTTGCTGGCAGCTATCTCCTGGGGCAGCAGCCGCCAGTCGAAGGGAAGCGACCGCTGCCAGGATTCGAATTGCGCGTTCAACGGCTCCCGAAAGCGGCCGGACCACATCTTGACGGGTTTTTGTTCGTTGGACATTGACTTAGGCGTACCTCACGCTACTCCCTTTCTTTGCCGCTGTTCAGCTTGGGCATTTCGCCGCCTTGGCTGAGGGTGAGGAGGCCGGCGGCGGCGTACGTAAGCAGCTTGGCACGAGAGTCGGTGATGTCGAGATTGCGCATGGTGAGTTGGCCGATGCGGTCGCGCGGCGAGAAGGTGGACTCGGTCTTCTCCATGCTGAGGCGCTCGGGATGAAAGGTGAGGTTCGGCGACTCGGTCGAGAGGATCGAGTAATCGTTGCCGCGGCGCAACTCCAGCGTCACCTCGCCGGTGATGGGTTGGGCGACCCAGCGCTGGGCGGATTCGCGGAGCATGATGGCCTGGGAGTCGAACCACCGGCCCTGGTAGAGCAGGCGGCCGAGCTTGCGGCCGTTGTCGCGATACTGCTCAATGGTGTCCTCGTTGTGAATGCCGGTGATGAGGCGCTCGTAGGCGATGAAGAGCAACGCGAGGCCGGGCGCCTCGTAGATGCCGCGGCTCTTGGCCTCGATGATCCGATTCTCAATCTGATCGCTCATGCCCAGGCCGTGTCTTCCGCCAATGCGGTTGGCTTCAAGAAGCAGATCGACGGGGTCCGTGAACGCGCGGCCGTTCAGCGCAACGGGAAAGCCCTCCGCAAAGCGGATGGAGACCTCTTCGCGCTGGATTTCGACATCGTCGCGCCAGAAGGCCGCGCCCATGATGGGAACGACGATCTTGACGGACGAAGAAAGATGCTCCAGGTCTTTTGCTTCGTGGGTTGCGCCGAGCAGGTTGGAGTCGGTGGAGTAGGCCTTCTCGGCGGACATCTTATAGGCGAAGCCGGAGCGTTGCATGAAGGCGGACATCTCGGCGCGGCCGCCGAGTTCGTCGATAAAAGCCTGGTCAAGCCATGGCTTGTAAATCTGGAGGCTGGGATTGGCGAGCAGGCCGTAGCGGTAAAAGCGCTCGATGTCATTACCCTTGAAAGTCGATCCGTCGCCCCAGATGTTGACATCGTCCTCCTTCATCGCGGCCACCAGCATGGTGCCGGTGACGGCGCGGCCGATCGGAGTGGTATTGAAGTAAGGGACGCCAGCCGTCGTGATGTGGAATGCGCCGGCCTGTAGCGCGGCGATGCCTTCGCGAACCAGAGGGCCGCGGCAGTCGATCAGGCGGGCTTTCTCTGCGCCGTATTCGAGCGCCTTGCGCGGTATCTCGTCGTAGTCGGCTTCGTCGGGCTGGCCCAGGTTGGCCGTGTAGGCGTAGGGGATGGCTCCCTTCAGCCTCATCCAGTGCAGGGCGGCGGAGGTGTCAAGCCCGCCGGAGAAGGCAATGCCGACTTTCTCACCCGTGGGCAGCGATTCGAGAATTACGGACATGCTTGGAAACCTCAGAAACTATTGGTGTTCGTTGAAAAGGGACTAGGTACTAAGGATTCCTTCGCTGGTAGTCTGCTAAGGCGGCATCTCTTTCACTTTGCAACTCTGGAGAAAAAAGTAGATCCTTCAATTGGTCGATCGGCACTACCATCGCAATCCCACTGTTCGCATGAATTGTTGCTCCGTAATCGGAGGCAGCGTGGAGGGTGAGTTGATTGTCCTCCCACATATAGCCGCTAACCACGCCAATTAATCCGTATGGGAGGCCACCCTTGCTGTCTGTGACTAGCCCACCCAGCGTGAAGGCGGGAGCAAGAAACAACGGTGAGCCACTGTTACCCGGAATGATGTGAAGATCGGCGAGGTAGATTTTTGCAGACCCTCCGATCGGGACCGCCATGACATCGTCTGGAACCATCGCCAAGCTACCTTCACGAATGATGGGCTGAAACTGGTGTGCCCCCGCGTAGTGCATGAAATAACCACAGGTCAGAACCTTGTCACCCGGACCGATTCGGAATGTTTTCCAGACATCTTGCGTGAGAAAGAGAGGCATCGAGATTGGTACAGCATCGTATTCAGCAATACTCGGGAAGGCTATTACAGCGAGGTCGATCGAATTGTCCGCCGGGAAATGCCATTGGAACGGGCTTTCTGGTGGCAGGGGAACCAACTTGGCTCTGTTCCCGGCGACAGGAACCTTCAGATTCACGACGGCCTCCATCCTCGTGACTCGATGCGGAATATCTCGACCCGTGGCGTCTGGACCCATGGCCTTCGCCACGTGCCGATTCGTCACGAGGTACACAATGACTTTGTCACCAGGCAATCGTGTCTCAGGCACTTCCACAAGGAATCCTGTTCCGCCCAGAATGCCATCTATCCCCTCGGCTTGACCCGTAATTCTCACAACCGTTTTCGACAGAGTATCTTCGAACCTCGGTTGGACCGCTGGTTGCGGTTGGGGGGCCTGTGCCGACGCTTGGACCAAAACGGAGCAGCCGGCAATCAGAGTCGTAGTCAAAGCCAGCAATAACTTGTTCATTTGTTGAAACCCCTCCGTTGGTACATAGCCTATTGAAGGGGATCGTCAAGGTGCATTGCTGCACGACGAGCCCCTAGTCCCTAGCCCCTGTTCCACGTGTTCGCCAGTCCGCCCAGCAGCAGCAGCAGCAATGCTTTCTGCGCATGCAAGCGATTCTCTGCCTGGTCGAAGGCTATGGACTGCGAACCGTCGAGTACGGCGTCCGTCACTTCGGCGTTGCGGCGCGCAGGCAGGCAGTGCATGAAGACCGCATGCGGTGTAGCCTTTGCCATGAGCGCTTCGTTCACCTGAAACGGCCGGAAGATGGGCTCGCGCTTGGTGGACTCGTGCTCGAAGCCCATGCTGACGCAGACGTCGGTGTAAACCGCGTCTGCTCCTTCGACGGCGGCCTGCGGATCCTGTAAGAGGCGGAGTTCGCAACCGTTGACCTGAGCAATATCGCGCGCGAGGGTAACGATTTCGATGTCGGGCGAGTAGCCGCGCGGAGTGGCCACGGTGACGTTCGCGCCCAGTTGCGCGCCGGTCAGCATCAGCGAGTGACAGACATTGTTGCCGTCGCCGACGTACGTAAAGTTGATCCCTGCGACGCGGCCAAAGTGCTCTTCGATGGTCATGAAATCGGCCAGCGCCTGGCAGGGATGCTCAAAGTCAGAGAGTGCGTTGACGACCGGAACACGCGCGTTGGCGGCCATTTCTGTAATGGTGTCGTGCGCGTAAGTGCGCAGAACGATGACATCCACCCAGCGCTCCACATTGCGCGCCACGTCGGCG
>Ga0182011_10001375_pt1 | contig 21310 bp, 17 predicted proteins | sample 711E1DmetaG_FD_120481 | JGI IMG/M metagenome (GOLD analysis project Ga0182011, IMG submission 120481) | Permafrost microbial communities from Stordalen Mire, Sweden - 711E1D metaG | ecosystem: Environmental > Terrestrial > Soil > Wetlands > Permafrost | place: Sweden: Stordalen | collected... | reverse complement strand
CTCCAGCAGGTCGGCCAAAAATTGTTCCAAGCGCTTTCGACATCTCTCGATTTCGCTCTCGGTCATGAACCGGAGCTTACCACCTCCCGTAGGAGAGGCCAATAACATAACGTAGTAGTACTACTGCCTACCACCTGCTTACTTTCCATGAGCCAAGCAAAGAAGAAAGCCGCCAAGAAATTTGTGATTTCCGGACGAGTTCAAGGCGTCGGCTATCGGTTCTTTGCCGAGCGATGGGCGGAGCAGCTTGGCATTGCCGGTTACGTTAAGAACCTCTGGGACGGCACCGTCGAGGGTTATGCCATCGGCGACGCGGTGTCTCTGGAGGCTTTCAAGCTTCGTCTGGCGGAGGGCCCAGGCATGGCCCGCGTGACCGGCGTCAGTGAATCCGACGAAGCGGTGGACAAGCGTTGCAGCCGCTTCATGATCGAAGGGGGATGGTAGAGAGCAGTAAGCTGTAGGCAGTAGGCAGCGAGACGAACTCAAATTTACGGAGGGACCGTGGTGGATCTTAAGAGCCTGATTCGCGAAGTCCCGGACTTCCCCAAGCCCGGCATTCTTTTTTACGACATAACCACTCTGCTGAAAGACCCGGTTGGGCTTCATTCCGCCGTCGATGCGCTGGCGAACCATTATATCGGACGCAAGATTGATTGCGTGGTTGGGATTGAGGCTCGCGGCTTCATCTTTGCGCCGATGGTGGCCTACCGGCTTAACGCCGGATTTATTCCTGTGCGGAAGCCAAACAAGCTTCCGGCCGCGACCGCACGTGCCGGTTACAATCTCGAGTACGGCGCCGACTCCCTGGAAATCCACCGCGACGCCGTGAGCCACGGACAGAATGTGTTGATTATTGACGACCTGCTGGCCACAGGCGGGACGGCGGTGGCCGTGGCAGGGCTCATCGAATCACTGGGCGGAACAGTTGTCGGGCTCGGATTTCTGGTTGAGCTCGTGTTCCTCAATGGTCGCGCCAAACTCAGCAAGTACGACGTGCACGCTGTCCTGACATATTAGAAGGCAGTCGGACGTAGGCAGTAGGTGGGGCAGAGGTTTTCCCCACTTACTTACCACGACTACCTACTCCCCTGCGAGCCTGCCTCACGCCCAGCGACGTCCCGAGGCTCGATGGTTTTCAGGATTTCATCCAGAAAGAACTCCTCCGGCAACGACCCTTCGATATAAGAACTTTCATTGACGACGGTCTTTGGAACGGTGTGGACGCCGTACCTGGTCGCCCAATCGGGGAATTCCGTAGCCTCAACGGCGTCGGCGCGGATGTTGTCATTCTCCATCGCGAACTGATACGCCAGTCGCACAGCCCGTGGACAGTGAGGGCAGGTTGGAGTGACGAACACTTGGAGGTGAAGGGGTTGGGTAAGTTGCTCGAGTTTCTTTCGACTCGTTGCCAGGAGGCCTGAATCCCCCTTCGAAACGGCGAGGATGGCATCGAGCAAAGTGGAAAACTCGTATCCGGCAGGCATGCCATAAAACCGAATGCCGTAGTCCTTCCCGTTTCGGATGACGGTGGCAGGAACCTTATCCACACCGTATTCATCCACCTTTCCCTTGTCGAGCAGGAAGTTGATTACCTCGAGCGAGAGCTTGTCCGAAAGGCCGGCCAGTTCCTCCACAAGTTGCAACGTCTCAGCGCCAAGCTCCAGGTTCGCCTCCTGGGTGAAATGGACCAGCTTTACCGGCTCCACCATTTGTTGCAGTCTTTCGCGGATTTCGATGGCATCCTCGTCGCTGATCAGTCCCATGCCTGCCTGCTCCAAAAGACGGCAAAAGCCCTTGAGCACCTTGTTTGATGCTCAAAGGCTGAATTTGTTGCAGGGCTTCACGTCAGGGTACGGGCTCGAGTTCGCTTTCCGAATCAAAGCCAAACTTCTTCATTTTGTAGCGAAGCGCGTCGCGAGAAACATCCAGAAGTTTGGCAGCGTGGGTTTGGTTTCCCCCCGTCTGCTTTAGGGCCAGACCGACCAACTCCCTCTCTACTTCTTCCAGTGAGGTCCCCTGTTTGGGCAACTCCAGGACGGGAATCATCCGGCCCGAGGCAAGCGGGCGCCAGGAGGTCGCCGTGGCGGTCACGAGGGACTGCGATTCCACCGGGACGCCGTCCGGGACCGCAACCGGCGCAAAGTTCTCATAACTCTGCGCCTGGCCCGTCACTTGAATCGGAAGATAGGTAGCGCGGATGTAGTCGGCCTCCTCGAGAATCATCGCACGCTCGACGGCGTTCTTCAGTTCGCGGACGTTTCCGGGCCAGTCATAGGCCAGCAGCAGGTTGCGAGCCTCCTGCGTGATGCCCCGGATGCCCTTTCGAAACCGGAAGTTGTAACGTTCGATGAAGAAATCCACGAGCGGAAGAACGTCTTCCTTCCGGTGCCGCAGAGGAGGAATGAAAATCGGGATGATACTGAGGCGATAGAAAAGGTCCTGGCGGAAGGTGCCCTCCCGGACGCCTTGTTCGAGATCTCGGTTCGATGCCGCAATGACACGCACATCCACCCCGATGTCCTTGATCCCGCCAATGCGCCGGATCGTTTGGTCTTCCAGAACCCGCAGAAGTTTCGCCTGCAGGTAAGTTGACAGTTCACCGATTTCGTCGAGGAACAGGTCCCCGCCATCGGCCACTTCAAAGAGGCCTTTCTTCTGCGCCTTGGCGTCGGTAAACGCCCCGCGCTCGTGCCCGAACAGTTCAGCTTCCATCAGGGTTTCCGGAATTGCCGAACAATTGATCGGGACAAAAGGCTTGTCGGCGCGCACGCTGTCATAATGGATCGCCTTCGCGACGAGGTCCTTTCCCGTGCCGCTCTCTCCCTGAATCAGCACCGTGGACGCCTCGCTGGCCGCCACCTTGCGCACGAAGTTCATCAGGTCCAGCATGCGCGGGGATTTGCCGACCACTTCGTGGTATCCGGAACGCTTCCGCACCTCTTCCCGCAGACCATCGCGCTCGGATCGCAACATCGACCGGTCGATAGCATTGGCGATGGTGAGCTGAAGCTCGTCGAAGTCCAGCGGCTTCTTGATAAAATCCAGGGCGCCCAGTTTGATCGCAGTCTTGATATCGTCAAGCTGGGGATCACCAGTAATCATAATGACCGGGATGGAAAGATTGTTCTGCTTGATCTCCCGCAGGACTTCAATTCCGCTGAGATCGGGCAAGCGCACGTCAAGCAGGATCAGGTCCGGCAACTCCGCGCGGATTTGAGCTAGTCCCCCCGTGCCACTTTCGGCCTCCAGGGCCGTATAGCCCCACTCTTCGAGTTGCCGGCGGACGGACCAACGAATCAGCTTCTCGTCGTCGATGATCAGGACTTTCTCATTGGACATAGACTTCTCTGGATTCCTCGACTGCCTCGCGCATGGGCAAGCGGATAATAAAACGGCTTCCTTTTCCGAGCTTGCTTTCCACGCTCAACGTGCCTCCATGCTGGCGAATGATCCGTCGGCAGAGTGACAAACCCAACCCCGTGCCTCCCCGCTTGGTTGTGTAGAAGGGACGGAAGATGCGCTCCAGAGATTCAGGAGGTACACCTACCCCGGTATCGCTCACCGAGATTTCCACCAGGTCCGCCTGGCCTGGCCCGCCAGGAGCATTGAACTTGGCAGCAATCGTGATCTTTCCTTCCCGTTCGATGGCCTGGACGCCGTTCAAAACCAGGTTCAAAAGCACTTGGTGAAGCTGTTCCGAATCCATGCGAAAGGCGGGGAGATCTGGAGGAACCTGAATGGAAAACTCCACGTGTTTCGATCCTGTCTGCTGACGAGCCAGATGCAAGGTTCGGGCAAAAGTGTCCTTCAAGTCAGCACGGCCGAACTGTGGGGGTTTGGGCTTGGCATACGCGAGCATGTCGTTCAGCACTTTCTCGATTCGGCGCACCTCCTGACGCAAATCCTCCATGACTTCGCGGTCCGGGTGGTCCTTGGGAAAATCCTTGGTGATAATTTCGATTGCACCGGCAATTCCGGCTAAGGGGTTGCGAATCTCATGAGCCACTCCCGCCGCAAGTTCCCCCATCGTCGCCAGATGCTCCGCCTGGAGCATTTCTGCATCGTGGGCCCCCTGGCAGTGATCGCAAAAATCCTTCCAGCGGTTGGCCAGCGTATGGATCTCCCTTTCCAGGGCCATCGAGCCACCCTCGAGCTTCGCCGGCATCGTAATGGTGACGTAAGTGGGAGCGATTCTCCTCATAGCCTTGCGGAGCTCCCCGAGCAAAGCCCAGGATCGACGCTCCTGGTAAATGAGCATCCCTGTGGCAGCGGAAAGAGCCGCGAGTAGCGGAATGGCCAGCTCAAGCCGGGAATTCAGCCCGTTGAGGAACCACTCATACGCAGTGAGCAGGACCATTCCAACTATGGCAGAAATCAAGACGACTAAATTCTGACCAAAAGTCGGGGGGAACTTGAATACGCGTTTTAAGGGAGCCCAATTCAATGCTTTGATATTTCCTTCCCGCTGACCACCGGGTTCAATTTTAACATAGGGTTACGGGTGTGGCCAGAAAGCCCGAAACATTTTTCGAAGAGAAGAAACACACCGCAGTTGCCGATACATTCGACAGGTCAGCGATGAGCTTGAGTTGACCCGCCTGATCAGAGGAAAACCCGGAGGGGAGAAACTGCCTTCTGTCACCTACCGACAGCCGCTCACTTCCATCCCATTCGGTCGCGAAGAGACGTGACGTGCGCGATATGGTGCCGGCCGTGCCAGGCGTACAAGCCAAGCAATTTGTCCAGAGTCACCACTCCCATTTCAGGGTGCCGGAAGGTGCGCGCAAAATCTTCTGCGCGCAGGGACCTCAATAGCAGTACAAAGCGCCGGTGCAAGGGTTCCAGCAAGGAGAGGGAAAGCTCCGCAGGCGCTGTGCGCGCATCCTCAAGGTTTGCCCAGCGTTCCTGGTCATACGGCTTGATGGTCGGCTCGTCCTCCGTTAAGGCAAGCCTGAACCGCATGTAGGCATTCATGTGACTGTCGGAGAGGTGGTGGACCACTTGCCTCACTGTCCAGCCTTCCGGTCGGTAGGGAGTATCGACCTGCTCCTCCGTTAACCCTGCCACGGCTTGGCGGAGCTGTGCAGGCGCTTGCTCGATTTGATCGATTAATTGCTCCCTCTGTTGGGCCGCAACGGCTCCTCCCCATTGGAACTTTCCGATCGGGTATTGCAGGTCCATAGATCCATGCCTCCTTCGTCAACTCATTCCGGCGCCCCGTGAAAGATCGGCTCTCTTCATTCTACCCTGAAATCCAAATTGAGGGGCGGGATCAATCCCGGCAGCCGGATGACCGCAGGCTACGGACTGACCTTGAAATACCGGCTAGGCCTCATCGCGATTGTGTACACTGGTTAAGGGAGCTACCCGATGGACGATCGCAAAGTTGATTGTCGCGCATTCCACACGGTCACGGCCTTTCTTGGCGCGTTCCTGGCGCTGACTACGGGCATCGCCGCCCGGCAGAACACATCCACCAGCCGGTCGTTGCCTGATATCAAGCAGTTACTCGCCGACGTCCGGGATAATCAGAAGCAGATTGACAGGCTGGTGGACCAGTACAGTTGCACGGAAACCGAGGAGGTCCACGAGCTCGACAAGAGCGGCCAGGTGAAGAAATCCATCCTGAAAGAATACGAGGTTTTCTACCTGGGCGGGCGAGGTGTAAGGCGGGAGGTCAAGAAGGATGGGCGGCCCTTAAGTCCCGGTGACCAAAAGAAGGAAGACGACCGCGTGGAGAAGCGCATCCGCGAGTACGAGAAGAAACACGGCGAAGAGGGGGAAGATGCGACGAGGAAGAAGAAGGAACAAGCGGACATCTCCACGTTCCTACGAGCATCGAATTTCACCAGACCCCGTCGGGGAGAGTTTCGCCAGCACCCTGTGATCGTTTTCGATTTTGCGCCCAATCCGGATTTCAAGCCGCAGAACAAGACGGAAGATCTGCTACACAAGCTGGTGGGAACCATGTGGGTGGACGACGAAGCTCGACAAGTGGTGCGCTTGGAAGCGCACTTGAGCGACACGCTAAAGGTCGGGGGCGGCCTCTTGGCCTCAGTTCGCAAGGGAGCCTCGCTGGTGATCGAGCAGGCCAGGACGAATGACGAGGTCTGGCTTCCCTCCTATGTCGAAGCTCACTTCTCCGCGCGCCTGCTGCTCTTCGCAAACGCCCGCGGTGACTACACATCGAGATTCAGTGGCTATAAGAAGTTCCGCGTGGAGAGCGTGATATTGCCCTTGAAGGACAAGAAGTGAGGCGCGCGCGATTGCAGATTTTCGATTTTCGATTGCCGATTGAGAGCGTAGCATTCGCCAAGTCGCTTTACCAATCGAACATCATCAATCGGCAATCGGCAATCTAGGCGTAGGCATGCAAGCCCGGCAGCAGGTAGGTGACGCCGAAGAAAGTAAACATCACCACGCCAAACCCGATAATCGCGAAGTAAGCGGAGCGGCGCCCCCGCCAGCCACGCGTCAGCCGCATGTGTAAATAACCCGCGTAGGTCAGCCAGGTGATGAGCGCCCAATCTTCCTTCGGGTCCCAACTCCAATAGGTTCCCCACGTCCTGTTCGCCCAGTAGGCTCCGGCGATGATCATGAAGGTTAGCAGAGGGAAAGAGATGGCAACGGTCTTATAGATCAACCCGTCGAGAGTGTCGCGGTGCGGCAAGAAATTCGCGATCGTCTCGTATTTCCCGCTGAGGACTTCCCACGCGAGCGAAGCAAACAGCGCGCAGACAGTCCCCGCCAGCAGGAATGGGCTTGCAGCCAGATGAACGCCAAAGCTCTGTCCCACTCGCGGAACAAAATACGGCCCGGAGTGGACCTTCAGCAGAAGCAGCGCAATAGCCAAGGCCTGCGCAAAGACCGAAGCCAGGAAAAGCCGCCTCACCCAGTTCTCCCACCGGCCGGCCTTCTCACCATTCAAATCGAGGAGGTTGATAACCAGGGTCGCCGCCGCCAATCCTAAAACGATTACAAACGGCCACCCCAGAACCGGAATGGCAACCAGCAGCGGTTCTTTGGGAGCCAGCATCACCTTTTCCTGAGCCTCCGCATTCCAGGCCGGGAGCAGGAAGGCCAAGCTACCGTCCACCGAGCTGATGACTATCGCGCCGTAAATCGCCGCCACCAGTCCCGAAGTCCAAGTAAGGAAAGTGCGCGCTCTCACCCCATCCTTTATGAGGAACAACAGGGCTAGGGCAAAGGAAATCGTAAAGCCCGCGTAGCTCAGCATCGCCAACGTAACGTGAATTTGCAGCCAAGTGCTCTGGAGCGCTGGAACGAGCGGCCTTATCTCTCCCGGCAGGACTTGCAATAAGATTATCGACAGGGTGGCAATGGGCAGGGTTACTGCGCCCAGGAAGTGGATTTCGAGTTTCCACTCCGCCACTTCATGCAGGACCACCACCGCCCAGGAGAAAACCAGCACCATTTCGTAGATGCTCGAAAGCGGGGCATGCCCTGCGGTAACCCACCGCGCCACGATGGCCCCGGTGTGCAATAGCAGGCTGCCGCGCGTCAGCGCCTCGGCGCCCGCCAGAAGGTTGGACTGCCTTACCGCCAATGAGAAAACATAAAGGACCGAGGCCCCCAAGTATCCAAGCAGCGCCAGATAAAGAAACTTCTCGCCTGTTGCCCACCCCGAACGCCCAATAAGGTGCGGGACCGAAACTGCCATCACTACCAGCACAGCCACGCTGACGGTCAAAAGGATCCAGGTTCCCAAGCTGCTGGACCGATGTTCATCGACGTGCGTGGTAAGAACTTTCGCCATACTTTGTCTCCTCCCGCCGCAGCTTTACCCCGCCAACGGCGAGGACTCAGGCCGGGATTGCTTGCGTAATCTCAGGCTGCGAAGTTCTGAAGGCCACTTCCAGCTCGCCTGCCAATTCGTTGAAACGCCTTTCGAAGCTCTCACGGTATTTGCTGGGTTGTCCCCCAAGCAAGAGCACCGGCCGGCCCTTGTTGTCGTGTCCGACCATGCCCCACATTCGCACGTGCGACATATAAAGGGCCATCATCAGCCCTGCCGTCAGCAGCAGGCACCCACCCCAGATCAGGTTCTGGCCGGGTTGGTGCGCGACTTGCAGCCCGGTCATGTACTCCATTTCCAAGTCCCGAAGTTGAAAGTTGATCCCTGAATCGTTAGGCGGCGCCATATCAGGAGCCTTGGGAAAGACCCACGCTCCCGCCTGCTTTCCCCCCGGCAACGTCACTGCCAATTGGATAGCTGGGTTGCGAGGCTCATCCGAACGAGAGGTGATCTGGTTCCCCTCCAAGACGAAATCCGGGATGAAATCGCCCAATTCTACTCCCGTACCCTGATCGTCGAGGCGGGCCAGTTCTCCGGGCCGCAATGTGAACGCCTGCGGCGGGTGCTTGCTCCCGCCCTTATCAGCCCAACTGGCCTCGAAGACCAGCTTGTGGGGCGTCCCAGCGGGACCATAGCTCGCCTGGAAAAACCGTACCCCCTTATAGGTGAGGGGTTCATTCACAAAGATGGTCTTTCGGGCGACCTCGTGGCCGTTCTCTTCCACAGCCAATTGACTCCAATACTGCTTGGGCGAACCGTCGGGGTACTTTTCAATGCCCACGCCGTCGCAGCGCAATGTAAAACCCAGCCGGCGCGGCGCGCCCGGGGCCGTCAGGGGTTCAATCGATTGGGTCCGCGACCCGGGAGTCAAGGAAACGAATCCCTTGAAACCCCAAAGGCCATCAACAATGGCGCCTGCGAAAATGATCAGCAGACTGGCATGGACGACGTAAGGCGCTAAACGCGCGGTGCGGTGCTTCTCCACATAGAGGGTTCCCCTTTCCAAAGCTTTCGGCTTTGGCGGGTAGCCCAGGTCACTAAGTTTCTGGCTGGCGATGGAAAGCGCCTCAGCAGACGTATGGAATCCCAGAGGTATCTGCTTCTGGAACGGCAATTGGCGCATGAACCACTCGTCCGCCAACATGTGTGGCCGGGTGAACAACCGCAGGGCTTGGGGAAAACGCTCCAGGGAGGCGAGCGTGATATTCGCTCCCAGCAAACCCAGGAGCAGAATAAACCACCAGGCATGGAAGACATCGAATAAACCCAGGGCGTTCAAGAGCCGGATGGTTTGCGGAGCATAAATCTGCTCGATTTGCCCTTCCCGCGCCATGGGCCGCTGAAGGATCATCGTCCCTATGAGTACTGCGGTCCCGAGTAAGCCTAGAAGAACCAAACCGCATTCCAAGGAGCTAAGGAACCTCAAAAACCTGTCCACTCTCGTTTGTTGTTTTGCCACCATTTGCTCCCGCCACAAGGCTAGAAAGTTCCTGAATGCCCGACCTGCGACCAGAGGGATGCGCATCTGCGGTGCCAGAAAGGACGGAAATGTCCTAAATTGCTAATCTCTTGAAAATACGGACAGACCTCTTTTGCGATCATAGGGTTTGGAGATCTTCGGTCAATCATCGAACTAGAAACTTGGGGCAAAAGTCTCATGGGAATGCGCGAACAGACTCAATTTGTCGCTTTTTTGGAGTATGGGAATGATATAAGACCTAAAGTTCTCAATAATTTCAGAATCCGTCCGCAGGGAATCAAAAATGCTGACAAAAAGGACGGCTATTTCAGTGGAGTAAAATTCTGAGGAGGATTTAATGAAGACGTTCACGATTACTCGCAATTCAAATGACGTTCCTGTTAAGGAGCTCACGCCTGCCCCCAAGCCTGTTGCGGTGGCAAAAGAGGTAATGCCGGTGGAAACCCAACCGACCTTTACCCTTGCCTTCACGCTCGGCACCCGTATGCGCGACCTGCACGACACAATCATCCATACCGTCCTCCAGCATACGCGGGGTAACAGGCTGCGGGCAGCTCAACTCCTTCACATCAATCCCCGGACAATCCGTCGTCGTCTGGGCAAGAAGGAAGGTGTCGCCACCGTGACCCGTGCCGCATAGCACTCTTCCCGGCCTCGGCTTGGCTGCCGGCCTTCCACCCGTGGGAGGCCGTCCCTCGCAATCGTCCTGAGTTGTCGCGGCGGGTTCACGTCCGGGCGACAACCTCGCCAAGTTAGTGACAAGCTGTCGTTCAACTATTTAGTATTCATCACCCTGTAAACTATTCGGAAATTGGCGTGCTACGTGCTCGTGTCAATAGCGAGTCGGAAACACGTCTACCTCGTAATTTTGGAGCGCCTGCGGAGTCCAGTCGAAGATGTTAGAACAGGTAAATGGTCGGGATTGGAATCAGGTTGCAAGGGATGAGCACGATGCTGTTGGCATGGAACTCACCGGTCGAATACTAATCATTGATGACGACCCGCACTTCCTGCGCGTGCTGGCACGCATCCTTTCGGGTGAAAAATTCCTCGTCACCTCCGCGGCAGGGGCAGGCGACGCAATAGAACTAATAAAAAGCGCGCAGTTTGACCTGGTTATTTCCGACCTCCGTATGCCCGACTACGACGGCCTGAGCTTCCTCGAGACCCTCCGTCACGATGGAAACAATGTCCCTGTCATTATTCTCACCGCGTATGGTGAAGTTGATACATACTTGGCAGCAATGAACGCTGGGGCGAACGAATACTTGAATAAGCCTATTCAGTCAGATGAATTATTGAGAATCGTCCGCTACTGCCTGCGTTCGCGAGCCAATCGCCGCCGCAAGGTCTCCTCCGATCCCAGCTAGCTTCACCTCCCATCCACTCCACGGCAACGGGGTTCGAGTCCCTAGTCCCTGCCGCCCGCTCTTCTACGCCTTTAACTCCACGATCGTGGCGCCGGCGCCGCCTTCGTGGGGTGGGGCGAAATAGAACTTTTCAACATGCGGGTGCGAGGCAAACATTTCATGCAGACTCTTCCGCAGTATGCCTTTGCCGTGCCCGTGGATGACGCGCAGCCGAAGGCATCCGGCCATATAAGCTTCGTCGAGGAACTTATCTACACGCTCGCGGGCAATCTCGGCGTTGTCGCCAATAACGTTGAGCTCCGCCGGGGCCTCTTCCGAGCGCCTGGCGGCAACCGCCGGCCTGGGGGCGCCTGTCCCACCATGAACGATCCGCCGCACCTCGCTCCTCTGGAGGCGCATATGCAAGTGGCCCACCGCGATGTCAACCTGGTCATCATCGGGTAAAGCCATGACCGTCCCGGGAGACGACAGGTTGGCCACTTGCACGTGGTCGCCCACCGCGAGAGGCATGGCAGGAGAAGGTTCTGCCGGGGCGGTGGCAGCGCCGCCGATCGCTTCCAGAACCTGCGTGTTCCACTCTTCCCGGACTTCGCGCTTGAAGGAGGCCATCTTGCGCTCGAGGCCTTTCGAGGCTTTGGGAGCTTTGGCCGCTTCCAGTTGGGCCCCAAGCTGCTCGATCACGCTCTCCCAACGCTTCTCGTTGGCGCGCAATGTCTGTTCCAGGCGCGAGTCAAGATCTTTCAGTTTGGCGCGGTGTTCCCGCTCGAACTTGTTCTCCAGCTCGAGCTGCCGGGCCTCCTGTTCCTTCCCTTGTTGAACGAGCCGCTCCTCTTGTCTTTCAAGCTCCGCTTTCTGCTGGTGTAATCCGGCAATCAGCGCTGCCGCCTCCGCATCCGCCGGATGCAGGATGGTGCGCGCCTTTTCCACGATACTCGGCTCGAGGCCCAAGCGTTGCGCGATGTCGAGCGCACTCGATTTCCCCGGCAGCCCGCTTAACAACCGGTAAGTGGGCTCAAGGGTTAGTTCGTCGAACTCCATGGCTGCGTTCAGGGCTTCCGAAGTCTCGGCGGCATAGGCCTTCAAACGCGAGTGGTGCGTGGTGACCAGAGTCATGGCGCCGCGCTGCCGGAAATGCTCGAGGATGGCCACCGCCAGCGCGGCGCCTTCATTCGGCTCCGTGCTGGTCCCCAGCTCATCCAGCAGCACCATATCCTCTCCCCCCGCGGCCTCCGCCATCCTTTGAATGTGGGTGACGTGAGCTGAAAACGTGCTCAGGTTCGCTTCGATGGATTGCTGATCGCCGATATCCGCCAACACGCGCCGGAACAGCGGTAGTTTGAACTCGCCCGCCGGTACGGGGATGCCGGCCTGCGCCATGAGCACGGCATTCCCGAGTGTTTTGAGGGCCACAGTCTTCCCGCCCGTGTTTGGCCCGCTGACGATCATCATGATCTTCGGCGGTTTGAGTTCGATGCTCAGCGGGACGGGGATTCGTCCCTGCGCGCGCAAGGTTTTCTCGAGTAACGGATGCCGGGCATCTTTCAGCAAAAGCGTGCGGTCCGAGCTGAACTCAGGAATGCAGCAATCGTACTGGCGGGAGAATTCCGCCTTGGCGAAGGCAAGGTCCAGTTCGCTCAGAATCCCGGTTGCCTGAAGGAGGTCTTCGCGCCGCTCCCGAAGCTTCCGGCTGAATTCTCCCAGGATACGTTGTATTTCCGCGAATTCCCGGTCCTGAAGTTCTACCAGTTCATTGTTCAAGGGCAGGGTATCCATCGGCTCCAGATACACGGTTGCCCCGGACGAGCTTGCACCGTGGATTACACCTTGCACGCGCCGCTTCTCCTCCACTCGTACGGGAATCACGAACCGGTCATTCCGAAGCGTCACCACCGCATCCTGAAGCACTCCCTCCTGGCTGAAGCGGCGCAGCAGGCGCTCGAGCAGCGACTGCACTTCCATCCGCAGGCGCTCCATGGTTCGCCGAATCCCGCTCAGAGCGGGACTGGCGGAGGAATCCACCGAGCCGTCCGGATGGATCTTTCCTTCCAGTTCCGTGACCAAGTCGCGGAAGTCTGCCAGGCTGCGCGCCAACTCTTCCAGCCGGGGTAAGGGGCACTTCGCGAACAGCCGATGAATTTCCAGGGCTGCGCGCGCCAGCCCCGTAAGGGCCAAGATTTCGAGCGCCTCCAGCGTCGCGCCCTCGATGCGGAGTTTCTCGAGCAGAGGCCGCGGGTCTCGCAGGCCTCCCAGACTCGGTCTCGGACTCTCCCGCAGATATTCGCGCGCTTCCTTTGCCTCCTCCAGTTGACGCCGGATTAGATCGAGGCGCGTGTGAGGCTCAATAAAATCAAGCATCGGACCACTCATTGGCCCGGAGAGGTAGCCCCGCAACAATGCGATGACGGCAGGAAACTCCAACACTTCACGCGAGAAACGATCTTCAGTCTGATGACCTTCGATTTTCGGGTTCATAGAATCAGGCCTATCGTATGGACAGGCAGGCGCGGTGTCAAGGACAGGCAATACAGATTCGCTCCGACCTGCGAAAAACGCGATCTGCCTTGGCCCGGATTTCTCACCACGTTTGGACGCTCTTAGGCGGCTTTCGGAAGGGCGGGGCTTCAGTCCCGCCGAAATCGCGGCTCCCCCCTGTTGGTCCCGTGCCCTGCGCAGTCCCGCAGACGCGGGACTGCGCAGGGCACGGGACCCAGGAATAGTCAGGAGGGCCTTGTAACGGCGAGGCTGAAGCCCCGCCCTTCCAGACCCGCGGTGAGTAACTCTGCGTTTCCAATAACACCCTTTCTTTTCAGAGACATTCCCGCATTGTGCGCGTAACCAGCTTTGTTTTCTATGACATTCCCGATTCGTCCCCGATTCTCCAAACTCGATCCTTTGTTTTCATAGACATGCCAGCGTCGTTCCTTCATTTTTAATTCTCCGACTGCTTCCGCACCTTGCTAGTTACAGGACACAATGTCGCTATCGAGGGACTTCCCCGCAGGCTGGGCTTTTCACATGAGTAGGCTAGCACAGCGGCAAGGCGTTATCAAGAGACAATGTGTTTACAGGTGTAGCCCAGGACTTCTTCAAAACATTTCACCACCAAGACACTAAGACACCAAGCGATCATAGGGCAATTCACTGCATCCCTTGCTTGATGAGTGTACTATTAAAGTTCACGAGCAAACCGAGCCGATGACCGGAAAGTTTCAGGTAGGTCAGTGTTCTTCGGAGTGGGCTCTCTTGGTGTCTTAGTGTCTTGGTGGTTCATAGTACTCCAATCCTAGTCGCGGACTACGGGCAGCTTATCTCGCGAATTTGACCACCTGGTCTGCCGGCACCTCTCCAACGAACGCTGTGAGGTCTCCTGCCCCCTTCGGTTCGAAACCCGGAGTCAGAGCGTGGACCTGCTGTCCGGCCGTATCAAGGTAAATTTCGAGCGGCGCACCTGGCACACCTTTGACCCGAAACTCGAATGGGCCGTTTTCGGTTACCTGGTCGGCTCCGCTGAAGTAGACGAGTTGGGGTCCGGCACGATCCGGTTCAAGCAGCATCATCAACGGTTCATCGTTCACAAGCTGCACCGGGACTTCAGCGAGATCGTCCGCAGTCTTGTTCCGCGCCAGGTAGCGTTTCGTCCGCAGATCGACAAGCCGGTAGCGAACTCCCTGCCGAAGACCGAGCCTGCCGGGGGCCAGGATACGCAACTTATCCTCGCGCACTCCGTTGCCGCCCTTTACACCCATCACCACGAGCACACGGCCGTCTCTCGCGAAACCGTTGACGATGGATCCCGCCTGCGTCATCTGAAGCACGCCGCCAGTCTCGAAGCTGGAAAACTTCTCCGCGCCGTTGACTCCGAAGAAGCGGGTAATGTTCCAGAATTCCCGGGCGCGCGCGAGCTCTGCCGGTTCGGGGTTCAGCCATGCCTTGAGGGCTCTATCGATACTGTTTGGAAGATTGACAGGGTAGCCCCAGTCCCCGATGAATTGGCGTGGATATACCGGGAAGGGCATCATATAGGTGGTGAGCAGGTTGATCGTGGTGGCCGATTCCTGCCCGTGACCCCAGATTCCCAGTGTCTGCACGCCTTGGCCAAAGCCATTCCACGTGGTCACGATGGTTTCCTGCGCCATTTTGCGCGGGTCATCGTTCTCCCCGTTCAGGCGAATATCGACCCAAGGCACTACGCCGGAAAACAGAAGCATGTTGGCATTGAGCAGTATGATGCCCTTTCCCTGGGTGTGCCTGGCGACCACGCGCCGGGCCCGTTTCGCCAGATCGTGATAACCTTCCGTGGCGAAACTGCCCAGATAACCGCTGCAACCGTGCCGGGAATTCCAGCAAAAGCGAGTGCCGGTCCAGTGGTCAATGTAGAGGCCATCGAAGTCGAAGTTTGACAGTAACTGTTCCCACTGCTTTTCGAGATGATCTCTCCAGCCCAGGGCGTTGAAACACATCAGCGTGGTCTCGTTTGCGAATTCAATGCTCTGCGAGGACATCCACTCGGCCGCGTGCTCCTGGTATTCCGGCGCCGCAAAGTTGAAATCGGAGAAAGTAACATACGGGATCACTTTGATGCCGTACTTGTGCGCCGTTTCCAGGAAGTGTCTGGTCTTTTCGGGTTCAAGCGGGCGCGCGTAGTCTCCCGACCAGTAATTCGCTCCGCCCACAATCAGGTTCGCGCCGATCTGCGCCCAGAGCTTCACCTGCTCGTCAGTCGGCGGCGCCCAAGCCTTCTGCGTCCCTCGCCACCGCGTCATCACGATCTGGTGTGGCCCCGTCCAGACCGCCCGCATGTAGTTAAGGTCGTTGCGCGGGCGTTTGGCGGGGGTAGCTTGCGCCCAGAAAATGCGCTTTCGGACGTCGCCGGGGTTCAATGGGAAAGTGGCGTTGCGGATGTCGAACTCTTCCACCTCGAGGCCCCGATCGCGCATGTAGATCTGGGTGAAGATGTTATCCCTGCCCCGGGAATCCCACCCTGCCAGCTTCCGTCCATCTCTGGTTTCGACTACACCGGTGTCCACCTCCCTGCCATCCTCGAGGATCACCGCTGAATCCCGGTAGCCACTGTAACGGTCCTGGAAATCCTGCTTGGAGAATTCGATGCCGGTAACCCGGTTGGCGAGGTGAAAGAAGGCATTCCAGTGCGATTCGAGGACCGGCTGGTCTTCTCCGGTGTTGCCAATGGAAACGGTTGGCGAGGTCCCGACCTGGGCCGGCGGCTTGCCCGGATCGCTTACCTGCGTAAGGTATTGGATGGCCTCTTTCGCCAGGAAGGCATGGTTGAAGCAGTTCCAGCGCAGTTGCACTGGCCTTGCGGTAGTCAGGCCGACGGTCAACTTGGTGAATCCATCAACGTCCACGAGATAGTCGATTGTCCACGACAGCGGACTCTCCCCGTACGTGCCTTGCGCCCGTACCTCGACGAACTCCGCGTCCGCGCGCAGCAGTTCGGTGCGGATACCCGTGCCCTTCGCTGCATCGAAACGATAGGCGTCCGTCAATCCCCCCGACCACAACAGCGGGCGGTTTTCCACGGACTTTTCGTAGCCGAAGCGCGGCCGGTCCTTGCCGCCTTCGCGGCGCGCTCCGGGGTCGTCTCCCGGCATCAGCCCGACGTAGGGGTTCGGGAAAGATGTTCCGGGGGCTACGAACTCATCGCCCAGCGCCTTAACTGAGGTGATCTGTCCGGTGGCCCGGTCAATCGCATACGTAAACGTGCTGCCCGTGATGGTAATTGCGGCAGCCGTCTCGCTCACCTTCAGCGGATCGAAAATCCCGTACACCTTGCCATCGTAAATATCGGCGGCAGGCAAGGGGGGAATTACAAAGACGAAAGATTGGAGAACTCCCAAGACGAAGAAGAAAAGTAAGCGTTTCATGGCGGAACTCCTGGCTGTCCCTGAGATAAGCCACTGGTTTGACCCGCGAGACTCGAAGAGGTTTGACCGTTGAGCAGAGCAACATCCTCCTCCAAGGTGGCTTGATGAAAATCCACCCCCAAGGAGGATGTCCCGTCAGACCTTTATCAGAGCCTATCCCATTCAAGATGGGACTGCAAATACCATGTCACGTTCGTTCCCAAGCGACGGCGCAAGGGGAGTCGCTGTTGAGCCCCTAAGATCAGGGGCTGCGCCAGCCGGCCCGTGGCTCGTTCTTTTCAATGAATCAATGATTCATTGGATCAATGGGCCAATTTCAATTGCTTCGGGCGCTTCTCGAGTCGTGCTTGTGGAGGCACCCCATCGCGCCTTATAATGCGTGCATGAACTATCAGGACATCATCACCATCGAGCCGGGCAAGCGCGGTGGGAAGCCCTGTATCCGAGGCATGCGCATCACGGTCTACGACGTGTTGTCTTATCTTGCTTCAGGTATGAGCCACCAGGAAATCCTGGCTGACTTTCCGTATCTGACGGAAAACGATATCCTCGCCTGCCTGAGCTACGCGGCTGACCGCGAACGCCATCTCATGGTGGCACGGGATTGAAGCTCCTCACAAAGTGATCTGGATTCGCCGAGGGAATTGCTCCACCAGTGAGATCGAAGCAATCCTCCGACTCCATTACGATGCTGTGGCGGGTCTTAACGAGGACACCAGCTTGGGCATCTTGGCTTTGTTCTGAAATCTCTTCTGGCGTGCGCCTCCTCGGCTGGTGATGGTTTGAAAAGCGATGCGGCCTGCCCAATCGTCGCTGCTCCCCTTTTGCCACTCGGCCAGTTGCAGGGGGAGCTATCAGGCTCTCCAACTCCGCCGCCAACGCCGCCGGGTTGCGGTTGATGTCCTGGAGGAGGTAGCCACGGTCAACGCCCTCTTGACCGTGGGCTCTTCCCATTATGTTAGAAGCATCGGCGGGCGGCAGGTGCCACACGGGGGCGGCGACGGTGATAAGAAAGGCCCACAGTCAGCAAATCACTGACTGTGGCTACCCGCTTTTCTTGTGCCTCACATAGGATTTTATTTACGCAGGATTCAAGGGTCTGCAGGTTCGCGAGAGCCATGCTGAAGATGGAGAATTTCCACAAAGTTGGGGGATTCGTTCACGCGGTAATAGATCAGAATCGGGGTATGCACCAACTGGCGCACCCCAGGACGCCGAATCTTCCAGCGAGATCAATGCGCTTCCTTCCACGCTCCACTTACCTTGAAACAGGTTGCCCCTGAGCGACGGACTCGGGAACAGTCCACTTGGAGGTAAAACGGCCCATCCGTTGAAGAGTCGCCCACCGGCCGTAACCTTCCTGCTGAACTTCTTCGACGAGCTGCGCCGCCGCGTGCCTGCGGGCAAGTGACTTCAGTTGCCGAGAGCAGCAGGAATTTCCATTAACAGTCTGGTTGGAAACGCGTTGGCTGCATAGTGGACGAGTGGACGAGTTGCAACAGACTCCCACGCTGATCCAGCACGTCCGCCTAGGGGTTGTCGGACGCACTCGCTGAAAAGTCTTCCAGCCCGCCGGCCTTGACGGGCGCGAGCCTGCTAACCAGAACAGTGGTTGCAAAGTTGGCGCACAAAGCGATAAAGCCGGCGTTCAACCCACCGAAAGGGTCCTTCTTGCTGAGGACCAAAAATGTGGTGCAGGCAACCCCAACCATCATCCCACCAAAGACGCCCAACATCGTGACGCGCTTCCAAAAAAGGCCGAGCACGACGCCGGGAAAGAATTGCGCCACGCCGGCATATCCCAGCAGCAGGAGGGAAACCAGAGTCGTTGAGCTATAGACGGCGAAATACAGGCTAATGAGGCTGAGCGCCACGACCATGATCCTGGCCAGCCTCGCTACGTGATCGTCCGTCATCGCGGGCGCGAAGATGGGCCGGCAGAGATTCTTGGCGAACAATGTCGAAGCCGTAAGGACGAGAATGGCCGCAGGCACTATCGCGGTGAGAGCACTCGCTCCGCCGATCAGGCCGAGCATCCATGCCGGGAAGGCCTTGCGCACAACGGTCAGCAGAGAAAGGTCGCCGTCGCTGAGGCCCGGGACAACCAGAACTGCGGCGAACCCAATGAAGAATATGAATGCCAGAGAGATCGAGTACAGAGGCATTACAACGGCGTTGCGGCGGAGCGTGTCGGCACTCCTGGCGGTAAAGCTTGCCCCGAAGAGGTGAGGCCACATTAAGGCTCCCAGTGAAGTCAACAAGACAGTCGAAATGTACCAGGCGTGGCCCAGGTCGTTCGTGGCGCCGGGCATCACCAAGTGGGCCGGTTTGACTCGTGCCAGAGCGGCGAACATCGGAGCAATCCCCCCGAAGTAGATGTGCGGCACCCCGATGCCAATCGACACAACAGCAAGGACCATCAGAAGATCCTTCAGGACGCTGACCCAAGCCACAGCCCGTATGCCGCTGACAAAAACGAACCCTGCCAGGAGCGCGACGGCAATCACCATTGCGTGGGTGCGACCAATGCCGTCGAAACTCGCTACTTCCATGATAATTCCGAGTCCGGTGAGTTGAAGTTGCAGGTAGGGAATGATGAACGCGACCCCGACCACCGATACAAACGCAGCCAGGTACTTGTTGCGGTACTGCATCAGAAAGAAATCCGACAGGGTCTGCAGCCCATGTTCGCGGCCCAAATCCCAAATGGGCGGCAGAATGAAAAACGCCACGACGTTTGACAATGTCAGGTAGGCCAGAATATACAGCGCCGGCCCGCCGCGAGAGTACGCCCAGCCACTCACCCCGAGGAATGTAAATGCGGTGTAGATTTCACCCGCCATCAGCAGCCACATGAGAAGCGTTCCAAAGGCCCTTCCGCCCACAGTCCACTGTTCCAGGCTCATCTTGTGGCGCGTGCCGGCGTAGAAACCAATGGCGGAGCCCAGCAAAACGATGGCGAAGATCACCGCCAGAGCGATCGCACTGGGGTTCATCATGACCGGCTCTCGCTGTGGCGGCGCCCGGAGGCCTTAGAAGTCCGCGACGCCTCCAAACGATACCCGGCCCACATGCATATCGGGGTGAGCACGGTCCACGAAAGCAGCCAGAAGAGGTTGAAGGGAAGACCGAGGACCATTGGATAAACGCGGTCCCAGGCGGACACAGAAAAACATATCGCCAAGAATGGAATCAGTCCCAGGAAGATCGCACCGAGCGAAGGTCTTTTCACGTGGAAACCCCCTGACAAGTTCGGTCGAGCGTTGCTATCCCGCTAGGTAAGAGCCGCCTTCATTGTCGCATAATGCCCCATCCGGTTCATCTGGGATTCGTCGCCACATGGGTATGATAGCGTGCGAATTGTCACCCACACGGAAACTAGCCGGCGGGTGGCGCATACGTCGTTTTGAAGCTGTGAAATAATCCCTGGACGACCAAAAGCATTTCGTCCCGCGAGGCAGGACAAAGTCGCAGAAGGCGCAAAGAAAACAAAACAGTTGTTCTTTGCGAGTCTTTGCGCCTTGGTCCCGCTTTGCGGGATGAGATTGTTGATTTTTTCACAGCTTCTTTGTGATCTGTGCGACCCCTTGGCAATTGGGTTGGAATCCGCAGGCGACCCGTGAGCGGCGCTGTCGAGCGCCATGGTCGCACACATGCCAAACGGCGGCATGCATGCGCCACCCGCCCCGTCCTTTCCGAACGCGATTCACATAGTCAAGCAGGCTATGCCTTCGCCATCAACGCAAGAACCCGGGTCAGCAAAACCACTGCCCGTACATACCCGTTGCGTCAATCCCCCTCTTTCTTTGCGCGGCTTTTCCTAGCCGCTACTCGTCTTGATCAAGTCTTAACTTTCGTGTCACTGTGTTGATGTCTTCGAATCCGTTGTTCTCGCAATATTCAACTAGAGTGGGAAATTTAGAGACACGCCAAAAATACCACCCGAATCCTTCAACTTCCTTCTCTGAAAGTGTTTTCACTTCCATGTAGGCATAGCACAGTCGCCATAAGAGATTAAGCAGCTTGTCGAACTTCTGTCTATACTCTCCGCGTTTCTCATCATCAATCTGGGTGTCATCATCAAATATCTGTGCCACCGTCATACCTGTATTGCGGTCTTCCAGAATTCTTAGCACGTCAACGAGGTCCGGATCGTTGTCAAGGTATTGAGCCTGGCTACATAAGAACTCTGTTCGTTTCCATGCTAATTCTTTCCGTCGCGTCAGGAGATAGCTGATGATTGAGAATATGACTGCCACTGAAGCAATAACCACATTCCAAGTCATATTGTAAATTCTCCTTTCTTGATTATCTTAAGCTGGTAACCACGGTCAGGGCAGTCCAGACCATTGGATTTTCTCATGCCCGATACCCCAGGGGCACTCGCATATTGTCCATCTGGATGGGGAACGACACTGAAATTAAGTTTTCAGTTGTCAGTTTTCAGTTGCAAAGCACAATGAGCCGACAGCCAACACCGACTTGCAAATCCGCAGTCCCGAGCCCTGAATCCCGCATCCCCATTCGCCGGCCCTTTCCGCACGGGATTGAACTGTTCCAGTTGTTGAGCCCCAAGGGGGCGCATGATCGTCGCGCGCCCCTTCAGGGCTAGCGGTCTGGAATGGGTTTGGCCTCTTGACCCAGGCCGTTGGCCCATAAGCGTTAACCTAATCGAAACCGTATCGGCGTCGCCCGCGGGGCGGCTCTGCCAACCCACGGGTGATGGCTCGCCATTGCCGCAGCACCGTGGCCAGACTTT
>Ga0182011_10001374_pt1 | contig 21311 bp, 19 predicted proteins | sample 711E1DmetaG_FD_120481 | JGI IMG/M metagenome (GOLD analysis project Ga0182011, IMG submission 120481) | Permafrost microbial communities from Stordalen Mire, Sweden - 711E1D metaG | ecosystem: Environmental > Terrestrial > Soil > Wetlands > Permafrost | place: Sweden: Stordalen | collected... | reverse complement strand
AGGTGCCGCTGCGGGTGCCGCTGCGGGTGCCGCTACAGGTGACGCAGCAGCCGCACCTTCCCCCTTTTTCACTTTCTTTCGGGAAGCGTGCCGGCGCGATCGCCGCTCTTCATCGTGACGCCTTTTCTCCGCCTGCGCTGTTTGGAATTTCTCCAGCTCGGACGCGATTTTCGCGGGATCGGCCCCCTGCTTCGTCAGCGTCCACTTGATCCACAGACCGTTCCTCTGAAAGAGGCTCCGGACGGTGTCTGTCGGCAACGCGCCGTTCTTGAGCCAGTGGAACACACGCGTGTCGTTTGTCGCGATGAGCATGGGATCCTGCCGCGGTTCGTACCGACCGATGACTTCCAGGAACTTGCCGTTCCGTGCCGCCCGGGAATCGGCGGCAACGATCTGGTACATAGGCATTTTCTTCTTCCCGATCCGGCGCAACCTCAGACGTACTGCCACTGATGCTCTCCTTCTGTCGTCGTGTGTGTATAGTCGCGATTACATTCCTGCGGGGAGTCCCATCCCTCTGAGGGCCCTTGCCCCCCCCTTCCCCAGCGTCTTCATCATTTTCTGCATCTGATCATACTGTTTCATAAGCCGGTTGACATCCTGCACGCTTGTGCCGCTTCCGGTGGCGATCCGTTTCCGCCGGCTGCCGTTGATTATTGCAGGCTTGCGCCGTTCTTCGTGCGTCATCGAACGGATGATGGCTTCGATCCTGACGAGCGCGGTGTCGTCGACGTTCGCCCCCGCCGGAAGCCGGTTCATACCCGGGAGCATGCCCAGCACCTGGCTGAGCGGTCCCATCTTCTTGACCTCCTGAAGCTGCTCGAGGAAATCTTCGAGCGTGAACTGCGATTTGCGCAGTTTCGCTTCGAGCTTGACCGCCTTCTCCTGGTCGAATTGCTGCTGCGCCTTCTCCACCAGCGTGACAACGTCCCCCATCCCGAGTATGCGGGAGGCGAGCCGGTCGGGATGGAATTTTTCCAGCGCATCAAGCTTCTCACCGGTGGAGATGAACTTGATCGGCTTCCCGACCGTGGCGCGCAGAGAAATCGCCGCTCCGCCGCGTGCATCGCCGTCCATTTTCGTCAGGACCGCGCCGTCGAAATTGAGCCGTTCGTTGAACGCGCGGGCGGTGTTGACCGCGTCCTGTCCGGTCATCGCATCGACGACGAAAAGGATCTCGTCGGGGGTGACGGCGGCCTTGATCGCCTCGACCTCCTTCATCATCTCTTCGTCGACGTGCAGGCGGCCGGCAGTGTCGATGATGACCACGTCCCGGGCGCTCTTGCGCGCGTGCTCGACCGCCCCCCGGGCGATCGCCACGGGGGACGCTCCCGCGGCGTGATACACAGGAAGTCCGATCTCTGTCCCGAGCGTCACGAGCTGATCCACAGCGGCCGGGCGGTAGATGTCTGCCGCCGCCAGGAGCGGATAGCGCCCCTGCTCCTTCAGGTACCGCGCCAGCTTTGCACAGAATGTCGTCTTCCCGGACCCCTGCAGACCCGCAACAAGTATCACGGTAGGCGGGTTCGCCGCCTGCGCGATCGATGCCGAGGATGTGCCCAGGAGCGCGATCAGCTCTTCGTGAATGACCCGGACGATGAGCTGGCCCGGGGTGATGCTCTGCAGCACTTCCTGCCCGAGCGCCTTCTTACGGACATCTTCAATGAACTGCTTCGCAACTTTGAAGTTGACGTCCGCATCCAGTAGAACACGGCGGACCTCCCGAAGTGTTTCCGCTATATTCACTTCGGTGATCTTCCCCTGCCCGCGGAGCTTCTTCAACACACCTTCCAGCTTCCGGCTCAGCTCCTCAAACATCGCTAACTCCATCCATTGGCAAGGTTTACAGACACACTGGAATCCGCAACGGACCTTTAAGGTACTGAATGCTCTCCTGTGATGCAAGGCTCAGGGACGGTTGAATTCCCAACCGGGAAAAAACGACCGTACGAAGGGCATTCCGGCGGCTGTAACCGGCGACCGGCCCGGAGGCGCCTATCCGGCGTTTCTGAGGGCTTCCGCCCCGGAAACGACCTCCAGAAGCTCTGTGGTGATTGCGGTCTGGCGGGCCTTGTTGTATTGAAGCTGGAGTGTGGCGATCATCTCCCCGGCGTTTTCAGTGGCGTTTTCCATCGCCGCCATGCGGGCGCCTTCTTCTGCAGTGCTCGATTCCAGGAGGATCCGCCAGATCTGGAAATTGAGGTGACGGGGGAGTATCGAGAGGAGGATCCCGAGCCTGTCCGGCTCATAAATATAGTTTACGGATTTCTTCCGCACAACCGATGTTGCAGGAAGGGGTGGAACCGGGAGGAATTGCTCGATGAGTATTCGCTGCGAGGATATCGACTTGAACTCGTTGTAGATGATGTCGATACGGTCGAATTCGCCTTTCAGGTATTGCGCGATGATCTCTCCGGCAAGAGCCTGCACCCACGAGAATGCAAGATTGCCGTACACCCCCACATGCCGGCCAATCAGGTTGTATCCCCTCTTCCCGAAGTAATCCACACCCTTCTTCCCGATGCATATCAGCCTGACGCTGACGCCGGCCGGCTGGGCGGCGATGTGAGCCTGGGCGGCCCGGATCAGATTCGCGTTGAACGCTCCGCAGAAACCGCGGTCGGATGTAACCACAATGAGAACGAGGTTCTTGACATCGCGCGGCACGATCAGCTCGGCGGTCTGAATGTCCGCCATCTGCGCAAGGTCCCCCAGCATCTCCTTCATTTTGAGAGCGTAGGGGCGGGCCGCGATGATCCGGGACTGCGCCCTCCGGAGCTTCGACGCCGCGACCATCTTCATCGCCCGTGTGATCTTCCGTGTCTTCTGAACGCCGCTGATGCGGCTCCGGACTTCGCGCAGGGTCGCCATGTCAGATCTTGATCGTCGCCTTGAACGAATCCGTGAACTGGCGCAGGATGCCTTTCAGCTGCTCCGTGATGTCCGCTCCCAGGTCCTTCGTCCCTGCGATCGCCCCGAGGAGATCCACATACTTGAGGTCCATCAGCTCGAGAAGCTCTCTTTCGTAGCGGGCAACATGCTCCAGGGGGACTTCATCCAGAAAACCGTTCGTGCCGGCAAAGAGGCTGACGACCTGTTTTTCCACCGGCATCGGGACGAACTGCCCCTGTTTCAGGAGCTCGACGAGCCGCGAGCCCCTGAGGAGCTGGGCAAGCGTGGACTTGTCGAGGTCCGATCCGAATTTCGCGAATGCTTCCAGCTCCCGGTACTGGGCGAGATCGATACGGAGGCTCCCCGCCACCTTTTTCATCGCCTTGATCTGCGCGTTCCCGCCGACGCGGGAGACGGAGATGCCGACGTTGATCGCCGGCCGGATCCCCGAGTTGAACATCCCGGGCTCGAGGTAGATCTGACCGTCGGTGATCGAGATGACGTTCGTCGGTATGTAGGCGGAGACGTCCCCCGCCTGGGTCTCGATCACGGGGAGCGCCGTGAGACTCCCGCCGCCGAGCTCATCAGAGAGCTTGGAGGCCCGTTCCAGCAGCCGCGAGTGAAGGTAGAATATGTCCCCGGGATACGCTTCCCGGCCCGGCGGACGACGGAGCAGGAGGGAGACCTGCCGGTATGCCTGCGCCTGTTTCGTCAGGTCGTCGTAGACGACGAGCGCGTGGCGGCCGCTGTCGCGGAAGAATTCGCCGAGCGTCGCTCCCGAGTACGGCGCGATGAACTGCATCGGTGCGGGATCTGCGGCGGTCGCCGCGATGATCGTTGTGTACTCCATCGCCCCCTCCTGCTGGAGCTTGTCGACCACCTGGGCGACAGTGGAGCTTTTCTGCCCGACGGCGACGTAGATGCAGTAGACCGGCTTGACCCCTTCGCGCTTCGCTTTTTCGGTGTGGGAGTATTTCTGGTTGATGATCGTGTCGAGCGCGATCGCGGTTTTCCCCGTCTGCCTGTCGCCGATGATCAGCTCGCGCTGTCCGCGGCCGATCGGGATCATGCCGTCCACAGCCTTCAACCCGGTCTGCAGAGGCTCCTTGACGGGCTGTCGCTGTATGACGCCGAGGGCCTTCCGCTCGAGCGGGGAGATCTTTTCGGTCCTGACGGGTCCCCGGCCGTCGATGGGCTGGCCCAGCGGGTTTACGACCCGCCCGAGCATCTGCTCGCCGACAGGCATGGAGGCAACGCGCCCGGTCCGCTTGACCGTGTCCCCTTCGCTGATCTCGTGGCTTTCGCCGAAGAGGATGCACCCGACGTTGTCTTCTTCCAGGTTCAGGACCATGCCGAACACGCCATGGGGGAATTCCACGAGCTCGCTCATCATGGCGTGGGAAAGGCCGTAGACGCGCGCGACGCCGTCACCGATCTGGAGCACGGTGCCCACGTCGTAGATGTCGACTTCCTTCTCGAAACCGGCAAGCTGCTTTCGGAGAATCTCGGAGACTTCGTCTGGTCTGACTTCTTCCATTGTGCGATCCTTCTGTGTTCAGTTCGTGGACGGCCCGCCCTCGAGGAACCTGGCCTTCAGGAGCTCGAGCTGCCGGCGCATGCTCGCATCCAGCACCGTGTCGCCGATGCGGACGACGAGTCCGGCTTTGATCGCCCTGTCCACGGTGAGCCGGACCCGGACTTTTTTCTTCGTATACCGCTCCAGCTCGTTGTTCAGATCCTTTTCCTGGGACGGAGTGAATTCAACGGCGGAGGTGACATCGATGCTGACAATGCCCATCTTCTCATCCCTCAGGAGGGCGAACTGCTCGATGATTTCGGGGAGATGCTTTTCGCGCTGCTTGGCAACCACGAGATCGATGAACTTCATCGTCCCCTCGCCGATGCGCCCGGTAAATATCGCCCTGAAGACTCCCGCTTTCTTCGCCGGGGAGACTACGGGGCTCAGCGTGAGAAGCCGCAGTTGGCGGGATCCGCGGAGGGTGGAGGCAATGGTCTCAAGGTCCCCTGCAGTCCGGTCGATGTTCTTCCCGGACTCCGCGATATCCATCAACGCGCCGGCATACCGGCGCGCCACACGCAGGTTCTTCATCGTCCCGTTGTCCCCGCAATTTCCCTGATGGCCGCGTCCGCAAGCTGCCGCTGCTTCGGGGTGTCGAGATTGGCGTCGAGAATCTTCCCCGCTGCCGCGATAACGAGGTCGGTCGCCTCGGAGCGGAGCTGCATGAGGGCTGCGTCTTTCTCCCGGCGGATTTCCTCTTTCGCCTGTTCGATCATGACGCGGGTGGTGGCGTTCGCCTTCTCCAGGATCTCCCCCTTCAGGCGGTCCCCCATGTCGCGTCCTTCCATGATGATGCGCCGGGACTGTTCTTCCGCCTGCGCGAGCTGACGCTTGTTTTCTTCCAGAAGACGGGCAGCCTGGGCCCGGGCATCGGCCGCCTCACGGAGTGAGGCGCGTATCGATTCCTCGCGGGCAGCCAGCGCACCGAGCAGCGGTTTCCACGCAGCTTTGCGCAGAATGATGAGGACAATGACAAATGTGAGTATGGTCCAGAGTATCAGACCGGAATTGATCTCCAGCATGCCAGCCTCGTAAGGAATATTACTTGAATGCCAGGATGATACAGATGGCAAGGGCGAAGAACGTGGCGCCTTCGATGAGAGCGGCCGCGATGATCATCGATGTGCGGACCTGCCCCGCAACCTCAGGTTGCCGGCCGCTTGCTTCCATCGCTGCCGCCGCGAGCTTGCCGATACCGAGACCCGCGCCGATGACCGTGAGTGCCGCGCCGATGCCAGCTGCCAGGTAGCCGAGTGCGTTAGGTTGCATTGTGTTTCTCCTTCGTGAAGGGGGTGGTTTGTGTTGTTATGATGAATGGTCGACGGATCCTTCATGTCCATGCCCGCCGTGCGCCTGCTCTCCCGCCTGCATCCCGAGACCCATGAAGAGTGATGTGAGCATGACGAATATGTAGGCCTGCAGGAATGCCACAAAGAGCTCGAGAAAATTGATGCCGACAACAAACGAGACCGGCCCGAGAGCGACAAAATACGACCCGAAGACGAATATCAGGCCGAGAAGGGAGACGATGACGATGTGTCCACCCAGCATGTTGGCAAAGAGACGCATGCAGAGCGCAAAGGGCTTCGTGAAGAGTCCCAGAATCTCGATCGGTATCATGATCGGCCAGAGCGACCAGTGCACCCCCCCGGTCAGGTGCGCCAGGTAATGGCCGAACCCCTGGGTCCGGATGGCGGAGGCCTGGATCACGACAAACGCGATGATTGCAAGTCCCGCGGTCACGTTGATGTTCCCCGTGGCGGAGGCACCCCACGGGATCAGCCCGAGCAGGTTCATCACGAGGATGAAGAAAAATGTTGTCAGGAGATACGGCATGTACTTGAGTCCCGCGCTCCCCATATTGGGGATCGCCACTTCGTCCCGGAGGAAGACCACCACCAGCTCGAAAAGATTGCCGAACCCCGTCGGGACGGGACGCCGTGAATTCTTCCGGGCCACGGCGATGGCCACGACGCAGAGAATGAGAGCTGCACACCAGAGGAAAAACACGTGCTTGGTGACCGACATGTCGAGCGTCAGGCCGGCGATATGCAACGGCGGAAACTGCGGCAGGTGGAGTATCCCGAACGGCGTGTCTATCTGCTTCGCGTCCTGGACGTGGCGCAGGAGTTCCGTGAAGTCCACGGCCCCCTTCTCACCGCCCCCATGTGCCGCCCCGGACCCGACGATGGCATGCATCGTATCGGCAGCGCTGTGGAGGGTATCCGGGGCCGCCGTGTCCGCAGAAATCTGTATGGCAGAAATGCTCATTCGTTCCGATTCCTGACCGTCATTCTTCGCTGTATGTAGACAATTTCCAGTACCATGAAGACCGTGTAGAAGCCGAGCAGCGACACCGTAAGGGCGACAGGGTGCATGCCGAATCCCGCGATCAGGGCGATGAACGCGCCGAGCATGAAGAAAAGCCGGAGTCCCATTCCCCCGAGGACGGCTTTGAGGAACGTCGTGTGCGACCTGTCGAACGAGTACCGGATCGCCATGTATCCGAGCATGACATTGACGGTGCTGAGGGCCGCCCCGGCGGCCACCGCCGCGCGGATTTCCCCCGGGGCAAACACCGTCAGGGGATACGCGAGAAGCAGGAGCGCGCACACAAGGACTACGACCACCTGTGCGGGGAAATTGCTTCTCAGATTCACGGCCGCTCCTTCTTCCGTTCCTCCGTCTCCCGGTCTTCCTCCTTCCCGAGAGCAACCGCCTTCATCAGGAACGCCGCAAGACCCCCCGCGACGCCTACTGCGAGCCCGGCGAGCATCAGCCAGGGGTCGGTCCCGAATTTGCCGTCGAGCCATCTGCCGAGGAAGAAGAATACAACGACGGTAAGCGCCAGCTGCAGTCCGAGCGTCAGATAGGGACCGAACACGGCCCCCGATGGAGGCGGGCTCTCCGGCATGCTCATTCCTTCAGCGCGATTCGCGCGCAGGAGGGGTGACCGGGTTCCCCGTCATGGAGCTCCGCCCGTCGAAGACCGCACCTTCGTCCACGATGAGCCGTGCAGTCCGTATGTCCCCCTTCATGACAGATTTTCCTTCGAGCACAAGCTTCTGGGACGCGGTGAGCGTCCCCATCACCTTCCCCGCGAGGGTGATGTTCCTCGCATCGACCGATCCTTCAATGAGGCCGTTCATCCCGATGGCGGCATCGGCCTGCGTGACGACGTTGCCGACGATCTTGCCGTCCACACGGATGCTTCCTTCCGTCCGGACGTTCCCCGTGATGATCGTGTTATTCGCGATCACGCTGAATGTGCCCGTCGCCTGGTTTTTGTCTGCCATGCGTATCCTCTGAGAATGTCACTGCGCCCGGGCCGGAACGAGGAGAAAGTCGTTCGGGTCCTGTGGAACGCCGTTCCGCCACACTTCAAAGTGCAGGTGATGGCCCGCACTGGTCCTCCCCGTGGACCCGAGCAATGCAATCGGTTCCCCCCTTTTGACCACGTTCAGCGTGTTCTTCAGGAGCGTCTGATTGTGCTTGTAGACCGTTGCATAACCGCCGCCGTGAGCGATGATCAGCATATTCCCGTCTTCATAGGTCCAGCCTGCGAAGAGGACCACCCCGTCACCGGGTGCGTACACCGGCGTCCCGCGCTGGGCCGCGATATCAATGCCGAAATGGTTGCGCGACGGATCGAAGCCCTGCGTCACAAACCCTTCGACCGGCGTGAGAAGCGGGAATGCGGTCCGGGCCGGACCCGCGACGGAGACTACCGATGCATAATCGGCCGGGCTCGATTCTTCGTCCATGACCGCGTCGGGTCCCGGCTCCGTTTCCGTTCTCCCGGAGTGCCTGAGCACGCGCGGGGGGAGCGCGGACTCCTGCCCGCCGGACTGCTTCATCTTCGTAAGGTTGCGGCCGGCGGAAGTGTCCCGGGGGACGTCCTCACCGAGTGCCTTGCGCACCTGCGAGTTATAATCACGGACGAGAACGATCTCTTCCGCAAGACCGTTCAGGCGTTGCTGCATTTCCAGGATCTGCCTGCCGTATTTCTGTTCGAGTCCGGGATTGGGAATGGGGACATACAGCGCCACAGGAGTGTAGACGAGCGCCGCCAGTGTGGCCGCCACGGTCGCGAACACCCCCAGGAACACGATCGCGGCGATCGTCAGGCGGCTCGTTCTGAACGACCGCGTCTTGCCCCCTTCTTCAACCGGCACAACTATGACATTGAACAGGCGCGGCGATTTCCGACGGCGGGTTCCCTCCTGGGGCATCCATTAGCCTGAAAGATGTGGACAAAAAATATACGACAATCCCGCGGGAATGTCAACGAGGCACCTTGGTAACGTATGTTCAGCCATATACTTGTGGGGATTCGTCCGCAAACTCATCCCAGCGACGAAGGCAGTACTCTTTCATCCGCTCTTTGTAGAGCTCCCTGTCAAATGTGAGCGCATGTGCCCGGATACGCGCCGGGTCGAATCCGGCATCTTTCAGCGCGGCAAGCCCCGTGAGGAGCGAGCCGGTCGACTGCTCCGGGAAGAGGATACCCGTCCGGAGATCCGGACGGTCCACAACAGTCTCAAGAGCCCCCCCCCGTGCATAGGCGAGCACCGGCTTCCCCGTCGCCATCGCTTCTACCGGGACAATGCCGAAGTCCTCCTCCCCCGGAAAAATGACTGCACGGCACCCCGCATAGTATTCCCTGAGGCGGTCTTCCGGCTGCCAGCCCTCAAATGTGACGCGCGGCCCTGCGAGTTTGCGGAGGCGGGGGGCATCGGGTCCTTCTCCCACGATCACCAGCCGGTCTCCTGACCGGTTAAACGCTTCGATGGCCAGGTCGACGGCCTTGTACGGCACGAGCGCGCTGACGATCAGGAAGTAGCCGTCGTCCCGGCCCGAGAGCGTGAACAGGGAGGTGTCCACAGGAGGATAGATCAAGTCCGAATCGCGCCGGTAAATCTCCCGGATCCGCGTGCGAACGTTCTCTGAAATTGCGATGAAGTGGTGCGGGTGCGCAGCCGTCGCAACGTCCCAGCGCCGGAGAGGACCGACGAACATACGCATCGCAGCGCGCGTGAGAAGCCCCGCACGCCCTTTCCCGAAATACTCGCTGTACTGACCCCAGATGTAGCGCATCGGCGTGTAGCAGTAGCAGATATGGAGGGCCGTCGGCGGAACATTTGCGCCCTTGGCAACACAGTGGTTCGAGCTGATGACGAGATCGTAGCCGCGAAGATCGAACTGCCGGACGGCAAGCGGGAAAAGGGGGAGGTACCGGCGGTATTGTGTGGCCGCGGCCGGGAGGTTCTGCACGAACGAGGTCCGCACGAGCGCCCGCTCGATCACCGGAGAGACGGATCCCGGGACATGGAGAAGCGCGTAGATGTCTGCATCCGGGAACACCTCGCACAGTGCTTCCACACATTTTTCGCCTCCGCGCATCGTGGTGAACCATTCATGCACGATGGCAACCCGGCGTATCTGTCGCTGTGCTGGACTCATGCGGCGTCAATATACCGAGATCACGAGGCAGAAGCAAAGCGCCCGTTGATTCACTCCGAAGGGGTGTTTATATTGAGAGATGGAAATTTCCCGCACGGTGATGCTCCCGCCATGACGATACTCTTCGTCGCCCTCGCATGGGTGATCATCGCCATCTTTTTTGTCTCCGCCGTCCTCTTCGTTATCGGGCCGGGCTTGCTGCTGCAGCCCTACAGGCGGACGATCGAATATTACCGCAGGTACACGGCGATTCTGCATCCCTCCGACCTCGGTCTGCCGTATGAGGACGTGGCCCTGAAAACCCCGGAGGGAATTGCGCTCAGCTGCTGGCTCATACGCGCCGCGGGAGTGCCGAAAGGAACCGTGATCTATCTCCACGGCGTCAGCGAATGCAAGATCGTGGGACTGCCGATGGCGAAGCAGCTTTACGACCTGGGATACAACGTGTTCCTGTACGATTCGCGCCGGCACGGCGAGAGCGGGGGGACATACTGCACATACGGCTTTTACGAGAAACACGACGCGCGCGCTGTCATCAGCCACATCGCCGGACGCGCGGACCTCCGCGCGGGGAGGATAGGGTTGTTCGGCACGTCGATGGGGGCCGCGGTCGCCATCCAGGTCGCCGCAATCGATGAGCGCGTGGTGGCGATCGTCGCGGAGAGCGGGTTCGCCACGCTCAGGACGATTTTCGACGATTACCAGAAACGGATGATCAAGCTCCCCTGGCATTACCTGCGGAACATCGTCATCAAGAGGTCCGAGCATCTCGCCCACTTCAAGGCAAATGCCGTTTCCCCCCTTGAAGCCGTCACCCGGGTGCACGTGCCGGTCTTTATCATGCACGGCACGGCCGACACGCTCATCGATTCACGGTACTCGGAGATGGTCTTCGCCAGAGCGAACGAGCCGAAGGAGCTCTGGCTGATCGCCGGGGCGAGACACAACGACATGGCGGATGTGGGTGGTGAGGAGTACCGGCGGCGCGTCCTCGGTTTCTTCGTGCGCCACCTCTCGTGATCAGAGTGGAAGCCGGTAGCTGATCTTCAGTACGAGGACATCTTCGTGGGGCAGCGTGAATGTGTCGCGGAATCTTGTCCCGAACCCGTTTCCGTAGTCCCCGCTGTCGCCGGACCTCCCCTGCGTCCAGACGAGAAAGAGCGTGCTCCCCGGAAGATATTCCCAGCGGAGCAATACGTTCGCGTTGAGGATCGCCTCATTGAAGTCGGCGCTCACAAAACCCGGGTGCGACGGATAGTCATAAGGGATCGGCGTATCACCGTTGAACCTCCGGTAATTCCGGTAGATCCCCCGTGCAAGGAGTATCTGGGAGAAGAACTGCAACGAGAAGTCCCTCGAGAGCGTGATGGTCCCCCGTAACTCCATGTCCGCCTCGTCCACATCCCTGTCGGCAAACACGCTGAACGGGGAGGCCGAGACGCCGGGATCGGAGACATTCCCGCCGGGGTAGACCCAGGCTTCGTCCTTCCTCGACCGGAGCCATAAGACGGTCGGGTTCAGCTCGACCCATGACACCGGCCGGACGCTCAGGCCGAGCGACCCGGTCCAGGACTTCTTCCCTTTCTCGTTGGACGCGTATATCCCTGCGAGCGTCGCGAACACGTTCGCACGGGGATCGGTCTGAATCTGCGCGGTGAGGGAATGCCCCGCCGGACGCCTGTACGTCCCGATGATCCCCCGCTCTTCGTCGTCGTAGGCGGGGAGGTAGATGTCGTAGATGACAGCGGGCCTCCAGAAATTGAGGAACTCTCCCGTGAATGTGAGCTCGGCGGTGGACGTTGTCAGCACATGGTCCCAGTTCCACCGCGTGGCCGGGACAAACGAGAAGGCGTAGCGGCGAAGCATGCCGGTCCCGAAATTCTCGCGGTAGATCAGCTGGAAGTAGTCACCGTAGTCATGCGGCTGCGCAAAGAAACCGATGTCGTTGCAGTTGAAATACCGGGAGTAGAAATCAAACGACCCGGTGTAGAACCAGTGCTCGGCGGCGATGCGCGAGAAGAGGAGCCGGCCGGCCGCCCCGTCACTCCCGGTGGAACCGTCTGTCAGAACGCGCTCCGTCGATGAGTGCGCTCCCGCGACGTAACCGTCGAGCGTGTATGCGCTTCCGCCGAAGTGGACGTTCCAGTCGGCCCCTCCGCTGAACCCCGGGGACATGCCGTCGCGCACGGCGAGAGTCCCGATTCCCCCCAGCCAGGACCCTCCGTCGAATTCCTGTTTTGCACGCACCACATTGTACGAGCCGCGCGGCTCGGTGCGGATGCGCGATTTACTTCCGGCTGAATCGACCGTAACAGCATCCATCTCTCCCGTGGCGGCCGTCATGGCGCCGAGGGAGAATCCGCCGTTTGTCCGTCCGGAGACTTTCGCGGCGGTGAGTATCGTCGTGACCTGGGGGTTGTCGTCCACGGACCCGCCCGGGGGCGCCGTGACATACGGGCTCCCCGTAGGCTGCTTCCCGATACGCCGCGAAAAGAAGAGTGACAGGGGAGTGTTGTCGACGCTCGACCCGAACATGAACATCTGCGCCCCCTCGACAAAGAAGGGGCGCTTCTCGGGAAACCGGGTTTCGAACACGGTGAGGTTCAGAACGGACTGGTCCACCTCCACCTGACCGAAGTCCGGGTTCACCGTCGCATCGAGCGTGAAGTTCCTCGCCAGGCCGTACTTCAGATCAACGCCCGCCTGCCCCCTGTTTGTTTGTGTCCACGGGCGCCCCTGCGTCGCGGTCTCGTACTGCGCGGTTCCGGAGACGTAGGGGAGAAGTTCCAGGTGCAACGGAGGCGCGATCCCCCTGATCCCGTCGACATGTCCCCATTTCGATATCTGCAACGTCTCGCTCCGTGGCACCATGACCCATTCGTCGGTCTCCTTCTTCCGGCTGATGTAGCGCCTGAAGTTTATCCCCCACCGGTAAATGCCGTCGGGCTGCTGCGCGAACCGGAGCGCGTTGTACGGTATCTCGAATTCTGCGGACCATCCATCCTTGAAGACGCGGGTGCGGACATTCCAGACCGCGTCCCATGTGATGTCGTACACGCTCCCGTCCTGCGAGAGGACGCCGTCGCTCTGGACCCCCGAGACGTTGGTGGCAAACACGAATGCGGTCTGACGGTCGAAGTAGGAGTCGATCATCACGCTGAACCGGTCGGCTTCGGAATTGCGGTCCCTCCGCGTGAGCTGGCGGACTATCCCGTTCGGATGAGAATCGTAACAGATCACACCGACATACAGCGCACGATCGTCGTACAGGAGCCTGACAGACGTGACTTCGGTCGGCGCGGCTCCTTCTTCGGGGTCGAATTGCGTGAAGTCGAGTATGGAGGGGGCCTTCTGCCACTGGACGTCATTGACCCACCCGTCGATGACAGGGGGAAAATCGACGCGCACCGCATTCAGCACTTTCGGTGCATCCGCGGCGAGTGCGGGGATTGAGAACACACATGCCGATATCAACAGCGTGAGCGATGTACCCGCCATACGTGAGTGATATCCAAAGACCGGTGAAGGGAGATGACCAGGGGGGACGCTTGAAAGTTATCGTATCCTTCGCAAATAATCAACGATTATTGAAAAGATTTGGCAAGTCCGACGACGTTTTCTATGTGCTGGGTGTGAGGAAACATATCGACGGGTTGAACAGATTCAATGGAGTACTCCTGTGATTGACAGATTATTTTCAAGTCCCTGGCCTGTGTGGAGGGATTGCAGCTGACATAGACGATCGTGCGGGGTGCGAGTGATACGATCTCCCGGGCCACCTTTTCGTGCATTCCCGCACGGGGAGGATCGACGATGATGACATCCGGCGTGGGAAGAGGTTCTCCCTGCCTGCGTGAGGAAAGAAGCGTCTCCTTCAGGTCACCATGGAGGAAGAGGCAATTGTGAACCCCGTTGAATTCCGCGTTCTTCCGGGCGTCTTCCACGGCCTGTTCCACCGATTCAATGCCGATGACGTTCCCGGCACCCGCGGCGATATGGAGGGCGATGGTTCCGGTGCCTGAATACAGATCGTACACCACATCGTCCGCCCGGATGTGCGCGAAGCCGAGCGCCGTGTCGTACAGCCGCTCCGCCTGCTCGGTGTTGGTCTGGAAAAAGGAATTGGCGGAAATCCTGTACGTCCGCGTCCCGATCCTCTCCGTGATCGTCCCCGTTCCGTGATAGACTTTCTCCCTCTCCCCGACCGCCACCTGCGAACGCCGCTCCGTGATATTATTGACGATCGTGGTGAGGGAGGGGAACTCCGCGAGCAACAGCCGGGTGAGCTGTTCCATGATCACGGGACGGTCGTCCCTCGTGACGAGGTTGACCATGGTCTCTCCGGTCCGCTTCGATTCGCGTATCACCAGGTTCCTCAGGTAGCCGCTCTGCGTCACTGTGGAGAATACGGAAAGGCTATGCCCGAAGCAGAATTTGCGGATGAGATTGACCATGCGCGCGCTGGACTCCGACTGGAGCCAGCATTCCTCCAGATCGAGCACCCGGTCGTATCGTCCCGGGAGGTGAAGTCCCAGGGCCGGCTCGATGATCTCCCCGGTCGCCCCCCCTTCCATGCGGGGATGCGCCATCTCTTCGTCGGTCCGCCACCGCTCGCCGAACGAGAACTCCATTTTGTTCCTGTAATAAAACGGATCCGCCATCGCGAGCGGCGCAGGAACGGCAAGGGGTGCAAACCCCCCGAGGCGCTCCAGCGTATCGGCGACGTGCCGCCGCTTGAACTCGAGCTGGGAGGAATAGGCGATGTTCTGCCAGGTGCAGCCGCCGCACGTGCCGAAGTATCTGCAGCGCGGCTCAGTGCGTCGCGGTGACGGTGACTCGAGTGCGATGAGGTCGGCCTCGGCGAAGTTCCGCTTGACTGTTCGTACCCGCATGCGCACGGTGTCCCCCGGGACGCCGCCGCGGACGAAGACGACGAATCCATCGATCCGCGCAACGCTCTTTCCCTCGACGGCGAGATCTTCAATCACGGCCCCGAGCTCGTCTCCCCGTTTCAACGGCTGCTCCGGAGGGAATCGCCGGCAGATTTCATCTCTTCAAGCTCTTTCGTCAGCGCGTTCCACCGGAAATATCCGTCCGCCAGGACTTTTTCCAGCTCCTTGTACCTGGCGTGCAGAGTCTTCACCCGCTCCCCGTCCCTGTATACCTCCGGATCGGCCAACTGCCGGCTGACTTCGGCTTTCTCCTTTTCCATCTCGTCGAGCTCCCCTTCGAGTGCCCCGATCCGCTTCCGCAGCGGCCCGGTCTTCCTGTATCGCTTCTGCCTCTCCTCGGCCTCAAGCCGTTTCCGTTCTCTCTCACTCCCGGGCCCCGACGAGGACTTCCCCTGCGCAGGCGGTGCAGAACCCTGCTGTTCCCTCCCCCTGGCATCGATATACTCGCTGACGTTGCCGGGATACGTCCTGATTCCCCCCCGCCGGAACTCGACCACCTTGGTGACGATCGGGTCAAGGAAATCCCTGTCGTGCGAGACGATGACGAAGCTTCCCTCATATCCGGCGAGCGCATCCTGGAGTACTCCCTTGGAGCGCATGTCGAGATGATTCGTCGGCTCATCCATGACGATAAGATTGCTCGGATGGAGGAGCATTTTCGCAAGGGCGAGCCGGCTCTTTTCCCCTCCGGAGAGGACGCGCACCTTCTTGAAGACGTCGTCGCCGCTGAAGAGGAAACAGCCGAGGAGCGTGCGGAGCCGGCGGCGGATGTCCCCCGTCGCGACCTCCTCCACTGTCTGGAGAACGTCGTACGCCGGGTTCAGTTCTTCGGCCTGGTGCTGCGCGAAATAGGAGATCGTCACGTTGTGGCCGACCACCCGCTCTCCCGCATCGAAAGGTTCGATTCCCGCCAGTATGCGCGCGAGCGTGGACTTCCCCGCGCCGTTGACACCGACAAATGCAATCCGGTCGCCCCGGTCGATGTCGAAGCTGATCCCGTCGAAAACTTTCAGGCCGCCGTAGCTCTTCCTGATCCCTTTCAGCTCCATGACCACGCGTCCGGATTGCGGTGCGGGAGGAAAGGCAAAATGGATCCCCCCCTCCTCGTCCTCGATTTCGATCAGATCGAGCTTCTCGAGCTGCTTGATCCGGCTCTGCACCTGGCGCGCCTTGGTGGCCTTGTAGCGGAAGCGCTCGATGAACTGCTCCGTCTGTTTGATCTGCTGCTGCTGGTTTCTCTGTGCCGCGATCTGCTGCGCTCTCCGCACGGCCTTTTCCGTGATGTAATACGTGAAGTTCCCCGCATATTCCGTAAGCGTCCCCATGCTCAGCTCGTATGTCTTGCCGGTCATGTTGTCAAGGAAGCGGCGGTCGTGCGACACGATGATGACCGCCCCCTCGTAGGAACGGAGGTAATCCTCGAGCCAGCGGAGGGAGTCGAGATCGAGATGGTTCGTGGGTTCGTCCAGAAGAAGGAGGGATGGCTGCGCCAGGAGGAGCTTTGCCAGCGCAATGCGCATCTGCCACCCGCCGCTGAACTCGTCTGTCTGCCGGCCGAAGTCGGATTCCCGGAACCCGAGGCCGACAAGGACTTTTTCGATCCCCGTTTTGATGCGGAAGGCGTCGGAGGATTCCAGACGGTGCTGGAGTTCGCCGTACACTTCGAGGAGCTCGGCAAACTCCGCCGATTCATGGTCTATTTCCCCCATGCGCCGGTGGATCTCATCGAGGGCCGTCTGGGTCCCGATGACCTCCGCGAAGACGGATTCGACCTCGCCGTAGAGCGTCCGCCCTGCGGCGGACATCCCCTCCTGCGGAAGATACCCGACGCTGACATATTTCGCCTTCGCGATCTCTCCCTTGTCCGCGGCCATCTCACCCACAAGTATCCGGAGAAGCGTGGATTTCCCCGTACCGTTGGAACCGACAAGCCCGATCCTGTCGTGAGGGCCGACGCGGAAGGAGATCTCATTGAAGAGAGCCCGTTCGCCGAATTCCAGGAGAAGGTTGACGGCGGAGATCATTACTTGAGGTTGTACTTCAGGGGGTTCGGATCGACGCGGCATTCTTCCGCGATGCGTATGCCTGCAATCCGGTGCTCATCGCGGAGCTTGTAGAGGCGGGGCACGAGCCGGTCGCGCAGCTCTATCGGGGTGAACGGGTTGATGTAGATGCTGGTCCCTCCTTCGAAGCCGGCGGGGACGTTGATGCGCCACTTGACGAGGACGTGCCAGGGCATCTTGTACACCGCGTCCACGGGGGTGTAATACCACTCTTCGTTGCAGGAGATCTGACTCCCCATCGCGGCATGGACCGCGTGGACGAGATCGCTGACCCCCCTGATTTCCTCGTCGGTGTGCTCGTAGGGTCTCCCCGCGATCGACCGGGAATAGACCTCGATCGTGGGGGAACGGTGGCCGATCCCCGCCCACGCGATCGCGTGATCGTTCTCGGCAAATATCAGGTTGTGGTAGGCGGCGAAATTTGCTCCGAATTCGTTGAAGACGTTCGGGTCCTCCCGGAGCATATGCGTCTGCGTCTCGGTCGACGCACCCCATTCGTCGAGCGCAACGATCTGCTTGTGCAGGTGATCGAACGACGCACCGGCGGGGCGGAGCCAGTTCTGAAAGACGCTGATGTAGCGGACGTAGCGGTTGGACTGCGCGATGTCGAGCATCGCGTCGATGGTGAAGCGGAAGTACCTGAAGTGCTCTTCCAGCGTCATCTCACCGGAGGAGAACAGGTCGGCGTCCGTTGTCGCCCCGTTTCTGTAATGCCTCGCCGCAATGATGAGCTCGTGGCCGCCCCCGAAGAATGCGTCCGCGATGGCAAATTTATCCGCCATCGGCATCTTCTCGATTTGCTCTTCCGTCCGTCCTTCCTGCCTGAGCTTGTAGTGAACGACGTCGGTAATGTGCTTCAGCCCGTTCGGGTTGGCGAGGTACTCCTCTTTCCATCTCTGCCTCGCGGCGCTCATCTTGTAGGCATAGTTCTTCCGCCAGTAGTCGAGCGTGACGATCTCGAACATGTTGCCGACCCGCCGGAACGCGGCCTCCGTCTCAAAATACCGGCCAGGGGCGAGCGTGTCGATCCGCTCCCAGTGGTTGTCACGGTGCACGAGCCGGGACTTCTCCGGGGGAGTTTCGAAATACCGGGGAGAACAGAAGCTGCAGTAGTCTTCCGGTGCGTGAACCTCCAGCTTTCGCGCCGGGGCGGCAAGCTCATTGGTGATGGGCCGGCTCTTGCGTCCCGCCACCGCCCAGACTTCGGTCCCGGTGAAGGGATTGATCTGCTTCACCGTGCCGTCGGGCATGATCGTATAGTACCGGTTCGTTGGCATGACCCTGGGTTTTCCTGCCTCTTCAGTGGTGTGCGGGGAGTTCCCGGTTACCCGTCACGCCGCCGAGCAGCGTATCCACCATCGCGGTGCTCCCCCCCTCGGCATAGACGCGTATGAGCGGCTCCGTACCGGATGCGCGGACGAGCACCCATCCGCCGTCGACGAAGAATTTGTGCCCGTCGGTGTCGTTCCGCCCGGTGACGGCGTAGCCGCCGATCTTCCTGACGCCCCCGCGGAATCGCCTCATGACCGATTCCTTTTCCCTCTCCGACAGGCGCATATCGACGCGCCTGAATTCGTGAACGCCGAATTCGTCCATGAGCTCCTGGACGAGCGCCCCGATCGGCTTGCCCCTCACCGCGACCATCTCGCAGAGCATAAGGCCGAGGAAGATACCGTCCCTCTCCGGGAGGTGTCCCTTGACGCCGAGCCCGCCGCTCTCCTCCCCTCCGATGAGCACGTCGTGTTCCGTCATGTACCGGCAGATGTGCTTGAAACCTATGGGTGTCTCGACGAGCTTCAACCCGTACCGGGCGCACTGCATGTCGACCATCTGCGTGACGGAAAGGGACTTGACCACTTCGCCCGTCATCTTCTTCTGCTCGACGAGATATTTCAGGAGGAGGGAGAATATCCTGTGCGAGTCGACGAAATTCCCCTTCTCGTCCACGGCCCCGATCCTGTCCGCATCCCCGTCGGTGGCAATGCCGATGTCGTAGCCTTCCGCCTTCACCCCGTGCATCAGGTCCGGAAGATTCTGCGCGAGAGGTTCCGGGTTCGTCCCCCCGAACGACGGGTTGTAGGTTCCGTGTATCTGGCGGACCCCGGGGAGGATTTCGTCGAGGACCCCCTGTCCGGCGCCGTACATGACGTCGTAGAGTATGCGGAGGCCGGAGCGACGGATGAGGTCCAGATCGATTTTCTTCGCGATGTCATCCAGGTAACGCTGCTTCATCGCGATCGGCCTGATCCTCCCCTTCGCAAGGAGCTCACGGAGCGAATGCTTTGCCGGAGGGAGCTTCTTCAGCTTCATCACCTTCGCAAGCTCCTTCTCGAGACGCGCGATCATCCCGGGAAGCGCCGGACCGCCGAAGTCCCCTTTGATCTTGAACCCGTTGTACCGCGCCGGGTTGTGGCTCGCGGTGATGACGATCCCCCCCGCGGCGTTCTCCCTCAGCGTCAGGAGGGAGACCATCGGAGTGCTGACGATGCTGTCGGCGAGCTGTACCGCAATGCCGGCGTTCGCCATGACGGCGGCGGAGACTTCAGCGAATTCCCTCGACATGAACCGGGCATCGTATCCGATGAGGACCCCGTTCTTCCGTTTCTTCAGGGTCCCGAAGTACCTCGCCGTCGCGAGTGCCACCTTCTCGAGGTTGGCGAACGTGTAATCATCAGCGATCACTCCCCGCCACCCGTCGGTGCCGAATTTTATCGCCTGCGCCATGGGAACGCCCTGCAATGCTTATGGGACGATTGCCGTCATTTCCTGCCGAACGCGGCCAGGCCGGGATAGTATCCCGTTTCGCCCAGTTCCTCTTCGATACGCAGGAGCTGGTTGTACTTGGCGATCCGGTCCGTCCTGCTGGCCGAGCCGGTCTTGATCTGCCCCGTGTTCGCGGCCACAGCGACGTCGGCGATCGTCGCGTCTTCTGTCTCCCCGGAGCGGTGGCTGATCACGCACGTGTACCCTGCGCGCTTCGCCATCTCGATTGCGTCAAAAGTTTCGGTGAGCGTCCCGATCTGGTTCAACTTGATCAGTATGGAATTGGCCACGCCCATGTCGATCCCCTTCTTCAGGAATTCGGTGTTTGTGACAAACACGTCGTCCCCGACAAGCTGGATCTTCTTCCCGAGCGCATCGGTCATCAGTTTCCAGCCCGTCCAGTCGTTTTCCGCCATCCCGTCTTCGATGGAGATGATCGGGTATTGCGCGACCCAGTTTTCGTAGAAACGGACGATCTGATCCGGACTCTTGGCCGACTTGTCCGATTTGCTGAAGACGTATTTCCCGTTGTCGAAGAACTCGCTCGACGCGGGGTCGAGTGCGATGTAGACGTCCTTGCCCGGTGCGTACCCCGCCTTCGTGATCGCCTCCAGGATGACCTCGACCGCTTCCTCGTTCGACTTCAGGTTGGGCGCAAAACCCCCTTCGTCCCCGACCGCGGTGTTGTATCCCTTCTTGCTCAGGACCGACTTGAGCGAGTGGAACACCTCGGCCCCGGTCCGGAGTGCCTCCGCAAAACTGGGCGCAGCGACGGGGACGATCATGAATTCCTGAATGTCCACGTTGTTGTCGGCGTGTTTCCCGCCGTTGAGGATGTTCATCATCGGCACGGGGAGTGTTTTCGCGTTGGTCCCCCCGATGTACCGGTAGAGCGGGAGCTTCAACGACAGGGCGGACGCTTTGGCGGTGGCAAGCGATACGCCGAGGATCGCGTTGGCCCCGAGCTTTGATTTTGTCGGCGTCCCGTCAAGCCGGATCATCAGTGCATCGATCTCCGCCTGAGCGAGCGCATCGTACCCGGTGAGCTCTTCGGCGATGGTGCTGTTGACGTGCTCCACCGCGTTGAGGACTCCCTTCCCGTTGTAACGCGACTTGTCCCCATCGCGGAGCTCCACCGCTTCGTGCTCGCCTGTGGAAGCGCCGCTCGGTACCGCGGCACGGCCCATGCAGCCGTTTTCGAGCGTGACGTCGACTTCTATTGTGGGATTCCCGCGTGAATCCAGGATTTCGCGCCCGAGGATATCAGCAATAAGCGTGCTCATGAAAATCTCCTTTTTCGTGGCAATGTGTTTCAGCTGATTAAATACGTCAAAAATGAGCAGAAAATCAACGTGAGAGGGCGCGTTCGACGGCGGCAAAAACGTCGGAGACGGCGAGGAGCTTCATGCATTCCATGTACCCATCCCCCGCCCTGTTGCAGAAATCGAGATGACAGGGGTGGCACGGAACGTCCTTGCGCAGAGGGGTGTGGCCGGCCGACGGGTCGTACGGGAACCAGACAGAGTCCTCTCCGGGGCCGAAGATTCCGATGGTCGGGACCCCCAGTGCGGCGGCAATATGCATGGGTCCCGCATCGTT
>Ga0182011_10001373_pt1 | contig 21313 bp, 15 predicted proteins | sample 711E1DmetaG_FD_120481 | JGI IMG/M metagenome (GOLD analysis project Ga0182011, IMG submission 120481) | Permafrost microbial communities from Stordalen Mire, Sweden - 711E1D metaG | ecosystem: Environmental > Terrestrial > Soil > Wetlands > Permafrost | place: Sweden: Stordalen | collected... | reverse complement strand
CTGCGGAGCGTTCTGGGGGCGGTTTTGCCGATAGCCCGGATGTGCCGGCCAGCGTGCTCGACCCGCGGATAGCCTACAGTCTGCACGAAGGCTATCGAATAGAGTGTGAGACATCCGGGCTAGGAGCTTGTCGGGCTTCGCCCTCCATGCTCCTCACCCAATGGCGGACGCCATTGGGGTGCGGTCAGTTACGGTCGCGCCGGCGAGCAACTGCGGCCGGTTGAATGGGAGATCGAGCAGTTGCTGGCCGAAGCCGACGAGGCGCAACCGCTCCAGGACGGGCTGAGCCTGGAAGGCGGGCGCCAGCGCGCGCTTGCGTCGTCTGGTCCCGTCCGCCGCAATGTCGGGCATGTTGGCGACTTGTCAGGCGGGTTACGAAACGGCTCTGGCCGGGGAACTGGCCGCGGCCGGGAGGCATCCCGTCGCGCGCGGTCCGGGCTGGGTGCATTGTCCGGCAGACCCGGGCGGCGAGCTGCCGGATCCGGTTTTCGCCCCGTTGATCCTGCTGGAGCCCCGCGCGCTGCAGGCCGGTGCGGTCAATGCGCTCGCCCAACAGATCGTTGATTTCTTTGCCGAGTCCTTGCGGGACGAACAGGTCGAGGGCGGGTGGCCCAACGCCTGGAACGGTTCACCGGAGCCGGCCGGCCTGGCGCGCCGCATCACCGCGACGCGGCGGGCATTTGACGACTTGCTGCGCCGAAAGCTCTCGCGGGTCACCCGGCTGGGGGTGCCCGGCGTTCCGCCCGGGGTCGGCCCGACGCGCGGGTTGTTTGTGTTTTTCACCGATTTCGACCGGGCGTGGGTGTCGCGCACCGCGGTGCGCGGGGGCCAGCGTCGCATGGCCGACAACCCGGCGGCGCCGTCGCGCTCCTACCTGAAGATCGAGGAAGCCTATGGCGTGCTGGGCGCGGAGCCGCAGCCGGACGAAACGGTGATCGACCTCGGGGCCGCCCCCGGCGGCTGGAGCTACAGCGCGGCGCGGCGCGGGGCGCAGGTGCTGGCGGTCGACAACGGTCCGCTCAAGGGCGGCGCCCTGGCGCACCCGCGGATCGAACACCGCCGCGAGGATGCCTTTGGCTTTCGTCCCGCGCCGGGCGCGACTTTCGACTGGCTGTTTTGCGACCTGGTGGAGGAGCCTCATCACGTGCTGCGCAACCTGGTGGCGCCGTGGCTCGGGCAACGCTGGTGCCGCCGGTTTGTCATCAATCTCAAATTCGGCCGGACGGACCCGCTGGCGCTGTTGCAGGAGCTCCGGGCGGCGGATTCGCCGTTCACGCGGCAGGCGGCGGATTTTCGCATCCGCCATCTTTATCACGATCGCGAGGAGTTTACGGTGGTCGGCCGCGCCCGATTTTAGTTAAGCTCTTCTGGTGAAACCGAAAGAACATACGGTGTGCGGTCTGGCGGCGGTGAAAGCGTTGTTCGCGCGGGACGCCGGCGCGATCAAGCGGCTGTTCTTCGACTATCCGACGGGGCGCAGGATCGGCATCATCTGCCAGGCTTTGTCCCGGGCCCGGAAGGTCTATCGCTGCGTCGAGCCGGTCGAATTGGAAAAGATCTCCGGCACGGTCCACCATGGCGGCATTGTGGCGGTGATCGAGCCGCGAGTCCTGCGGCGGCCGCGGCCCGAGGACGTGCGCCGCTGGGCGCACTCCGCCGCACCTTTGCTGCTGCTCGATCGGATTGGCAACGTGCACAACCTTGGGGCCATCGTCCGCTCGGCGGCCTTTTTCGGCGTTGAGCACATCGTAATTCCAGACGATCCGGATCAGGCGCGGCCGGGCGACGCGGCGTACCGCGTGGCCGAGGGGGCGATGGAACACGTGGAGATCCATGCCGTGACATCGCTCGCTGAGTTTGTTCGCGAGCTAAAGCCCTTTTATCGGGTCATCGGAACGGCGGTCCGCGGCGCCGCGCCCATCGCCGGTGGCGGGGCCCGCAAGTCTTCCGGGAATTCGCCGGAGCGCCCGGTCGCGCTGGTGCTCGGCAACGAGGAGCGCGGTCTCGCCCCCGAGGTGGCGGCAGCGTGCGAAGAGCTGGTGCGGATCCCCGGGAAAGGTGCGATCGAATCGCTCAACGTCTCGGCGGCGGCGGCGGTCCTCTGCTGGGAGTTCTTCGGCCGGCTCAGTATCGGTCCATCACGCCGTACACCACCCAGGTGATCCCGACGGAAAAAACAATAAGGCCGGCCAGACTGTACAGCGTCGTGATGGGATTGCCCCAGCCCGCGATCAGACGCCAGATGAAGAACCCGTTGACCACGATCATCAGGATCAGGTAGTCGCGCCGCCGGCGGTTGGATCGCGAGGTCAGATCCACGGGCTTCTCGGTTCGGGCCTGGAACCGGGCGTTTTCGCGCAAGATCTCCATCACATCGATGGGCGGCCCGGGGTTGGCCGGTCGAGGCGGTTCGGGGGTTGCAGCTGCCGGCGGGGGACGGTTTGCCGCCGCGATGATCGCATGGAGATCAACCGCGGGATCCGAAGCGCGATTCACGTTTTCAAACGACTTGGTCTTGAACCGGACCGCCGGCCGAAGGGGGAACATCCTGCCATAGTCTCCCAGCGCTTGCAGGGGAATCCACGGCCCGGCGGCGTCCGCGGACGCTTCCGTGGCGGGAGTGATGACCCCGGAGTGGGCCAGCTCGGCCAGCAATTCCGGGCCGAAAGGGCCTCGAACTTCCTGATTGAGGCGCAGAAACAGGGCGGTCGGTTGCGACATGATTCGAGAACGAGAAATCCAAACCCAGATTAACGATGACCAGCTGGCTAGCGCGAGCGGATTTCCCGCCGGCGCCGAAGGCGGCTTGCGCGGAGATGAGTCATGGGTTAATCCGCGGACATGATTATCCTGCACGAAGGAGGCGGACCGGGGCCGAAAGCGGCGGCGGGAACCCGGGTGTACGCGCTTCGCCTGACCGTGGGATCGATTCAGCCTCGCGTCTGGCGCCGGTTGCTCGTGCGCGAGAGCATGTGGCTGAGCCGGCTGCATGAAGCGGTCCAAACTTCGTTCGGCTGGTACGATTATCAGACGCATGTCTTCTCCATTGGCGAAAAACGCTATGGCAACCCGGTGTTCCGGGAGGGCGCTATGATCGATGACGATCGTGACGCGTCGCTCGCGGCGGTCCGCTTTGCCGAGCACGATCGCCTGGCGTACGACTACCTGTTCGCGGACGGATGGCACGTTGATATCCGCGTGGAGAAAATCGTGCGGGCCAGCAAGGGAGGGGTCTATCCGGCGTGTGTGGCCGGTGAGCGCGCCGGGCCGCCGGAGGATTGCGGCGGCATTGAAGGATATCAGGACATGATCTGCTGCCTCCAACACCCTGAGACCGATCTGGGGCACGAATGGCGGGAGTGGCTGGGCGTCGGATACGATCCCGAGAAATGCGATCTCGATGCCGTCAACAAGGCGCTGAAGCGGCTGGCCAAGACGGGCTGAGCCAAAAGCTGCAGTTGACGTAGGGTCGCCGCCGTTTCGACAGGCTCAAGGCCCCGAGCATGTCGAGGGGCTTGTCGGCGGACCGTTCACCCATGGATAATTGGCCCGGCGACAAGCGCCGGCCCTACGCACGATTTGGTGCCGGCTATCGTTGTCTGAAAAGTGTCGGTCAACTGCATGAGGGCGGCTGAGGCCCGGCAGTGCTGACGTTGGGGCGGAAGTTCATGGCGCCGGAGTCAGCACGTCGCGGAGCTTGGCCTGAAGGCGCGGGCGGTCGAAGGGCTTCTGGATGAAACCGGCCAGCTTCTTGCCGGCGAACCGGTCGATCGTGTCCTTTTCGGTGAATCCGCTCATGAGCACCACGGGCACATCGGGGTTGATCCGGTACAGCTCGCGATACGTTTCCTCCCCGTCCATGTGCGGCATGGTGAGATCCAGAAGCACCACACGCAGCGTGCCGGCGTGCTCGCGAAACGCGCGCACGGCCTCAACGCCATCGGAGGCGATGAGCGGCTGGAAGCCGAGGCTCTCCAGCGTTCGCGCAGTTACCGCCCGCACCGTTTCCTCATCGTCAACGACGAGGGCGAGGCCGGAGCCACGCCAGGCGGCCACTTCATCATCAGGCGGCTCAGGAAGGTGAGCGCCCTCTTCGAGGGCCGGAAACAGCAGCTTGAAGGTCGTGCCGCGTCCCGGCTCGCTGTACACTTTAATCGTGCCGCGGTGCGCGCGCACAATGCCGAGGACGGCCGCCAGCCCGAGACCGTGGCCCGTGAATTTGGTCGTGTAAAACGGCTCGAAAATGCGGGCCTTCACGTCCGGTGGCATGCCGCAGCCATTGTCGTTGACCTCAAGGAAAACATAGTCTCCGACCGGCAGATCAGGGGAAAGGAAAGTCGCCTCCAGGTAGGAGCGGTCAACGCGCATGACTCCCGTGGAGACCCGGATGAAACCGCTCCGTTCGCCGATGGCGTCGGAGGCGTTGATAACCAGATTCATGACGATCTGCCGGATCTGGGTCGGATCGGCGAGGATGGCGGGCAGCGGCTGATGCAGTTCGAGCTTGAGCACGCATTTCTTGCTGATCGACACCTGCAGGAGCTGGGTCGTGTCTTCGACCAGGTCGCTCAGGTCGGCCCGGGTCACCGCGAGGTGGCTGCGGCCCGAATAGGCGAGCATCTCTTTGCACAGCTCCGCGGCGCGAATGGCGGCCTTTTCAATCTGGCCGAGCGAGTGATGCACCGGCGAATCTGCCGGCAGGTCGAGTCGCGCGAGGCTGGCATTGCCGAGCATCGCGGTCAGCAGGTTGTTGAAGTCGTGGGCAATGCCGCCGGCGAGCACGCCCAGGCTCTCGAGTTTCTGCGCCTGCAACATCCGGCGCTCCGTTTCCATCCGATCGACCTCGGCCTGTTTCTGGAGGGAGATATCCCGGATGATCGTGGAGAGAAAGGCCGGCTGGCCGTCGTCATCGCGATGCATGAGCAGCAGCTGCGACACGGGAAATTCGCGACCCTCCCGATCGAGCATGGCCGTTTCGCCATGCCAGGAGCCCTGCGCCAGCGCGGCGGGAATGGCTTCACGAAACAGGAGACGCACGACCCAATCAGGATGATGATCGGAGAGCGGCCGGCCGCGCGCGGCGGCGAGGTCGGGGTGGCCCCGCAGGCGGAGCAGCATGCCGTTCGCATAGATGGTCCGGCCCTCCAGATCCATCGTGGCGATGTAGTCGGTGGTGGCCCCGATGATCTCCAGCAGCCGGTGCCGCTCGACCTCGGCGCGTTTGCGTTCGGTCAGATCGATGTGCGTGCCGGACACCCGCAGCGGGTGGCCGTTCTCGTCCCGTTCGACGACTGAGCCGCGGGTGAGCACCCATTTCCACCGGCCGTCCTTCATGCGCAACCGATGTTCGGTCTCGTAAAAGGGTGTTTGCCCCTTGATGTGGTCATTCAGGGCGCAGGTCACGCGCTGCAAATCCTCCGGATGAATGAGTTTCTGCCACGCCCGCTCATGCGGCTCCACTTCCTCCAGCGTGTAACCGAGCATTTCCGCCCAGCGCCGATTGAACGTGAGATGGCCCGACACCACGTCGCGATCCCACAGGCCCAATTGCGCTCCGGCGATGACCCGGTCCATGCGGGTCTCACTCGTGGCGAGTTTGGCCTCCGCGCGGAAACGCCGGGTGACCGTGGATCCCAGGCCGAGTCCGACCACGACCGCTGCGCACTCGAAAAGCAGGAAGTCCACGATGGTCTGTGGCGGGGCCTGGGTCAGGTGCAGCTCGATCAGGCCGCTGATCGTCAACGCGGAGGTGGCGAGCGTGGCTCCGGCGAGGCCGTGCTTAAGACAGATCCAGATGAGCGGCAGGAAACACAGATAGAACGCATGGTGTGCCAGCAGCCAGTTGGAGCTGAACACGAACCACAGGCAGGCGGGCAGCGCCAGCAGCTGCGCCGCGATCTCGGCCCATTTCTGCCAAGTCCATTGCGAGAACCGCGGTGCGGGTTTTCCCCGAATCCAGGGGGCCACGAACACCATGATGGCCGGGACAACCGTGAGGATGCCGCTTTCATCGCCGATCCACCATTGGGCGACCAGCTGGAAAAGTCTGCCTGGCGCGACCAGCCCGTTGATCTGCAGCAGCCCGCCGCTGGCGATGGCGGACGCGACGGGAGCGGCGCCGGTTGCCAGCATCACGATCACGGTTTCCCGGAAATCCTGCAGCAGAGGCGCTGGTCCGACGAGTCGCCGGATGCACCAGGCGATGCCCGCGTAGTTGGCGGTGAAAATCACCGGCAGCAGGAGCTTCAGCCACCAGGTCGGCAGAGCCGGAGCTGTGAACGTCGCCAGGAGATGGGCCGCCAGGACCACGGGAAAGAAACGGGGGCCCAGCAGGGTGAGCAGCGCCAGGGCAAAACCGGCCGGCAGGTACCAGATCGCGACGTGAGGACTGAACTCGAACGTCGTGGCCGCCCGATCGGTGAGAACGTGCAGAAGAAAGTAGATGGCGCAGACGAGGGAGATCCGGGCCGCAGGGGTAGACTTCATGCCGGTGAGTCGAAGAGCTTCTGCAGTTTCGAAAAGACCGCGCGCGAACTCAAGGTTAAGAAGCGGGGACAGTGCTCAAGCTCACGGCCCCATGGGTCGGCGATGGAACGGATGGGTTGCCCGCTTGCTGGCGCAAAAGCGCGCGAGTCCGCTCGTGACCGGCGGATCAATTGGTTGTCGCGACAGAATCATCGACCGGGCGGTTAACCCTCCGGCCTAATCGCCCGCAGTATCTTTTCGCATAAGTGCGTGCAGCGCTGTTTCGATTCGCTGTTGCGCACGGCCATCGCGTAGGCGGCGGGCTCGCCCACCAAAAACACCTTTTTCTTCCCGCGGGTCAGGGCCGTGTAAAGGAGGTTGCGCTGGAGCATCACGAAGTGGCCCTTGAGCAGCGGAACGACGACCGCCGGGTATTCGCTGCCCTGACTTTTGTGAATACTGATGCAGTAAGCGAGCGCTACGTCGCCAAAATCGCCCCGGGCGAAGGTGTGGTGCTCGCCATCGAAATCGGCCGTGAGTGAGCCCGCCCCGGGGTCGACGGACACAACCACGCCGATGTCGCCGTTGAACAGGCCTTGGTCGTAGTTGTTGCGCAGTTGGATCAGCTTGTCGCCGGTGCGGAATTCGCCCGCGACGGTGCGCAGGCTGGCGCCGGTCCGGCCGGGGTTGAGCGCGGCCTGAAGCTGCAGGTTGAGATTGGCCACGCCGGCCACTCCCTTGTGCATCGGAGCCAGCACCTGGACGTCGTTGACCGGGTGCAGCCAGCGATAGTGTTGCGGGATGAATTCCGCGCAAAGCTTCAGAATCTTCTGCAGACAGTCCTCGGCGGAATCGGCGGCGATGAAATGGAGATCGTTCCGGTCCTGCAGCGCCCCGAGGTCGTGAACCACCGGTGGAGGCTGCGGATCGCCGGTGTTGATCGCGTGGGCCATGGTGACGATGAGGCTCTGCCCTTGCTGGCGATAGATGACCATGAGCCGGGTCACGGGGATGGCGGAGAGCGGAGAGTGCAGACCGGAGGCCGGAGACCGGGGACCAGATAGGTCAGACGGACCGGAGGCGCCGATGGCGATGAGATCCTTGAGCACATTGCCGGCGCCGACCGAGGGGAGCTGATCGATGTCGCCGACCAACAGCAGGTGAGCGCGCGACGGCACGGCGGCGAACAACGCCGCCGCCAGCCGCGCATCTAGCATCGACGCTTCGTCCACGATCAGGAAATCGGTGGCGATGGGGTTCTGCTCGTTGACAGTGAAGCCGCCCTTGGCGGCGTCGAATTTCAGCAGGCGATGGATGGTTGAGGCAAAACCCCCGGTGGTAGTGGCGAGGCGTTGGGCCGCCCGGCCGGTGGGGGCGGCGAGATGCACCCGCACCTGTTTGGCCTTCAGAATGTCGACGAGCGCGCGGAGGATGGTGGTCTTGCCCGTGCCCGGACCGCCGGTCAGGATGCTGAGCTTATGGGTGAGCGCCCGGCGCACCGCGGTCGCCTGCAGCTCGTGAAACGCGAACCCCGCCCGTTTCTGCGCCCAGTCGATGGCGGCGTCGATCTTGATCGGAGGCAGGCCCGAGCCCACCCGCGTCAGGCGCGCGACCGCGCTGGCGATCTTCTGCTCCGCGCGGTCGTTGGCGGGCAGCTGAATGAAGGCGGAGCCTGGCAGCGGGAGTGGGGCCGGGCTCGGCGAGCCGGGCTCGGCGACCTCTGGTTCAGTCGGCCAGTGGCGGACGAGCTCGCCCGCCTTCACCAGTGCGTCGATTCGCGCCGCGGTGAGGTCGCGCAGCGTCTGCAAGAGTTCAGCCGCATGGTCGCGCAGGTCGGCTTCGCGCGCGGCGGTATGTCCGTCCTCCTGCAGCGTCTCCAGCGCATAGAGGATTCCGGCATCGAGCCGGGGAGGGGCGTCGTTGGCAAAGCCCAGGTTGATGGCGATCCGGTCGGCGGTCTTGAAACCGATGCCTTCGATTTCCCGGGCTACGCGATAGGGCTCGGCCAAAAGCACGGCTCTGGCCTGCGGCCCGTAACGGTTGACGAGTTTCACGCATTGGGACGTGGTCACGCCGTAGGTTTGGAGGAAGATATGGATCTCGCGCAGCAGGCGCTGCTCGTCCCAGGCCTGTTTGATCGCGGCCGCGCGCTTCGGTCCGATTCCGGCGACGCGACGCAGGCGGGCGGACTCCTCGCTGAGCACGCGAAACGTGTCGGTGGCAAACGCGTCGACAATCTTGTTGGCGTAGACCTTGCCGATGCCGGGCACGAGGCCGCTGCCCAGGTATTTGCGGATGCCGTAGACGGAAGCCGGCAGCTCGGAGGTGAAGGATTCGATTTTGAACTGGTCGCCATGCTCGCGGTGGCGCGTCCACTGGCCGCGCAGGTGCAGGGTCTCCCCGCACTGGACGCCGGGGAGGGTGCCGACGATGGTCACTTTTCCGTCCGAATCCTCGCAACGGAATTCGGCGATGGTATAGTGGTTCTCCTCGTTGAGGAAGATGATGCGTTCGAGCACGCCCTTGAGTGCATCGGGCAATGGAGAAGAACTGGCCACAGCCCAACAGTGATAGACAAGGATCGGGCCAGGGAAAGCGCGGAAAATAGACCACCCTCCTCGAAAATGGCTGACAGGAGGCGTCTGGTGAATCTTATGGTGTCCATCACCACCAATCCGAGGATCCCCCATGCCCACGTGTTCGCGTTGTAGCGGAAAAAAATCCATCGCCTGCCCCCAGTGCGAGGGTCGCGGAACTGTGGAGGACAGCCAGCTCGAGCTGATCGCGGACGCGCGCGGCACGCCTCGTTGCCCCACCTGTGGCGGCGCCGGAACGATCGCCTGCCCCGATTGCGAGGGATCGGGCCAGATCGCGGACGATGGCGACGATTGAATAATCCCGGTTGGGGGCAGTGCTGCGTCACCCGCCCGGTTCGGCCGGGCGGTTGAGGTCGAGCAGGAGCGCGAACGCCTCACGCGCCAGCGCGGGAAGATCGGGGAAGACCAGTTCCGCTCCGGCGGCGCGAAGTTCTTCGGCTGAGTGGGTGCCGGTGGTGACGAAAAAGCCCTGGATCCCGCCGCGGCGCGCGGTCTCGGCGTCAAACGGCGAATCACCAACGAGGCAGGCGGTGGCCGCGTCGGCTTGGAGAGTCGCGAGCGCGTGAGCCGTGAGTTGCGGATCCGGCTTCAGCCACGGAGTGTCGCCGGCGCCAAACACGCCCTCGAGCAGCTGGTCGATGCCGAGATGTTGGCAGATCCGACGCGACGAGGGACCGTGCTTGTTGGTGAGAACGGCCAGGGTGACGCCGGCGGCATGCAAGGCGCGCAGCAATTCCCGCGCGCCCGGCATCAGCTCCACGCCATCAAGCATGGTCTGGTCCCAATAGGCACGGTAAAGGACCAGCGCGCGCGGGAGCTCGGCCTCGCTGACAAAGCGGCGCATGGCGTTCTCCAGGCCCCCTCCGATGGCGTGCCGGACCTGCTCCCGGGTGGGCGCCGGCCGCCCCAGTTGCGGCAGCGTGTGGGCGTAGCAGCGGTGGATGGCCGGCAGGTGATCCAGCAGCGTGCCATCAAGATCAAACAGAACAGTCCGGAAACGCATGAGTGGAATGACAAACATGAAGCGCGCGAAACGGGCCGCAAGCCGCAAGGCGGATGGCCGGTGCCATCGTGAGATCGTCTTCCGATGAAACGCCGGGTTTCTCCTGTAGGGGCGCAGCTTGACTGCGCCCGGATGGGTCCTTTGCAGGCGCGCACAAGGCGCGCCCCTACAACGGCGGGTCCTTCGGGCGGGACGCCCATGCCACGTGGCACGGGCGTCTCGCCCGTGGGATCGCGCGACGGCTCCTCAAAACAAAACACCATGCCGGTGGCCGCAAAAAATTCTCGTGAAGTGGCTGGGAACCGGTGAGAATGCGGGCGATGACTGTGGTGCCCTCCCCAGCTTGCGCCGAGACGATCGTCGCCGGAGACGATCTGGTGGTGACGGTGGGCGGCGACTGGCGCATCACCGGACTGCTGCCGTCGTGGCGCAAGGTGCGCGGCGACCGTGCCCCGCACGGGGTGCGCCTCCGGGCGGAAGGGCTGGGACGGTGGGACAGCTCTCTCGTGCGGTTTGTCCATGAGGTGCAGGGCTGGTGTCGTGAAGCGAAAATCTCCTGCGACACGTCCCTACTGCCGGAAACGGTGCGCCGGCTGGTTGGACAGTTGGAGCAGGCGCAGGAGAAACGCCTCCCGGTCGATCATTCGCAAAACTTCCTGGTGACGGTGGGCTTGGCGGCAACCGATGTGTGGCGTCAGACCCGGGAATTCGCCAGCTTCGTGGGCGAGTGCACGCTGAGCGCCATCGGTCTGGTCAAACGCCCGGGGCGGTTTCGCTGGCGGGACTGCTTCTCCGAGATGCAGCAATGTGGCGCGATGGCGGTGCCCATCGTCAGCCTGAGCAGTTTTCTGGTCGGACTGACGCTGGCCTACACCGGAGCCATCATCCTGCGGCAGTTTGGCGGCGACATCTGGGTGGCCGACATTGTCGGATTGAGTACGTTGCGGGAGATGGGCGCGGTCATGACGGGCGTCGTCGTCGCGGGCCGCACCGGCGCGGCCTTTGCAGCGCAACTCGGCAACATGAAGGCGAATGAGGAGATCGACGCGCTGGAAACGCTCGGGATCGCGCCGGTGGATTTTCTGGTGCTGCCACGTCTGGTGGCGCTGACGCTGATGACGCCGCTGCTCGTGATGTACGCCAACTGCCTCGGCATCTTTGGCGGTATGGTGGTGGGCGCCACGGTGCTCGAAATTCCGCCGAGCGCCTACTGGATCGAGACCCAGGCGAACATCGACCTGTCCGACTTCAGCGTCAGCCTGATCAAGAGCATTGTTTTCGGCATGTTGATCGCGGTGGCCGGATGCCTGCGCGGGCTGCAGGCCGAACGCAGCGCCGCCGGCGTGGGCCGCGCGGCGACGTCGGCCGTGGTCACGAGCATCCTGCTGTTGATCGTGGCCGACGCCGTGTTCGCGGTGTTGTTCAATGTGCTCGGACTATGAACGGAAACCCCGCAACCGGAGTGGAACCCCCCGGCCCCGGCGCCCCGCCGCCGGCGATCGCAGTGGAGGGCCTCGAGTGCCGCTACGGCGACACCGTGGTCCTGACCGGGGTTTCCTTCTCGGTACGGGAAGGCGAGCTGTTCTTTGTCATCGGCGGCAGCGGCTGCGGCAAGAGCACGCTGCTGCGCCACCTCATCGGACTGCAAAAACCGGCGCGGGGCACCGTGCGCTATGGCGGTGAGGATTTCACGAATGCGGACCTTGCGGCGCGCCGCAATCTGCTCAAGACCTTCGGCGTGCTCTATCAGAACGCCGCCCTCTGGAGTTCGATGACGCTGCGCGAAAACGTGGTGCTGCCCCTCGAGCAATACACCACGCTCAACCGGCGCGAACGCGAGGAGATCGTGTCCCTGAAGCTCGCCCAGGTGGGACTGGCCGGCTATGAGGAATTTTTCCCCGCCGAGCTGAGCGGCGGCATGCGCAAACGCGCCGGACTGGCCCGCGCGCTGGCCCTCGATCCGCGCATCGTCTTTTTTGACGAGCCCTCCGCCGGGCTTGATCCGGTCACCTCGCGGAAATTGGACGAGCTCGTCCTGCAGATCCGCGAGACGCTGGGCACGACGATGGTCATCGTGTCGCACGAGCTCGCGAGCATTTTCGCCCTCGCGGACCGCGTGATCATGCTGGACCACGAGGCCCGCGGCATCATCGCCGAGGGCCGGCCGCGCGAGCTGGCGGCGGCGAGCGACGACCCGCGGGTCCGGGAATTTCTGACTCGCGGCGACGAGAAAGTTTAGACAGACGGCCCAAAATGACCAAAATATCCCCAGAGCCGGCGTTGATCCCCGGGCGACGCCTGCAACCAGTGCAGCGCGCTGCTGTCATTTCCTTCCGGAAGCCATTGTCGTGAAAACCAAAATCAGCCCTGCCGTCGTCGGCATGTTCGTGCTCGGAGCGATGCTGCTCATTGTCGCCGCCCTGCTGTCGTTTGGCGGGGTGAATTTCTTCTCCAAGCCGCAGCGGTTCCAGGTCTACTTCGACGAATCGATCCACGGTCTTGACCTGGGCTCAGCCGTGAAGCTGCGCGGCGTGCGGGTGGGTCGGGTGGCCGATCTGAACATCCTGTATAACGCCGCAACCAACAAATCTGTCGTCTCCGTCGTGTGCGAATTCAGCCGCAACATGATCATCGACGATAAGGGCCGGCCGATCGATTTGTCCGAACGGGCCGCCCTTCAGGCGATGGTGGACCATGGCCTGCGCGCCCAACTCGGGGTGGTCGGACTGGCGACCGGGCTGCTGTTTGTGGAGCTCGATTTCTATGACCCGCAGCAGTATCCGGCAGGGACGCCGGATGCCGGCGCCAAACACGTCGTGGTTCCGGCCGTGCCGTCAACCATCTCCGAGTATCAGGCGAGTTTGACGGAGATCCTTTCCGATCTGAAGCGGGTGGATTTTGCCGCGCTGTCGCGGAATCTGAACGCCACGCTGACGACCGCGAACCAGAAGCTGCAGGGGCTCGACACGGCGCGGCTGAGTGAACATTGGGTCAAGACCGCCGATGCGATCGAGGCCATGGTGTCCGACCCGGAAATCAAGAAGGCGGTCCTTAACTTGAATGCCGCGGGCAACGACCTCCGGGCCCTGATCGCCCGGCTCGACGCGCAGGTTCAGCCGACGAGCGACAAGCTGGCGCAGACCCTCGACGACGCGCGCAAGGCCCTGGCGGCATTTGACGCCGCGGCCACGGGTGCACAGCGATTCATCGCCGCCCAAAATGGAATCGGCGAGGAGGCGAACCAGACGATGGAACAACTGCGCGAGGCGGCGGCGGCCGTGGAGCGACTGGCGGACTACCTCGAACGACATCCCAATTCGATCATCACCGGTCGCAAACCGGAGTAACCTTTTACTGCGAAGATCAGGAGAACGACCATGAAGCCGAATGTCATAACCCGGGTGTTTCCAGCCTCGCCCTCCATAAAGACCATGGGTCCCTGCCTGCTGGCGGCGGGTCTCTGTCTGCTGAGCGCCTGCACGATTCCGTTGCCGTCCGCGCAACCCGACGCGACGCGCTACTATCTGCTCTCCGCCGCTCCGGGCCAGCCTGCGGCGGACGCGGGCCCGACGCTGAAACGGTGGGTCGTGGGCGTGCGGGCGGTAGCTATCGCACCGTACCTCGAGACGAAATCATTCGCCGTGCGCTCGCAGGCGAATGAGGTCATCTTCCTGGATTCCACCCGTTGGGGCGAGCCGCTCGACCAGGGCATTGCGCGCGTGCTGGCGGAGAATCTCCAATCGCTGAAGAACGTGATGCGGGTGTCGACCCAGCCCTTTCGAGCCGACGAGCAACGGGATTACGAAGTCTTGCTTCGCGTGGCCGCATGCGAGGGTGCCACAAATGGCGAAGTGCGGTTCTCCGCCGGGTGGCGAATTCTTGCCCCGACCGCCGGTGCCGGGACCGTGGCCGAGGGGAATTATACCGCTTCCGGCCTCCGCTGGGACGGACATGATTACGGCCAGTTGGCCGCGAAGCTGAGCGAAGCTGTTGGCGCGCTAAGCCGCGATGTCGCCGCAGCCTTGCCCAAAGAACCGGCCAAGGATTGAGGGAGACTCATGCAGTTGTAGCTGTAGGGCGGGGTCAGCGACGCCGCCCTACAACCAATTCCGCCGGACGCGAGCAGGCCCGGTTTGTTTGCGTGAACCTACTTCAACGCGGCGGCGACGCGATCCAGCGCGGTTTCGACATTCGCGCGGCTGTTGAAGGCGCTGATGCGCACATGGCCCTGGCCGCACCGGCCGAATCCGGCGCCGGGCGTGCAGACCACACCGGCCTTGCTGAGCAGCAGGTCGAAGAACTCCCAGGAGTCGCGTCCGACGTTGGCCCAGATGTACGGGGCGTTGTCGCCGCCGACGCAGGGGAAGCCGAGCTGCGTCAGGGTTTCGCGGATGAGCCGGGCGTTGCCGAGGTAGAAATCGGCAAGGGCGCGGGTCTGCTCCCGGCCTTCGGGGGTATAGATGGCGGCGGCGGCCCGTTGCACGGGGTAGGAGACGCCGTTGAACTTGGTCGACTGCCGGCGGTACCACAGGCGGTGAAGCGGATGGGCGCTTCCGGCGGCGTCATAGGCTACAAGCGTCTTGGGCACGACGGTGTAGGCGCAGCGGGTGCCGGTAAAACCCGCGGTCTTGGAGAAACTGCGGATCTCAATCGCCACCTCCCGCGCGCCCTCAATTTCGTAGATGGAATGCGGCAGGTCGGGATCGCGGATGAACGTCTCGTACGCGGAGTCGAAGAGGATGACCGCCCGATGGCGCCGGGCGTACTCGATCCAGGCGGCCAGTTGCGCGCGGGTGGCCGTGGCGCCGGTGGGATTGTTGGGGAAACAGAGGTAGACGAGGTCGGCCGCCTGGGCCGGCGGCGCCGGCACGTAGGCATTGGCCGGCGTCGAGTCGAGATAAAGGATCCTCTCGTAACGGCCGTCGCGCTCGTGACCGGTTCGTCCCGCCATGACATTGGTGTCGAGGTAGACCGGATACACCGGATCGGGAATGGCGACGCGGGTGTCCTGGGCGAAGATCTCCTGGATATTGCCGCAGTCGCACTTCGCCCCGTCCGAGACGAAGATCTCGTCGGGTTCGATCCGGCAGCCCCGCGCCTCGTAATCGTGTTGCGCAATCGCTTCGCGGAGAAACGCGTAGCCCTGGTCGGGGCCGTAACCCTTGAAGGTCTCGCGCCGGGCCATTTCGTCCGCGGCGGCATGCAGGGCGGCGACGCACACGGGCGGGAGCGGCTCCGTGACATCGCCGATTCCCAGCCGGATGATGGAACGCGCGGGATTGGCCTCCTGGTAGGCGGCCACGCGGCGCGCGATATCGGCGAACAAGTACGAGGCCTTGAGCTTGGTGTAGTGTTCGTTGATGCGGATCATCGCGTTTGGGAAAGGTGGAACGTTGGCGAATTGCGCGGTGGCCTCTGGAGGGACAAACCGAGCAAAGGACTTGATTAAAGCTGGTCGCACCGGAATAGTTCAAGCCCGGTGTTTTTTGAGGCAGTTCCCGAGCCGGGCGCAACGCCTTCTTCCTGCCATGCAAGTGATCGCATCCATTTTTGATATGCAGTCTACCGCGGAAGATCTGCGGTCCAAGGACCGTTTGATCGGCCTCGTGCCCACGATGGGCGCCCTCCACGAGGGGCATCTGAGTCTCATCCGGCTGGCCAAGGAGCGCGCAGATACCGTTATCGTATCGATCTTTGTCAATCCGACGCAGTTTGGGGCCAACGAGGACTTTGCGAGCTACCACCGCGACCTGCCGCGCGACGTGGAATTATGCGAGAAGGCCGGCGCCGATCTGGTGTTCGCTCCAACGGCCGAGGAGATCTATCCCAAGGGCTACTCGACCTACGTGACCGAGGAGTCGATTTCCAAGACCCTCTGCGGCATCTCCCGCCCGTCCCATTTCCGGGGTGTCACCACCATCGTCGCTAAATTGTTCAATATCATCCGGCCCGACCTCGCGGTGTTTGGCCAGAAGGACGCCCAGCAGGGGGCGGTGATCAAGAAGATGGTCAACGATCTCCACTTCTGCGTCGACATCGTGGTCGCGCCGACGGTGCGGGAGCCCGACGGCCTGGCGATGAGTTCGCGCAACCGCAACCTCACCGCGACCCAGCGGACGGAAGCGCTGGCGATTTTCCAGGCCTTGCACAAGGCGAAGGAGATGGTCGATGGGGGCGTGTACAATGCCGACCGGTTGATCGCGGAGGCCACCCATCACATGGGAGAACGGCGCCGCGTCCGGGTCATTTATACGTCCATTGTCGACCGTGGCACGATGGAAGCGGTCCGGGAAGTTCTTCCCGGGAAGGCCATGATGGCCATCGCGGCCTGGGTCGACGAAGTGCGGCTGATCGACAACATCCTGTTATGACCCGAACCTTCGATGTCCTTGTCGTCGGCAGCGGCATCGCGGGACTGAGTTTTGCGCTCAAGGTCGCGGCGCAGGGCCACCGCGTCGCCATCCTCACCAAGAAGACCAGGGCCGAGTCGAACACCAACCGGGCTCAGGGGGGCATCGCGGTGGTGATGTCGAACACCGACGATTTCGAGTGTCATGTACGGGATACCCTGACGGCGGGCGACGGCTTGTGTGATGAGCAAGTGGTGCGGGAGATTGTGCGGGACGGGCCGTCCCGCGTGCAGGAATTGGTCGACATCGGCCTCAAGTTCTCGCGGGACAAGGAAGGCAACTACGACTTGGGCCGGGAAGGCGGTCATTCGCGCCGACGCATCCTGCACGTCAAGGACATGACCGGCAAGGCGATCGAGGAAGCGCTCTTGCGGGCGGTGGCGCGGGAATCCCGGATCACGCTGTACGAGCATTGCTTTGCCATCGATATTGTGACCGCCGCCAAGCTCCGCCGGAGACCGGGCGACTGGGAGGGCAATCGCGTCTGCGGCCTGTACGCGCTCGACGTCCGCAGCGGCCGCGTAAAAACCTTTGTGGCGCCGGTGGTCATGCTTTCGACCGGTGGGGCGGGGCAGGTTTACCTCTACACCACCAATCCGGACATTGCCACGGGCGATGGAATCGCGATGGCGTACCGGGCGGGCGTCGAGGTGCGCAACATGGAGTTCGTCCAGTTCCATCCGACCACGCTTTATTCGACGACGAACCTCCGTTTCCTGATCAGTGAGGCCGTGCGCGGCGAGGGTGCCGTGCTGCGCACGCTGCAGGGCCGGGCGTTCATGCGGCAGTACCATCCGATGGCCGATCTGGCGCCGCGCGATGTGGTCGCGCGGGCGATTGACCGCGAGATGAAACGGTCAGGAGCGCCGCACGTGTGGCTGGATATCACCCACCGATCGGCGGCGTTCCTGCGGGAGCGGTTTCCTCTCATCACCAAGACCTGCCGCCAACTAGGCATCGACTTGGCTCGCGATATGATCCCGGTCGTGCCGGCGGCCCACTATACATGTGGCGGGGTGGCGACGACCCTGGCGGCGCGGACTGCGCTCCCCGGGCTTTACGCCTGCGGTGAAGTGGCCTGCACCGGCTTGCACGGGGCCAACCGGCTGGCGAGCAATTCGCTGCTCGAGGCCGTGGTCATGGCGCACCGCGGCGCCGAGGCGGTCGGCGCCTATTTGCAGACGGAGAAGCCGTCCCGGGCGAAGATTCCAGCCTGGGTCGATCTTGGTGGCGGGACCGAAGACGAACGGGTGGTGGTGTCGCACAATTGGGAGGAGCTCCGGCGAACGATGGGCGATTATGTGGGAATCATGCGGACGACCAAACGCCTTGAGCGCGCCCGCACGCGCATCGCCAACCTGAAGAAAGAAATCCATGACTACTATTGGAATTTCTCGGTTGAACCGCGCTTGCTCGAGTTGCGCAACCTCGTGCAGGTCGCGGAATTGATCGTGGAGTGTGCCCTGCAGCGGCACGAAAGTCGCGGGCTGCATTATACACCGGACTTCCCGCGCCGCCTGAAGTTCGCGAAGGATACGGCTGTGAAAAAACGCTGATTGCACTCTGAAAACAGCCTCTGAAAAACCATGTGAATAACTTGTCAGCAATGGTTGGGCGGGCGGCGGGACCGACGGTGTTTGGCGCCAATTATTGGCGTATATAATGGCTCGTCGTGTTCTGGCGGATTTGGCGTGGCTGGCGGAGGTGAACCCGTTCGAAAGATCCCGACAAATCCCCCGCTGCTTTGGAGAAGCAGAACCGATTCTCGCGGGATTTGTGAACAACCAATGATTCACGGCGATAGACTTTTGCTAGTGGTTCATAATAAACATAATATAATAGTTATTAATGGTAATAACTGGCCGGAGAACGAGGCGTTCTTTTCGTTCCTGACGAAGGCTTCGTCCTGTATCCACAGCCAGACGGATTGCGGAGTTATTCTGACTCGCCGAGGCACTCGGGATTCCGGGTGGAAAACAAAGCAAATCCCACTCCGGCTGGCGCCAATCAGCCATGTTACGACTAGGTAAACGGGACTTGTGAAGAAGTATTGGATTCGCCATTACAACCAAGTCCCTTGGATCGATTACGTTCCCCATGATTCTTCGCGCGATGGTTCCCACGTTCCTTTTCTGTTTATCGGGTACGCTCGCTGCCCAGCGGCAGGCGATCTCGTTGGATGCCGACTGGCGGTTCATCCGTCGCGATGTCGGCCTCGGGGCGGGCGTCGACGCCCAGTGGCAGGCGGTGTCGCTGCCGCATACCTGGAACCACCTCGACGGTCAGAATGGTACCGCCGCCGATCCCGGCTTGCCCGATGGCTACTATCGCGGCGCGGGGTGGTACGAGCGGCAGTTTCCGCTGCCCAAGGTGACCGCCGGCCAGCGCGTTTTCGTGCGGTTTGAAGCGGCGTCGATTGTCTCCGATGTTTATGTTAACGGCCGGCACGTCGGCCAGCACCGCGGCGCGTTCGGAGCGTTTTGCTACGAGCTGACTCCGTTTCTGCGCGCCGAGCCCGTGAACGTGATTCGCGTCCGGGTCGACAATTCACATTTCCAGGACGTTGCCCCGCTGTCCGGCGACTTTACCATTTGTGGCGGAATCTATCGGCCAGCCTCCCTGCTGGTAACCGATGGGGTCTGCATCAGCCCGCTCGATCATGCTTCGAGCGGCGTCTATCTGGCGACCGAACAGTTAACCGCCGATTCTGCCACGGTCGAGGTGAGAACTTTGGTCTCCAACGGGCGCGGCACTCTGGCCAACGCGCAGGTCGAGGCGGAAATCACCGATGCCGGCGGCCGGATTGTCGCGACGGAAAAGACGGAGATTCCGGTGGCAGCCGGTCAGACCGCGACGGTCGTACAGCCTGTCCGGATCGCCCAGCCACACCGCTGGCAGGGGCGGAAGGATCCGTATCTATATGCCGCAACGGTCCGCCTGTACCGCGACGGGCGAGTGGTCGATTCCGTGACGCAGCCGCTTGGTCTGCGGACGGTCGAGATCTCCCCGGATCGGGGCGTGCTGTTGAACGGCGAACCTTATCCGGTCCATGGCGTGAACCGTCATCAGGACCGCCTGAACCAGGGCTGGGCGCTGACGCCCCAGAATCACGAGGAGGATTTCCGCCTGATCCTCGAACTTGGCTGCACGGCCGTGCGCCTGGCGCATTACCCGCAGAGCAGCGTAGTGCACGACCTTTGCGACCACAACGGGCTGCTGCTCTGGCAGGAGGTCCCGCTGGTCGATCGCATCTCCGGCCTGCCGGAATTCGCGGAGAACGCGAAGCAACAGCTCACCGAGATGATCCTGCAGGGCTGCAATCATCCCTCGCTGTGCTTTTGGGGCCTGTTCAATGAGCTCAACGCCACCTGGGTCGATCAACCCGGCCCGGCGCCGGACCGGCTCATCGCCGAGCTGCATGACCTCGCGCGCAAGCTGGACCCCAGCCGACCCACCGTCGCAGCTTCGTGGATGCGTGAGCCCTCGCCGATTCACGCATTGCCGGACCAGATCGCGTTCAACGTCTATCCTGGGTGGTATTGGGGCACGCCGGGCGACTTCGAACATCTCTTCACCGATCTCAGCACAATAATGGGTGGACGGCGGGTCGGGATCAGCGAATACGGCGCCGGGGCCAGCATTTTGAATCACCAAGAGGGGCCGCTTGAGGCGCCAAAGAATACCAACACCCATTTTCACCCCGAAGAATGGCAGGCCATTGTCCACGAACGGGCCTGGGCTTGCGCGCAGGGCAATCCCCATCTCTGGGGCACGTTCGTTTGGGCCATGTTCGATTTCGCCTCGGACAAGCGCGACGAGGGCGACACGCCCGGACGCAACGACAAGGGACTGGTCACCCGCGACCGGCAGGTGCGGAAGGATGCGTTCTATTTTTACCAGGCGAACTGGACCGTCGAGCCCATGGTCTACCTTGCTTCGCGCCGCATGACGACGCGCCACCTCGCGACCACTGAGGTCAAAGTCTACTCCAACTGTGCGGACGTTGAACTTGTCGTCAACGGGGCGTCGCTCGGTGTTGTCCATCCCGACGCCGTCAAGATTTGCCGCTGGCCCGCGGTCGCACTCACGTCGGGTCTAAACCGGATCGAGGTGGCGGGACGGCGCGACGGGAAGGAAGTCCGCGACCAGTGCGCTTGGGTGCTTGAGCCGGCGGTGTCCCCGGTGGCGTCCCGTCCCGCTCAGCTCAGCGATGCACCGGTGCCTCCCTATACCTTGCCCGACCCCCTGCAGTGTGCCGACGGCACGGTGGTGCGTGACCCAACCGTCTGGCGCGAAAAGCGGCGGCCCGAATTGCTGGAGCTGTTCTCGCGTGAGGTGTACGGGCGGGCGCCCGTGGGCCGGCCCGAGGGCATGCATTGCGAAGTTGTCCATGTCGACCGTTAGGCACTCGAGGGGCGGGCGACACGCAAGGAGGTCACGATCTGGCTGGCGCCGGGGCGCGCGGGCCCTGCGATCCATCTGCTGATCTACCAGCCGAACGCGGGCGGCGGTCCGCCGTGGCCGGTTTTTCTCGGGCTGAATTTCTACGGCAACCAGACGATGCATCACGATCTCGGAATCACCCTTTCGGACGGATGGATGAGCAGCGATGCCCCGGGCACGAAGGATCATCGCTCCACCGAGGCCGCTCGCGGATCCGATGCGGCAAAATGGCAGGTAGAAGAGGCGATCGCACGTGGGTATGCCACGGCGACGTTTTGGTGCGGCGATGTTTGCCCTGACCGGCCGGACGGACTGAAGGATGGATTCAACGGTTGGCTGACCAAGACGGGATCGTCGGACCGGGCTCCCGATGCGTGGGGGGCGATCGGCATTTG
>Ga0182011_10001372_pt1 | contig 21325 bp, 14 predicted proteins | sample 711E1DmetaG_FD_120481 | JGI IMG/M metagenome (GOLD analysis project Ga0182011, IMG submission 120481) | Permafrost microbial communities from Stordalen Mire, Sweden - 711E1D metaG | ecosystem: Environmental > Terrestrial > Soil > Wetlands > Permafrost | place: Sweden: Stordalen | collected... | reverse complement strand
GCCGGAATTCCGTCCGGCGTGGTCCAGCGCGGATCCATCGCGAGGTGCAGAAGGGCGGGGCGTCCGGTTTCCACGGCCAGGCGCAACGCCGGCTCGAACTCTTCGTCCGAGTTGACGGAGAGCCCCAGCGCGCCACACGCCTCGGCGATGGCGGCGAAGTCAATCGCGCCCAGCGTGGCGGCCGGCCCAATCGGTCCGGCGCGGAGCGCCTGGTGCCGCCATATCGTGCCGTAACGGCGGTTGTCGAAGACGATCGCGATCACATGCGCTCGTTCGCGCACCGCCGTTTCCAGTTCCGCCATCGTCATGGCGAAACCGCCATCGCCGGCAAGGGCCACCCCCAGTCTGCCAGGCCTGGCCAGGGTCGCCCCGATCGCCGCCGGCAGTCCGAACCCCATGGCCCCGGAGGTCGACCCGAGGAATGTCCCCGGCCGGTGGAAGCGGTACCCCCGCGCCGCCCAGGTGCCGAAGTCGCCCGCGTCGGTGGTGACGATCGCTTCGGGAGGCAAGACTCGTCCGAGTGTCGCAACGACACGGCCGGGATGGACGCCCGGCCCGTCCCACGGCTCCTCGTCGACCATCGATGCCGTCTCGAAGGCTTCCCTGTCGCTTGCATTCCGAAGGCGCCGCGCCTCGAAGCCGGCCGCGTCAAGCACCGCATCCGCAAGCATTCGCTGCGCCATCCGCAGGAATGCCGACACGTCGGCAGCCATGACGATCTCAGGTCGATGGGCCAGCGACGCGGCCCGGGGCTCGATGTCCACCTGGGCCCAGCGCGTTCCGGCGCCGGGGACCGAGTAGCCGTAGGTGGTCATCTCGCCCATGCGACAGCCCAGCACGAGCAGGGCGTCAGCTTCGTCCATCCTGGCCCGGACACTGGCCGGCGAGCCAAGGCCGGTCATGCCCAGATACAGGAGGTCGTCGTTCGGGAAGACATCCCCACGACGCCACGAGGCGACCACGGGGACCTGAACCGTCTGAGCAAAGCGAACCAGCGCGTCCGTGCTGCGGCCCCTGAGGACTCCGGCGCCCGCGACTATGAGCGGCCGCTGCGCGTCCAGCAGCAGATGCAGGACCTTGCAGACGAGGGTCGGATCCGGCTCGGCGGGATGATCGACGCGATTAGCGGGGAGATGCTCGCCCGACACACGGAGGTCCAGCAGGTCTTCCGGCACCGACAGGAGCACCGGTCCCGGCCGGCCCTTCATCGCCGTCGCAACGGCCTTCTCGGCCAGGGCGACAACTTCGCCGGGTTCCCTCGCCTCCCCCGCCCATTTCACCAGCGGCTCGAAGGTTCGGACCAGGTCCATCTCCTGGAAGGCCTCGCGTCCCCGAACCCCTCGTCTAACCTGGCCCACTATTGCGATCACGGGCGCCGAATCGGATTGGGCGGCATGGAGGCCGATCATCAGGTTGGCTGCCCCGGGCGCTCGCCCGGCAAGAACCAGCGTGGGCCGTCCGGTGAGCTGAGCGACCGCCTCGGCCATGAATGACGCGGCACCCTCATGGCGGGTGGTGACGACCCGGATCCTTTGCGCGACCAGGCCGTCCAGAAGTCCAAGAAGACTCTCGCCCGGGACGGTGAAGGCGATCTTCACGCCGGCCCGAGCCAACGCTTCGGCCAGGGCCGCGCCGACCGTGACGGTGGCGCCCTGGCCTTCACTCATCGACATTGCCGCTCTCCTTCAGATCGCCGCACCGAACTCCTCCCGCATCCACCGATCGACCGTCGACCGATGGACAGGGTTTATCGGGCGGGTCTCATCGGTAGTTCGTGAATTGCAGTGCCACCGGTTCATCGAGCTCCCTCAGCCGGCCGATGACCCGCTGAAGGTCGTCCTTGTTCTTGGCGAAGACACGCAGGGCGTCGCCCTGGATCTGTGGCTTCACCTTTGGGAATTCGTCTCGGATGAGCTTGCTCAACTTCCGCGCCAGATCCTCGTCGAGGCCTCGTCGAAGGACGATGTGCTGGCGAACCTTGTCGCCTCCCGCCGGCTCGATCTTGCCCCAGTCGAAGATCTTGAGCGACAGCCCTCGCCGAACGGCCTTGCTCTCGATCAGATCCTTGATTGCATTCGCCCGGAACTCGTCGTCCGTCAGGAGAACGAGCTCCGTCTTAGCCTGGCTGAGTTCGAAGGTTACGCCTTTGAAGTCGTAGCGCTGCTGAACCTCACGCCTCACCTGGTCGAGGGCGTTGCGCATCTCCTGATCGTCGAAGTCGCTCACAACGTCGAACGATGACTCACCAGCCATCTGGCCTCCTGATTGATCTCTCCCCGGACGGCAGCGCCGGGGCACGCAGATTGTGGCGCAGAACGCGCGGCTTGGGGACCTCGGGCTGCGCGCCGCGGTCGCCGACCGGTGCAGCAGAACCGGTGCCACTATCGGTCCAGCGAAGCATCAACGGCGCAATGCCTCCACGAGCAGCTCCGCGATGCGGTAGCTCCGCCCGCCGCCCATGACCAGAACAGCGTCGCCAGATCGAACCTGGCCGGCCAGCCACGCAGCCGTCGCCTCGACCGAACCCGGAGCCACCGCCGGAATCCCCGGGTTGCGTCGAGCCACAGCCTCCGCCAGCGCCGCCGCCGACGTGACGGTGGTGTCCGGGTCGCGGCTGGCCCAGATATCGGCGATGGCTACGGCGTCCGCCCCCGCAAGCGCCTCCGCGAACTGCTCGAGCATGGCCGCGGTGCGGTGGTAAGTGAGCGGCTCGTACACGGCCCAGATGCGCTTTCCGGGCTCTCTCTGGCGGATCGCCGCCAGCGTCTCACGGATCGCCGTCGGATGATGCCCGTAATCGTCATACACGACGACGCCTCTCCCCTCCCCCTTTCGCTCCAGCCGACGCCCAACGCCCTCGAAGCTCGCGAGGCCGGCCGCGACCTCATCGCCTGAGACGCCCAGCGCGATGGCGGCTCCCGCCACGCACATGGCGTTTGCGGCGTTGTGCCGACCGGCAAGCCGCAGCCGCGCCGCCAGCACCCGTCCGTCGGTGCCCGCGCCCCCGAACTCCAGCAGCGACCCTTCCGGACCGGCTTCCGCGATCCTGCCGAGCAGGATCTGGGCGCGCGCCCCGGCTGTGGCGAATTGCTCGCTCATCGCGGCCCGGCGCAGCACATCGGGCAGCGGACCAGTATCACCGACAAGCGATACGGCGCACACCAGGCCCGACCACTCGCGTAGCCGTTCGACCACCGCCGCGACGCCCCGGTCGGCGACGTTGGCAATCAGCATGGGTGAGCGCGCGGCGATCGGCGCCCGTCCCAGCCACGCGGCAAAGGTCGCGATCACGGCGTCCTCGTCCGCGAACACGTCGGGGTGGTCCCACTCGGCGGAGGTCAGGACCGCCACATCGGGTCGGTACGCGTCGAAGTTGCCGGCGTACTCATCGGCTTCGACCACGAAGGGCCGCCCCGCCCCGGTACGAGCCGTGCTCGGCAAGCCGCCCGTGATCGAGCCCGACAGCAAGGCGCCGACGAAGGCCGAGGGATCCAGGCCGGCCTGGACCAGAACGTGAACGAGCCAACCGGCGGTGGTGCTCTTGCCGTGAGTTCCGGCCACGCCGACCAGCAGCCGCCCCACGGCCGCGTCGGCGATGACCTGCTGCCACGGCTCGATGGGAATGCCCGCGCCGCGGGCCGCCTCGAGCTCGGCGTTGTGCGGGTCGATCGCCGTCAAGGCCTTGGTCACGGCCAGCCGGTCCGGCGCAGGCGCTTTGGTCACGTGGCCTGGGTCGTGGCCGCCCGCCAGCGAGATCCCCAGGGCCTCGATCGCCGGCGTGTAGGGCGAATGGCCGGCCGGGTCGCAGCCGCTGACCTCGGCCCGCTCGGCGGCGGCGAGGATCACCGCGGCGCTCGCCCCGGCTCCCGCCGCGCCGACGACGTGGATACGCTCACCCGCTCGGATCGGCCGCGCCTCACGTGCCGGCGCAAGCCCGAACCCGACCGAGGCCGCGCCCCTGACGACACTCACTCGGCCCCTCCCCCTTCGGCCGGCGCGGAGCCGGCGGAGCCCGAGCCGGCGCTCGCCCGCTGGAGCAGCAACTCGAGAGCGGCCCGGGCGCTCGATTGCTTGTTTGAGAGACGGTCTCCCGTCCACACGAGGCGCCGCACGTCTACGCCCGCGGCGTCGGCCACGGCCACATACGTCAGACCTATCGGCTTCGACGCGCTGCCGCCACCCGGCCCGGCCACACCGGTTACGGCGACCGCGAGATCGGCCGACAATCGCGCCCGTGCCCCAAGAGCCATCGCCCGTGCCACCTGGGCGCTCACGGCGCCATGGGTCTGGAGCATCTCCTGGGCGACTCCCAGGAGCGCGATCTTGGCGTCATTCGAGTAGACGACCAGACCGCCGCGGAAGTAGCCGCTGGAACCGCCTACGTCAGTGATGGCGCTCGCGACCAGGCCGCCCGTGCAGGACTCAGCGGTCGCCACGGTCAGGCCGAGCCGCAGACACAGCTCCTGCAACCGTTCCGCGAAGACAGAAAGCGGATCTTCCGCCACGGTCGAATCACCTGTCGTTTGAAGGAGTCGGCGCTCCGAAGGCGGTGATGCGCCAGCTGCCAGGACCGTGGCCGGTGGTCAGATGCCCGAACGCAACCCCGTTTACGGTTACCAGCACGTGCTGCTCCAACGTGGCGTAGAACCACACGGACTGGTTGGCCACAATCTTGATGTTCGTGCCCGAGCGCACGACGGCGTTGTTGTACGAGCCCATGATCTTCCCGTCCTGCCAGATCTTGATCACCGTGTCGCCGCTCCGGATCTGCAGCACGACGACCAGTGAGCCGGCCGTCACGATCACGTTGCGCACGACCGGCACGGTGCTGAGTCCGTCGGAGCCCGTGCCGACCACCGTAAGCTTCCACCGGCCCGACGTCAGGCGTAGCGGAGCCGAGAAGTTCCCGTCGATCGTCGGGGTCACCTGGACCGGCGCAGGGTTGTTCGATGAGGCCGGCGTCGCCTTTGGTTTCGCCGTCGGCGCGGGCAGTGGAGTCGGGGTTGGCGGCGGCATGATCGTCGCCTGCGGCGTTGGAATGGGCCCCGGTGTCTTCGTCGGCTTGGGCGTAGGCAGCGAAGATGGTGCCAGGCCCATGTAGCTGGCGGTCACGGTCACCGATGTGACGGCGACTGTAGTCCCAGTGACGGAGATGCTGCCGTTGGCGAATCCCTCACCCTCCGTCGGCGAGTCGACCGACAGGAATGACGTGACCGGCGACGCGCTGGGCGTCGGCACGTCGATGATGCGGGTGAGGTGGACGGAATCGTGGCTCGTCGCCAGATCCGTCGACCAGATCTCGAACTGGTTGTTGCCACTGTGCAGCGTGACGACAAAGCTCCAATTCCCCGCCGCGTCCGCCACGGTGTGATCCGGGTCTCGCGTGTCCCAGGAGATGTATATCTCGGCCTTGGGCGTCGCCTTCCCTACAAGCGTGTAGGTGCTCGCGCCGATGGGCACAGTCTCCAGCGCCCCTGTGGGAGCCGTCACCGTCAGCATCGGGTTCTGCAGGACACGCGTCGCCTGATTGCTGAAGTACAGCATCACGGCGACGATGACCACGGCCAGCAACAACAGCACGATATGGATCGGCTGAAGGACCAGGGATCGCCCGGGCATGGAGATCGGCTGCGGCCCACCGAGGACCGGCTCCGCAGGTGCGTTCTGATCACGCCGTCGAAGCAGGGCAGGAATGCCCGAAGCGAAGGAACGCCGCTTCCACGGCGGCGACTCGAGGATGGTCGGGTCGGCCAGAGGCGGCTTGGGCCCGGCAGGCACCGGCTTCGGAACGGCACGTGCCGGTTCTGACACGGCCGGCACCGAGCCCGCGGGCCTGCCCGCCGACCACTTGACGGCGGGCAGCGCGAAGCCGAATAGCTTGAATGCGGGCGCGGCGGCGCCCTCTACCCGGAGGACCGGCGCATCCACGGCCGGCGACTTGACTTTGGGCGACTTGACTTTGGACGACTTGACTTTGGGCTGGTTGGCCGCGGGCTGGTTGGCCGCGGGCTGCTGGGCCGCGGGCTGCTGGGCCGGCGGCGGTTGGACCGGCGGCGTCTTGACCCTGGGGACGACATTGCCCCGACGCCATTCGCCTTCCGCCTCGTCCGGATCGAGTCCAAGGTAGGTGGCGTAGTTGCGCAGGAACCCGCGCGCATAAACGGCCCCCGGGAGTTCCGAGAACTCGCCCTGCTCCATGGCCGCCAGGTACTTGATGCGAATCTTGGTGTCGCGTTCGACACGGAACAGATCCACGCCCCTCGCCTCGCGGGCGTCACGCAGCCGATCCGATATCGGTAGATTGGCCGCCCCGGCCTCGGCGGACCCATTCCCCACCCCCATCTGGCGCCTCAACCGGCGCGGCTGTCGGTTCGTCGTCATGCGTCATCCTCGCCGTGCCTGTTGAACGGATGCGCCGGCGCGGGACCGTCTCTACGCAGCACCTGCCTCGCATTGGATCCGTCGAACGGGCCGATGTAACCGCGCTCCTCCAGCTGATCGATGATCCTCGCGGCGCGGGCATAGCCGATCTTCAGGCGTCGTTGGAGAAGGGACGCCGAGGCACGATCGTACTCCTGGATGACGCCTACGGCATCGAGCAGCAGCCGGTCGGCGTCTTCGTCCGGCGGCTCGGGGACCCCTTCCGTCTCCTCGCCGCTCTCCACGATGCCCATGTCGTAGTGCGGCTCAGCCTCGGCCCGCCAGTGCTCGGTGATGTTGCCGATCTCCTTGTCGGAGACGAAGACGCCCTGCAGCCGAATTGGTCGCGGCAAGTCCGCCGGCTGGAAGAGCATGTCGCCGCGACCGATCAAGTCCTCGGCGCCCGGCATGTCGAGGATCGTGCGCGAGTCGATCTGAGAGGCCATGGCGAAAGCGATACGGCTCGGGAAGTTGGCCTTGATCAGACCCGTGACGACGTTCACTGAAGGCCGCTGGGTGGCCAGGACAAGGTGGATGCCCGTGGCGCGGGCCTTCTGGGCCAGCCGAACGATCGGGTCTTCGACGTTCTTGCCCTCGCGCATCATCAGGTCGGCCAGCTCGTCGACGATGATCACCAGGTAGGGCAGTCGATCGGCCGGATCGGCCCGGGACTCGTTGAAGCCGGTGATGTTGCGGGCGGTGGCGCCGGCGAACCGACGGTAGCGGTTCTCCATCTCGGAAACGGCCCACTTGAGCGCGGCTTTGGCCCGCTCCGGCTCCGTGATGACCGGCACCATCAGATGCGGCAGGCCGTTGTAGGCCGACAGCTCGACGCGCTTGAGGTCCATCAGGACCAGCCGCACCTCATCCGGCGTGGCGTTGCACAGGAGACTCGTGATCAGCGCATTGACCATGACGCTCTTGCCCGAGCCCGTGGCGCCGGCGATGAGCAGATGAGGCATCTTGGCCAGATCTGTCGCTCGAGCGTGGCCCGCCACGTCACGCCCGAGGGCGAAGGTGAGCTTCGAGGCGTCGCGGAGGTCGACCTCCTCGAGGATCCGCCGCAATGCGACGATGTTGAAGTCCTTGTTCGGGATTTCCAGCCCAACTACGCTCTTGCCCGGGATCGGTGCCTCGATGCGAATTGTCCGCGCTGCGAGCGCCATGGCCAGGTCGTCCGAGAGAGCCTCGATACGGGAGACCTTGATCTCAGGCGACGGCTCGACCTCGTACTGCGTCACTACCGGGCCGGCGTTCCAGACCGCGACCCGCGCCGGGATGTTGAAGCTCGCCAGCTTGGCCTCGATGATCGCGGCATTGCGCTGGTGATCCATGGTGCTGTCACCGTTGCGAGGCGCGATGTCCTCGAGCAGCGCGAGCGGCGGGAGGTGATACTCAGGACGAGGCTTCGCCGCGGCCATGGCCTCGCCCGCTCCGGTCAGGCCGTCCGCGGGGCCGATCGCGTGCTGACCGCGGACCGGCCCTCCGTCGCGGACCGAGCCAGCGGCCCGCGCAGCGTCCGAGATGGAGGCGGTGTCGCGCAGCGGCCCGCCGTCGCGCGTGGTGTCGCCGGGCGCTACCTGCGGCGCGAAGGTCAATGAGGTGGGCCCTAGATTCGGGATTGCCGGCGGAATGGCCGGTGCGCGCTGATCCGCGGCCTTGCCCCGCGGCTCGAGCGCGATGGCTTCGCGCCCCAGCTGTTCCGGCTTGTCGGCCCTGTCCGCGCGGGCTCCTCCGCCGATCGGGACCGCGACCTTCTCGGGAGCGGGGCGGAACAGCGCGTTTGCCGCGTTGGAGGCAAGCCGCGCGATCGGCGCGATGGCGGCGGGCAGGGACATGTCGAGCGCCAGCAGCAGACCGCCGATCATCACAACGGTAAGCAGGATCGCCGTGCCGGGCGTCGTGATCAGGCCAGGCAGGTTCTGGGCAAGAGCCTTCCCGATGATGCCGCCGCTCTTGGGAATAGCGAGCTCGATCAGACCCAGGCTCGCGCCGAATCCAATCGAGGTCCCAAACGCCGCGAGTTCCCAGTCGCCTCGAACGCCCTTGGCCCTCTCGACCATCCACCAGCCAACGGCCAGCATCAGGAACGGCAGCACGCGCCGACCCGAGCCGAACCATGGGGCGATGGAGTCGCGCCACCAGTCGGTGAGTTTGCCCTCCCCGGGCAGCATCAGCGCGATCAGGGTCGCCACGCCCACGAGCATCAGGACAAGCCCGATGATCGACCGAACCACGTCCGGCGCGATCCGTGGCGTGCCGCTGCTGCGACTGCTTCGCCGGCGAGCCGGGGCGGGGCGGCTGTTGCGACTGGTGGCCGAGCCGCTGCGCGTCGACATTCAGACCTCCACCACGACCGGGAAGACGAGCGGCCGCCGCCGCGTCTGCTCGTACAGGTACCGCGAAACCTCGTCTTTGATCTGGCTCTTGAGCAGGCCCACCTCGCTCGTCCGATCGCCCGGACTCTCGACCGCGGCCATGATGTGCTCGACCGCACCCTCCATGAGCGGGTCGCGCTCGTTCCCATGGACGAAGCCGCGAGTCACTATCTCGGGCCGAGCAACCACTTTCCCGGTCTGCTTGTCGACCGTCACCACGATGATGAACATGCCGTCGCTGGCTAGCGCGCGCCTGTCGCGAAGGACCACCTCGCCGACGTCGCCGACCGAGAGCCCATCCACGAGAACGTACCCGGAGGTGACCGGGGCGGCGCGTCGGGCACTACCGTCGGCGAAGAACTCGATGGCCTGGCCGTTCTCGATGATGAAGACGTTCTCCGGCGCCACGCCCGTCTCCACAGCGAGGCGGCCATGCTGTACGAGCATCCGAAACTCGCCGTGAATCGGGATGAAGTACTTGGGCCGGGTCAGGCCCAGCATCAGCTTGAGCTCTTCCTGGCTGGCGTGGCCCGAAACGTGGGCGTGCTTGACCGTGTGGTAGTAGACGTTGGCGCCGGCCTTGAAGAGGTTGTCGATGGTCCTCGCCACGTATTCTTCGTTGCCGGGGATCGGGCTGGCGCTGACGATGACGGTGTCGCCGGGCTGGATCTCCACGAAACGGTGATCGTGATTGGCCATGCGGGCCAGGCCGGCCATCGGCTCGCCCTGGGCGCCCGTCGTGGCGATCACGATCTTGTCCGCAGGAGTCGATCCGATCTGGTCCTTGCCGACGATCTGGCCCGGAGCGTAAGTGAGGTACCCGAGGTCCGTTGCGATCCGGAAGTTCTGCTCCATCGAGCGGCCGACGACGGCGACGCGGCGGTCGAAAGTCGCGGCCGCGTCGATGACCTGCTGGATGCGGGCGATGTTGCTGGCGAAGGTCGCGACGATGACCCGGCCGTCTAGCGGTTCCATGATCTCGCGGAAGGTCTCGCCGACGGTCCGCTCGGAGAGCGTGTAGCCGGCACTCTCCGCGCGAGTCGAGTCGGAGAGCAGGCAGACGACGCCGTCCTCGCCCAAACGGGAGAGCATCGCGAAGTCGGACCGCCGCCCATCGACCGGCGTGTGGTCGAACTTGAAGTCACCGGTCGTGACGACCGTCCCGATAGGCGTGTGGAGCGCGATCCCCATGGCGTCGGGGATCGAGTGGCTGATCCGGAACGGCTCCACGCGGAACGGCCCGATCTCGAGGTTGTCGCCCGGATCCAGGGGCAGGAGTGGATTGTTGTGGAGCTTGTGCTCCTTGATCTTGATCCCCAGCAATCCGCGCGCCAACGTGGAGGCGTACACGGGCACGCCGGGGAAGTAGGGCAACACGTACGGCAGGCCACCGACGTGATCCTCGTGCGCATGAGTGATCAGGAAGGCTCGGACCTTCTCTCGGTTCTCGCGTAGGTAGGTGACATCCGGGATGACCAAATCGATCCCGAACATCTCCTCATCGGGGAACATGAGCCCGCAGTCGACAACGACGATGTCGTCGCCGTACTCGAAGACGTACATGTTCTTGCCGATCTCCCCCACGCCTCCGAGGGGGATGATGCGGAGCGGCATCTGCGAATCAGGCATCTGTGCTCGAGTGACGGGCGGCATCAGTTCTGTCCATCCTAGAAGAGGCCGAGCTGGGCCGTCGGGTCGAATTCGACGCCGGCTTCGGCGGTCGTGTCCGGGACGGCTTCCCGGACGGCCTCGGGGGCGGCTTCCGGGTCCGGCGTGACGGCCAGGAGCTCCGGGGCCACCGGTGACGGGACCGGGGCAATCGTGGCGGGTGCTTCACCCGCGGCCTGGTCGGCGGCCCGAAGAGCGCGGGCCTCGGTCAGAGCCGCGGGCACGCCCTGCATGTCGGTGAACAACGTCTGCTTGAGGGATCCCTGATGCAGAGCGGCAGCCGGATGGTACATCGCGAACGTCATCGCCTTCGGCGCGCCCGACCCGGCGTCGGCGGCGCGGAAGGTTCCGTGAACCTGCCCGATCCTGGCTCCGGGACTGAAGCGAGCCATCGAGAAGCGGCCCAGCGTCACGACCAGGGCCGGATCCAGCACCTCCAGCTGGCGCGTCAGATACGGCGCGCATGCGGCGATCTCGTCGGGCTCCGGGTCGCGGTTGCCGGGCGGCCGGCACTTGACAACGTTAGTGATGAAGACCTCCTCACGCGACCACAGAACCGAAGCGAGCAACTCGTCGAGGAGGGACCCAGCCTGGCCCACGAACGGCCGACCCTGCCGGTCTTCGTTGAACCCCGGACCTTCGCCCACGAATACGGCTTCCGTTGCGGCGGTCCCTTCCCCCGGCACGGCCCGCGTCCGACCCTCATGCAGACGGCAGCGAGTGCACGCCGCGACCTCCGCCCCTATCGCGTCGAGCGCAGCCTGGCGCTCGACGTCCGTCACGAGGCTTCCCCGGCCCCAGTCGGGACCGCCCGTCGCGAGCGGGCCTTGACCCAACCGCGCTCGAGAAGGGTCTCGGCGATCTCCACGGCATTCGTGGCGGCGCCTTTGCGCAGGTTGTCGCTGACGACCCAGAACGCAATGCCCCGCTGGACCGAAGGATCGGTTCGGACGCGACCCACGAATATGTCGTCCGAGCCGGCGGCCTGAGTAGCTATCGGGTAGCCGTGGTTCGCCGGATCGTCGATCACCACGACGCCCGGGACGGCCGCGAAGGCGCGGCGGGCCTCGTCCGGCGTGATCGGCCGGGTCGTCTCGACGTGGACGGCCTCCGAGTGGCTGACGAAGACAGGCACACGCACGGCTGTGCACGAAAGGCGCAGCTCCGGCAGGTGGAGGATCTTGCGGCTCTCGGTGACGACCTTCCATTCCTCGCGGGTGTAACCGTTGTCCAGGAAGATGTCGATCTCGGGCAGTGCGTTGAACGCAATCGGGTGCGGGTAGACCGACGCGACCTTGGGCTCGCCCGCGACGTGAGCGCGGATCTGGTTCTCCAGCTCGGCGAGCGCCTCCGCGCCGGTGCCCGAGACGGACTGGTACGTGTCGACGACGACACGCTCCAACCCGACGGTGTCGCGCAGCGCCATCAGTACCGGCACGAGCTGCATGGTCGAGCAGTTGGGGTTGGCGATGATCCCCTCGTGCCACTCCCCGTCCTCCGGGTTCACCTGGCTGACGATGAGGGGCACCGCCGCTTCCATCCGCCACGCATTGGAGTTGTCGATGACCGTCGCGCCGCGCGCCGCGGCCACGGGGGCCAGCTGCCTGGCCACGTCCGAACCGGCAGAGAAAAGGGCGACGTCGACGCCTTCGAACGCTTCGGGAGTCGCCTCCCCGACAGTCAGAGTCCGTCCGTCCGCGCTGATCGTGCTACCTGCGGATCGGCCGGACGCAAGCAGTCGAAGCTCGCCGACCGGAAAGTGCCGCTCGGCGAGAACCTGGATCATCGTCCGTCCGACGACGCCGGTGGCGCCGACGACCGCGACGGTGAGCGGTTGAGCTTCTCGGGACATGGCTCCACTACTCTTCTGGGCTTGCGGGCACAGTCAGAAGTATACCAGCGGGCCGGGTGACGCTCGTCCAGGCGTGCATATGCGAACGACGCCGCGTATGGATATGCACTCAGTGGATACAGATCGACCGGCGAACGCGTCTTTCGACGCTCCCGCCGGCCGCCCCGAAAACGAATGTCAGATCTAGCCCTCGGTGCGCGCGAGATGACGCTGCATGGCCGCCTTGCGCGAGAGATTGACGCGACCCTGGCGATCGATCTCGGTCACGACGACCATGACCTCGTCGCCTACAGAAACCACATCCTCGACCGTGGGCACGTGGTAGTCGGCCAGCTCACCGATCCGCACCAGGCCTTCCTTGCCCGGCAGGATCTCGACGAAGCAACCGAAGCCCATAATCCGGGTCACCTTACCCAGGTACAGGCCGCCGACTTCCACGTCGCGGGTGAGCGACTCGATCCACTGAATTGCCTTGCGCGAGCTCTCGCCCGACACGGCGGCAACGGAGACTGTGCCGTCATCCTCGACGTTGATCTCGGTGCCGGTTTCCTCCTGGATCTTGCGGATCACGGAGCCGCCCTTGCCGATGATGTCGCGGATCTTCTCGGGGTTGATCTTGATGGTGATGATGCGCGGCGCGAAGCTGCTCATCTCAGTGCGGCTCGTCGCGATGACCGCGTCCATCTTGTCCAGGATCGCCATTCGAGCCGCGTGGGCCTTCTGCAGGCCCTGGCGGATGATCGCCTCGCTGATGCCCTTGACCTTGATGTCCATCTGCAGTGCCGTGACTCCCTCGCGGGTGCCGGTCACCTTGAAGTCCATGTCGCCGAAGGCGTCTTCCTTGCCGAGGATGTCGGTCAGGACCACGAAGCGACCGTCCGGCTCGCTTATCAGACCCATGGCCGCGCCGCCGACGGCGGCCTTGATCGGCACGCCGGCGTCCATCAGGGCGAGGCTGGAGCCGCAGGTCGAGGCCATCGAAGTAGAGCCGTTGGAGGTCACGCACTCGCTGACGAGGCGGATCACGTACGGGAACTCTTCCTCGGACGGAAGGACCGGCAGAAGGGCTCGCTCGGCGAGATGGCCGTGGCCGATCTCGCGCCGGCCGGGGCCGCGCATCGGCTTGTTCTCGCCGGTGCTATAAGGCGGCATGTTGTAGTGGTGGAGATACCGCTTCTCGGTCTCGGGGCTGATTGTGTCGATGCGCTGGACGTCCGAGGCCGGACCCAGCGTGGCCACCGTGAGAGCCTGAGTCTGGCCGCGCGTGAAGAGGCCGGAGCCGTGAGCCCGCGGCAGCACGCCGACCTCGACCGAGATCGGGCGGATCTCGTCGACGCTGCGGCCGTCCATGCGGATGCCTTCGTCGAAGACCATCTTGCGGACCGTCTTCTTCTGGACGAGACCGAAGAGGCTCTTGCTGACGCGACCCTGGCGTCGGGCGGCGTCGAGCAGCGCTGCCGGGTCCTCGCCTTCCTGGCGGGTGGCCCGGATGGAAACGGAGATGGCGTCTTCGAGGTTCTGGATCCGCGGCGGAAGGTCCTTCGCGAACTGGGCGAGGACGGCGGCCGTCGTCTCGGCGTCAGCAAGGCCGCGATGAGCGGTTTCGACCGTGATGCCGAAGAACCTGGCAACGTCGCCAAGCTTGTACGACTCGAGGTCCGGGTAGCCATCGCGAGCGATGGCCAGGGTGTCGAAGTAGCTCGCGTTGGCGAACTTGCCCGGCTCGCCGAGCGCCTGCTCGATGAAGCCCAGGTCGAAGCCCACGCTGTGTCCGACCAGACTGGCCGTACCGGCGAACTCCATGAAGCGCTCGGCCGCATCGTGCGGGTTCGGCGCACCGGCCACCTCGGCGTCCGTGATGCCGTGCATCTGCGCGCCGAAGATCGGCCGGCCCGGGTTCACGAAAGTGGAGAAGCGATCGACGATCTCGCCATCGCGCACGCGCACGGCGCCGATCTCGATCAGGTCCGCCATCTTGGGGTCGCGGCCGGTAGTCTCGACGTCGACGACGACGAACTCGGCACCGCGCTCGGCGGCTTTCTTGACGAACTCGAGGACGGAGCTCGTCCCGGGCTCGAGGTAGCCGATCGACTTGGGCTTGCCGACGGCGGCGCGCATCTCATCCTGGATGTCGATGAGGGGCTGCAGGGCGCGGTGGCCGAAGAGGATCGCGTCCGCCATGACATCTTCGGGGACGATCGAGGCGCCTGCCTCGACCATCATGATGGCGTCGCGGGTGCCCGAGACGATGAGATCGATGTCGGAGCGCTCGAGGTCGCTGATCGTGGGGTTGACCACGAATTCGCCATCGATGCGACCGATGCGCACGGCCCCGATGGGGCCGAGGAACGGGATCGCGCTGATCGTCAGCGCGCACGACGCGGCGAAGGTGCCGAGGACGTCGGTCTGGTTCTCCTGGTCCGTGGAAAGGACCGTGATCACGATCTGGATATCGTCCTTGTAGCCCTCGGGGAAGAGCGGCCGGATCGGGCGGTCGGTCAGCCGGCAGGCCAGGATGGCCTGCTCCGACGGGCGCGACTCGCGCTTGATGAAGCCGCCGGGGATCTTGCCGGCCGCGTACATACGCTCTTCGAATTCGACCGTCAGCGGGAAGAAGTCGAGGCCGGGTCGCGGATCGGACCTGTTGGCGGTGCCGAGGACCATCGTGTCGCCGAAGCGAACCGTTACGGCACCGCCGGCGAGCATGGCCAGCTTGCCGGTCTCGATGGTGAGGGTGCGTCCGGCGAACTGCGTCTCGAATGTTTGAGACACGGGTTGTTTTCCTCCTGAGCTAGGAGGACGGATGGTGTTCCGAAACTCGCCTGGACCGGCCGAGCGCGAATGTTGCACCTGCGCGAGGTCTCTGCCCCGCGCCTCGGCTGCAGCGCTAGCGGCGGAGTCCGAGCCGTGCGATGACGGCGCGATAGCGGGCGTTGTCCTTCTTGATCAGGTAGGCAAGAAGGCGCCTTCGCTGTCCGACGAGCTTGAGGAGGCCGCGGCGGGATTGGTTGTCCTTCGGAAAGCCTCGCAGGTGCTCCGTGAGCTCCTTGATCCTTTCGGTCAGGAGCGCGATCTGCACCTCTGCGGAGCCGGTGTCGCCCTCATGGACGGCGTAATCCGAGATCACCTGTTCCTTCGCTTCCCGCGCGAGCGGCACACGATCCTCCGACTAGCTCTCTAGTACGTGGGTGTTTCTTCTCTCTCTAAATGCCTGGCGGATGGTAGCAGGGTTCGACGGCCGGCGCCAGAGAGGCGCGGAGCCGCGCACCGGCGTCAGGTCGCGAAAACCACTCTCAGGCGCTCCGGCAACTCTTCCCAGGTGCCATCCTCGAGCGTCAGGCCGTCCCCGTCGACCAGACCGGTCGCGGCCCTGTCGGCCCGAAGAGCCGGCGCGTCGGCCTGCCAGGGGGCTCCCACCAGCACCGAATACAGGCCCGGCGGCGGCAGCACGACCGGCAGGTCGAAACGGATTCGCACTCCGTCCCGCGAGCCCCTGGGCTCCTCCACTCCCCCGGTTACGGACAACGGCCGGCCGAGCATCCGCTGGGCGGCCGCCAGATCGCCGGCCGCGACCCGTCTTCGGATCTCAGAGCTGCGGACCTCCTCGCCATCCAGGAGCAGCGAGTGCACGACGGTGACCTCGAAGCCGGCTTCCTTGCCCAGCGCCGCTAGGGCCTCGGGCGTGCCCTGGCGCTCATAACCGAAGGCGGCATTGGGCGTCATGACGAAGCCGGCCAGATCCACCCGACCGCGGATTCGAGCCACGAATTCCTCGTATGTGGTGATGCGAAGCGAATGGTCGAAATGCTGGACCACCGTGACCTCCGCGCCCGCGGCAGCCAGACGCACCAGCCTCTCGTCCGGGTCGCACAGGAGCGCCGGGGCAAGGCCGAGGACGACTTCTTCGGGGTGCGCGTCGAAGGTGATGACCGCCGGCCGGGCATTTGCGCGGGCAGCCGCGTGTCGAAGCTCCCGCAGGAGATAGAGGTGACCCCGATGCAGGCCGTCGAAGACGCCGACCGCGACGTACAGCCGCCCCATCTCCGGGCGAAGCTCGTCCACCCCAGGAACGACCTCGTGGGGTAATCCGGCTCGGGCATACTGGAGCCGCGGCTCCCCCGGCAGGCTCCGGGACTGGGACGCGGCTACATCCTTCTGGACGGCACTCGGGGCCGGCACGACGAACATCTTCTCGGGCACTATCCGCCCCGCCCGCCACGAGCCGATGCCGACGAGCGCCTGATTCGCGTCGACGAGCCGCACTCTGGCCCCCTGTTCGGCGTGGGGCCTCTGCGCCGGCTTGATCTGCTGTCCGCGGGCCGTTGCCGCGACCTCGTCCTCCGAAAGGGCCGCGGCCGGGATCGACTCGAGGCCGACGTCGATCGGCAGCAGCAGCCCGGCAAGCGCCGCTGGGCCTGCGGCAGCGGCGGCGCGGACCGCGTCGAGGTCGTGCGCCGCGTCCAGACGGAACGGCCCACTGCGAGTTCGAGTCAGGACCCCCAGATAGGCCCCGCAGCCAAACCGCTCGCCGAGGTCGCGCGCCAGCGATCGAATGTAGGTGCCAGCACCGCACTCAACGTCGAGGATGGCGGTGGGGCGATCCGGGTCCGAGCCGTCCCACTCCATCAGCTCGAGACGGTTGATCTTGACCAAACGGGGAGCGAGCTCCAGCGGCTGACCCTGCCTCGCCATCTGGTAGGCCCGACGCCCCCCGACTTTAAGCGCGCTGAAGGCGGGCGGGCGCTGCTCGATCGACCCGCGGAACGACGCGAGGGCCTCCAGCACGGCCTCGCGCGTCGGCGCCGGTCCATCGCCCGGAACGAGCTCGCCGTCCCGATCGTCGGTAGGCGAGCTTGCCCCGAAGCAGACCGTGGCGCGGTACGCCTTGTCGTCGCCCATGTGGTACTCGACGATGCGGGTCCCGAGTCCCAGGAACACCGGCAGCACGCCGGACGCGAACGGATCGAGCGTTCCCCCGTGCCCCACGCGGCGGCTGCCGCTCAGTCGACGGATGAGGCCGACCATGTCGTGGGAGGTCGGTCCGGCGGGCTTCGCCAGGACGAGGATCCCGTCCATGCCGCCTTCCCTGGCGCGGCCGGAATAGCTCATTCCGTCTTCGTCCCGCTCGCCTGAATCAGCTCGACCGCTCGGGCCAGAACCGTGCGCCGCGCCTCGACCGGCGAGAGATACACGGTGGCCCCGGCGGCCCGAGCGTGGCCGCCCCCGCCGAAAGTGCCGGTTAGCACCGTCGCGTCCACGGCGTCGCGAGTTCGGACGCTGATGCGCGTCGCCCCGTCCGCCTCTTTGAAGAGAATCGCGACGTCGGCGCCGCGAGCCTGGGCAAGCATGTCGACGAGACCCTCGGACTCGTCCGGGCCGGATCCGGCAGCGGCCAGATCCGCCAGCTCGAGGGTCGACCAGACCAGCCGGCCGCCGCAGTCTGATTCGAGACGCGACAGCACGCGACCGAACAGCACCAGCTGGCTGTTCGGCTTGGTGCGATAGATCCGGCGGGCAATCTCGCTGAGTGGGGCGCCCGCCTCGCGCAGGGCAGCGGCCACGACCAGCGTGCGCGGCGTCGTGTTGGGGTGCTGGAAATTGCCCGTGTCCATCACCACGCCCGCCGCCAGCGCCGTGGCGAGCATCCCGTCCGCGGCAGTCAGGGGAACGCCCATCCGCCACGCCAGCAGGGTGACCATCTCGCACGTCGCCGAGCTGCGGGGATCGATCCAATCGAAGGCGCCGAAATGCCGGTTGGAGACGTGGTGGTCGATATCGAGTATCGGCACGCGCTCGAAGACGGCGCGGTGGGTTTCCAGGACGGGGCCGACCCGCTCCAGCTCGCCGCAGTCGCACACGACGAGAAGGTCGTAGTCGACGTCTGCCGCGGGCTTCTGACGGAAGCGGTCCATGCCCGGCAGGAACCTGTACATCGGCGGCATCGGATCCGCGCATACGGGCGTGGCCACTCCCCCACTCGCCTCGACCAGCAGGGCGACGGCGAGCGCGGAACCGAGCGCGTCCGCCTCAGGGTTCTCGTGGCAGGTCGTGAGGACGCGCCGCCCGGCACGGAGCCGGTCCACCACTTCCTTGGGCACCGCGGCCGCATATTCGGACAGGTCGACCCGAGGCTCGGCCGAGCTCATCGGCTGCCTCGCCGGCCATATCCGCGATGCGGCTTCGGGCCGCCCTTAGAGCGGGGCGTCGACCCGGCCTTCGCGCTTCGCTCGGTTGCCCGTCTGCGCCCCGGCTTCGGAGGAGGGAGCACGGCAGAATCGAGCGCGGGTACGTCCCCCTCGCGCGGCAGACGTGGAACCGGCGTCGGAAGCGATTCCAGCGGGGCCGCGGCGTCCTCCGGATTGCGTCCGGCTTCCAGCTCGTTGATCAGATGCAGGACCCGCGTCCCGCGCTCGATCGACTCGTCCAGCCGAACCTCCAGCTCGGGGATGCGGCGCAGCCGGATCTTGGAATTGAGCCCGTGACGGACGTAGGGCATGGCCCGACGCAGCGCCGCCAGAGTCTCTTTGCGCTGCTCGTCCGTCCCGATGACGCTGACCCAGACGCGGGCATGGGCGAGATCCGAGCTCGTCTCGACGTCGGTCACGGTGACGAAGCCGATACGGGGATCAGCGAGTTCGCTCTCGAGCGCCTTGCCAATCTCCTGGCGGAGAAGCTCGTCGATGCGTTCGGTTCGTTGGCTCATCGGGCTCGGCTACTCCGACTCCGGCAGGCGTCGCGGCGACGGGTCAACCCGCCGCCCGGCTCACCATTTGCTGAGTGAAGCACTCGATGACATCACCTTCGACCAGATCGTTCGATCCGGCCAGCCCGATGCCGCATTCGAAGTTGGTGGCGACCTCTCGGACGTCGTCGCGGAACCGCCGCAGCGACTCGATCTTGTCCGTGGTGATCACCTTGCCGCCACGCCAGACGCGAACTCCGCCGGCTCGGACGATCCGTCCGTCGGTGACGTAGCAACCCGCGATGACCGCGACCTTGCCCACCTTGAAGATCTGGCGGACTTCCGCCCGACCTTCCACGGTCTCGACCTGCTCCGGCTCGAGCATGCCGCGAAGCGCCGCCGAGATGTCGTCCGTGAGCTTGTAGATGATGTCGTACAGGCGGATGTCGACCTTCTCGGACTCGGCGGCCCGCCGGGCCGTATCGGTCACCTTGGTGTTGAAGGCCACCACGATCGCGTCGGATGCCGCCGCGAGCATGATGTCGTTGTCGGTCACGTCGCCGGCCGCCTCGTGCAGAACGTTGATCCGCACCTCATCCGTCGAGAGCTGCTGCAAGGCGTGCGTGATCGCGCCGAGCGAGCCGGACACGTCCGACTTAAGGATGATCCGCAGTTCCTTGGTCTGACCGGCCTGGATCTGCGCGTACAGGTCCTCGAGAGTGGCGCGGCCACTCCCCTCCGAACGGGCGGCCGAGGCGGCCTTTCGCTCCTCCACCATCGTGCGAGCCGTCTTCTCGTCGGCGACCACGCGCAGAATGTCGCCGGCCTGCGGCACGTCGGCCAGCCCCAGGACCACTGCCGGGCTCGAAGGGCCGGCCTTGGTGATGCGCTTGCCGAGGGCGTTCTCGAGGGCGCGGACCTTGCCGTAGGTCTCCCCGACGACGATGACGTCGCCGACTCGCAAGGTTCCGGTCTGGACCAGGGCGGTCGCTACCGGGCCGCGTCCCTTGTCCAACTCCGCCTCGACGATCGTGCCGATGGCAGGACGCTTGGGATTGGCCTTCAGCTCCTGCAGATCAGCCACGAGATTGATCATCTCGAGCAACTCGTCCAGACCGATGCGGGCCTTCGCGGAGACCGGCACCATCGGCACGTCGCCGCCGTATTCCTCGACGACGACACCCGCTTCCGCCAGGCCGTTCTTGACGCGGTCCGGGTTGGCATCGGGCTTGTCGATCTTGTTGAGGGCGATGATGATCGGGACCTTGGCCGCGCGGGCGTGGTCGATCGCCTCGAGCGTCTGAGGCATGACGCCGTCGTCCGCGGCCACGACCACGATCGCAATGTCGGTGACCTTGGCGCCGCGGGCGCGCATGGCCGTGAACGCCTCGTGGCCCGGGGTATCCAGGAACACGATGCGACGGCCGTCCTTGACGACTTCGCTGGCGCCGATGTGCTGGGTGATGCCGCCGCGCTCGCCGGCCGCGACCTTGGTGGTGCGGATGGCGTCGAGGAGCGAGGTTTTGCCGTGGTCGACGTGGCCCATGACGGTCACGATCGGGGCGCGCGGCTGCAGGAGGGATTCTTCGTCCTCCTCGTACAGCTGCTCCTTGGTGGCCGCGCCGACAGGCGCCGTCTCGGGCGCTGAGCCGTCGGCATTGGCAGTCGTGCCCGGCGCGGCCGTCTCGGCCACTTCGTAGCCCAGCTCCTCCGCCACCAGCGACGCGGTCTCGCGATCGATGCCCTGGTTTATGTTGGCGAAGATGCCGCTCTTGATCAGCTCGCGGATCACGTCCGCGGGATTGACGCCCAGAAGATCCGCCAGGTCCTTGACGGTGATGCTCGAAGGCAGCTCGATGGCGCTTCTCTCTCGCGAGTCGAGAGCTGCCGCCGCGCCCTGCGCAACGGCGTCGCGGCGCATCGGCTTGCGCGGACCACGACGGCCACGCGTGCCGCTCCTACTCTTGGCCACGACTACCTCCTGCTTCGATCCTGCTCGCCTCCCCTGTCAGCTCGGCCCGGAGCTCCACCGGGATCGGCACTTCCAGCGCACGCTGGAGCGATCCTTTGTCGAGGGCCGCCGTGCGGCACTCCTGTGATCCACATACGTATGCGCCGCGACCCGGCATCTTGCCCGTCGGGTCCAGGACGACGCGGCCGTCGGGCGTCCGAACCACGCGCGTCAGCTCACGCTTCTGCCGGGGCTGGCGGCAGACGACGCACGATCGGGTCGGATAGCGCCGTGGAGGCGCGCCCCGGGCTACGACGGCACCTCCTCGGTGGCCGCCGGTTCAACGGCAGGCTCGATGGCCTCGGTCTTGGCGG